>CEQX01074500.1_pt1 | contig 10558 bp, 7 predicted proteins | sample 356261 | NCBI WGS metagenome assembly CEQX01 (sample SAMEA2621076, study PRJEB7988) | marine metagenome | isolation source: saline water (ENVO:00002010), including | reverse complement strand
ACCTCTTCTTTAGTAACCACCTCTTTATCTTCTATTTTTTTCTGTTGTTTAGACTTATATTTTTGATTGAATTTTTCAACTCTTCCTGCAGTATCAACAAAAATTTTCTTTCCAGTATAGAATGGATGTGATGCCGAACTAACCTCTACTTTTATTAAGGGATACTCCTTACCATCTTCCCACTTGATTTTTTCATCAGATGACATTGTTGATCTAGTAAGGAATTTGAAGTCACTTTGAACATCTTGGAACACAACTTCCTTATATTCTGGGTGTATATCTTTCTTCATTTTATAATTACTTTTTTATGTAAAGGTTTGCAAAGCTATTAAAATGTTATTTTTTTACAAAAAATGAGTGAAATATTATTCTTAATTTAGCTTCGTGAAGACATATCTAAGAATCTTATCATACGCCAGTCCATTTGGTAAAATAATACCTCTCTACCTTTTAATGACACTTTTATATATTGTTTTTAGTATGGTCAACTATTCTGTTTTAATACCACTTCTTGAAGTTTTATTTGATCAGGTAAGAATAGATTCGACAGAAAATATGGCAAAAATTAAAGATTTTGAATTTTCAATTCAGTATTTAAGAAACATTTTTTATTCATACTTCAATGAGTTGATAATTGAAGAGGGAAGAAAAGAGGCCTTAAAATTTGTTTGCTATGTAATACTATCATCTGTTATATTAGCAAATCTTTTTAGATATTTTTCTGCAGTTTTAGTCGCAAGAGTTAGAGTTAGAGTAGTAACAAATTTGAGGAAAGCACTTTATGAAAAGATAATGAACTTTAAAATTAGTTTCTTTACTGAGAAAAAAAGAGGAGATATAGTTTCCAGAATGACTAGTGACATTCAACTTATAGAAAATACAGTTATTAACTCGGTTACTGTTCTATTTAAAGAACCATTTTTGATAATAGGATTGTTTTTAATATTAAGTACTATATCTGCAAAGTTAACAGTCTACACATTGATATTAGCACCTGTTTCAGGAGCAATAATATCATATATTGCAAAACACTTGAAGGCAAAGGCAGCATTTAGTCAGTCAGCATTAGGTAGAATAAATAATATTATCAATGAATCACTTGACGGGATTAGAATAATAAAACTTTTCACCGCTAATAATTTTATGAAAAGAAGATTTATAAAAGAATTAAATGATTATGGCAGACAAAACCTATCTATGTATAAAAGATTTGAGTTATCAAATCCATTAACTGAATCTATGGGAGTTGCAACTGTAGCACTTTTGCTTCTCATTGGAGGTGACATGGTCTTAGATAAGACATCTAATATTACTGCATCAGAATTTATTGCGTTTATTATAATTTTTTCTCAAGTTTTACAACCTGCAAAAACTTTAACTTCTGCATTCAATACTGTACAGAGAGGGCTTGCATCTGCGGATCGTGTTTTTGAATATATTGACAAAGAGAGCATAAGAGAAACAAATAATGGGAAAGAGTCAATTAAAGAACTTAAAGAATCTATAGTTTTTAAAAATGTAGACTTTGCCTATGAAAAAGACAAAGTTTTAAAAAATATATCTTTTGAAATTAAAAAAGGTGAAAAAATAGCAGTTGTAGGCCCATCAGGTGGGGGAAAATCTACTGTAATTGATTTATTATCAAAGTTTTATACAATTGAAAAGGGAGATATTATAATAGACGGGAAGAGTATTAATAATTACAAGACTGATGACCTAAGAAAAATGATTGGTATTGTTACACAAGAATCTATTCTTTTTCATGATACAATTAAAAATAATATAACTTTTGGCACCGATAAGTTTGATGAATTAAAGATGGTCGAGTCATCCAAGGTAGCAAATGCTTTCCATTTCATTGATAAACTTGAAGATGGGTTTGATACTATAATAGGAGAAAGAGGATTGAAATTATCAGGTGGACAAAGACAAAGAATTTGTATAGCACGAGCAATCTATAAAAACCCACCTATTCTAATTTTTGATGAAGCCACTTCATCACTTGACTCAGAGTCTGAAAACTCAGTTCAGATTGCAATTGAAGAAGTTATGAGAGATAGAACCTCTATAATAATCGCACACAGATTAAGTACTATAAAAAATGTAGATAATATAATTGTGGTTGATAATGGAAAAATTGTGGAAGTAGGCACCCATGAAAAATTAATAAAATCTGGAAATGTTTACTCAAAACTTTTAGAAATGCAAAAAATTAAATAGATGGATATAATTAAGGATCAATTAAATGAAGCCAACCAACTTCTAACTAAAATAATCAATGACAAATTGATTATAAATTCTATTTCTGAAGCATCTGAAATAATGATTAATTCAATTAAAAATGGGAAAAAAATAATTTCGTGTGGAAATGGTGGCTCCATGTGTGACGCAATGCATTTCGCAGAGGAGTTAACAGGAAAGTTTAGGGATGAAAGAAAGTCCTTGCCGGCACTCTCTATTTCCGATCCATCTCATATCACATGTGTTGGGAATGATTTTGGTTTTGATAAAATATTTTCAAAATACCTAGAGGGTGTTGGAAAAAGTGGAGATACTTTACTCGCTATTAGTACAAGTGGTAACTCAAAAAATGTTGTGAATGCAGCTAAATATTGTACTGAAAATAATATAAATGTTATTTCACTTACAGGTAATAATGGAGGCAAACTATCAAAATATTCTAATGTTGAAATAAGGGTGCCTCACTTTGGATATTCAGACAGAATTCAAGAGATTCACATTAAGATAATACACATTCTTATCCTGTTAATTGAAAACAATCAATGAATAAAATAATACTATCGTTTTTTATAGTAATAATTGGATGTAATATGAAAAATTCAAAATTAAATGAACCTAGAGCTGAAAAAATTGAAAAGGTTCTCTCAATTCATGGCGACGACAGAGTAGATGAATATTACTGGCTAAGTAAGAGAGGAGACAAAAAGGTTTTAGATTACCTAAACTCTGAAAATAAGTACAGAAAAGAATTGATGAAAGATTATGAAAATCTTGAAAAAGATATTTTCAATGAAATCAAATCAAGGATAAAAGAGGATGATAGTAGCGTTCCATACTTTGATAATGAATATTTTTATTATACCAGGTATGAGAAAGATAAGCAGTACCCAATTTATTGTAGAAAGAAAGGCTCTCTTAAATCAAAAGAAGAAATACTTATAGACGCCAATATCATGTCGAAGGGTCATGAATATTTTAGAATTGGCGATATTGAGATTAGCCCTGATAATAAAATTATGGCTTATAGTGTAGACACTGTGAGCAGAAGAATTTACACTATACATTTTAAAAACCTTAAAACAGGAAAAACATCATCTAAAAAAATTCCTAATACATCCGGTTCAATTACTTGGGCTAATGATAATAAAACCGTTTTCTATAATCTTAAAGATTTGGAGACTTTAAGGACAGAAAGAGTCATGAAGTATGATTTAAGTAAAGATGGAAGTGAAAAAGAAATTTATTATGAAGATGACGAAACATTTAGTGTTTACTCTTATAAAACCAAGTCCGATAAATTTATTGTGATAGGTTCGAGTGCAACATTATCACAGGAGTATAGATATATAGATGCCTCTAATCCAAACGGTGATTTTATATTGTTTGATCAAAGGGTAGATGGCCTTGAATATTCTATATCACATTTTAAAAATAAATGGTATATCCTTACTAACAAGGATAATGCAACGAACTTTAAACTAATGGTATGCGATGAGAAAAGTACTAATAAAGAGAATTGGAAAGAATTTATAAGTCACAGCGAAGAAACACTTTTAGAGGGAATTGATATATTCGACGATTATTTAGTTATTACTGAAAGAAATAATGGACTTAGGAGAATTAATATAAAACCTTGGGATAAAAGTGAAAGTCACTACATAAAATTTGATGAGGAAGTCTATTCTTTATATTCAAGCACTAACCCTCAAATGAATACCAAAAAATTTAGATATAGCTACTCTTCAATGACAACGCCTAATTCTGTGGTAGAATATGATATGGTTAAAAGGGATACAATAATTCTAAAAGAAACAGAAGTACTTGGAGGAAAGTTTGACAAAAAAAATTATCATACTATGAGAGTCTGGGCACCTACTGAAGACGGAAAAAAAGTACCTATATCTCTTGTTTACAGAAAAGATTTATTTAAAGAAGGTGAAAACCCTCTCTTATTATATGGATACGGTTCATACGGGATTACAAATAACGCAAGCTTTAGTTCAGTAAGATTAAGTTTACTAGACAGAGGTTTTGTTTATGCAATCGCTCATATAAGAGGAAGCCAGTACCTTGGCAGAAAATGGTATGATGATGGTAAGATGTTCAACAAAAAAAATACATTTCAAGACTTTATTGATTCCGGCAAATTTTTAATTGAACAAGGATTTGCGAATAAAGAAAAATTATTTGCTATGGGCGGAAGTGCCGGGGGTCTACTCATGGGTGCTGTTTTAAATATGGCACCAGAACTTTTTAAAGGTGTAATTGCTGCTGTGCCTTTTGTAGATGTTATAACTACAATGCTTGATGAGGACATCCCGCTCACAACTTTTGAATACGATGAATGGGGTAATCCTAATAATAAAGACTCGTATGATTACATGCTTTCATATTCACCATATGACCAAGTAGAAAATAAAAATTATCCAGCAATTTTAATTACGACTGGATATCATGATTCACAAGTACAATATTTTGAAGCTGCAAAATGGATAGCTAGACTTAGAGATAGAAGAACAAATAATGAGCCTTTACTATTATACTGTAATATGGATGCCGGTCACGGAGGAGCATCAGGAAGGTTTGAGGCTTACAAAGAAACTGCGATGGAATACGCATTTTTTATATCACTTTTAGACAATTAAATATGAATACATTTATCAAAAAAATCTCATTTATAATTCTTTTTTTAGCTTCTTGTAATTCTAAAGAAGCTCCACCAAATATTGTATTTATTATGTCCGACGATCATGCATTTCAGGCAGTTAGTGCCTATGGTCATAACTTAAATAATACACCAAATATTGATAGAATTGGAAGAGAAGGGGCAATATTTAATAAGGGTTTTGTAACTAACTCAATTTGTGCTCCAAGTAGAGCAGTGATGCTTACTGGGAAACATAGCTTTGTTAATGGTAAGGTTGATAATGTGCAACCATTCAACTGGGATCAACCCAATTTTGCAAAAGAGTTACAAAGTGCAGGATATGAGACAGCACTAATTGGCAAAATTCATCTTAAAGGAGAACCTCAAGGTTTTAACCATTGGTCAGTTTTACCCGGACAAGGTCATTACTATAATCCAAAATTTATTGAGAACGGGGACACTATAAAAATTGAAGGACACGTAACACCAATCACCACAAACATGACGCTAGACTGGTTGGATAATAAAAGAGATAAAGAAAAACCGTTCCTTCTTCTTTATCATCAAAAAGCACCACACAGAAATTGGATGACTGAGGAAAAATATCTTACGCTATTTGATGATAAAACATTTGAACCTCCAGCAAATTATTTTGATGATTATGAGGGTATGGGAACAGCAGCTAAAGAACAAGAAATGCAAATAGATGGTCACGCTGTTTGGGGCCATGATTTTAAGTTTTTAGTTAATCCAATAACTGGTAAGAAAACGAACTTTAATAGAGAGTTAGCTCGACTTACTGAGAAACAAAAAGAAAAATGGCTAGAAGCATACACACCAAAAAACGATGCTTTTAGAGAAGCAAAGCTTAGTGGTAAAGAGTTAGGAAAGTGGAAATTCAATAGGTATCTCAAAGACTATTTAAGAACTATTCAATCTATCGACGACGGTGTCGGAGAAGTTCTTAATTATTTAGATGAAAATAATTTAAGCGAAAACACAATCGTAATTTATACTTCTGATCAAGGCTTTTATCTTGGTGAACACGGATGGTTTGATAAAAGATTTATGTACGAGGAATCATTAAGAACCCCTATTCTTATGAGATACCCAAAAGAAATTAAAAGTGGGACAGAAATTAATCAATTAATTCAGAATCTAGATTTTGCTCCTACATTTCTTGACTATGCAGGAGTTGAAATACCTAATGACATACAAGGAGAATCCTTCAGAAATATAGTAAACAATAACTCCTCAGAATGGAGGGACGCTATATACTATACATACTACGAGTATCCATCTGTCCACATGGTAAAAAGACATTATGGAGTTAGGACTGACAGATACAAATTAATGCATTTCTATTATGATATTGATGAATGGGAAATGTACGATTTAAAGAAAGATCCATCGGAGATGAATAATATTTACAATGATCCCGAGTATGCAAAAATTAAAAAAATGATGCATATGAGACTCGCTGAAATGAGAGATAAATATGGTGACACAGATGAATTAAATGAGATGCATCTTAAAAGATATCTATCATCAAGGAAAAGAGGTACTGGCCCTAAAAAATAACTGTTTATTTAACTTTATATCCTGGACCTCTAACAAATCTGCCTGAGAATTTTTCTGTTGATTCACCATTGATAAGAACTGGTACTCCGTTAACTAGAACATGGTCTACACCGACTGCATACTGTAGAGGCTCTTCAAAAGTTGCTCGGTCATCAACCTTATTAGGATCGAATATCACAATATCTGCAAAGAAATTTTCTTTTAATAATCCCCTGTTTTTTAATTTTAGATTAGTAGCAGGAAAATGTGTTAATCTTCTTATCCCTTCCTCTAAAGGAAATAAATTTTCATCTCTAGAATATTTACCAAGTACTCTAATAAAACTTCCAAAAGCTCTTGGATGGGTTCTAAAACTTTTTGATATGTCACTGTAAACTCCTGCGTCAGAGCAGAAAGAAACCCAAGGTAATTTTATTTTTTTTCTGATATTTTCCTCAGACATACTAAAATAAATGCATTGAATTCTATTATCATCCTCAATCACCATATCAACTATAGCTTCTTCCGGGGTTTGCCCTCGCATTTCAGCAGCTTCTGCAACGGTCTTTGCTAAATATTTTTTAGACATAGCGGATGTTTTAAATCCAACCATAAGAATACCTTCTGGGGGTTGCTCTGAAAGTTCTTTCCTAATGTCAGCTAGTAATCTAGGTCTTACATCTGGATCTTTCATCCTATTTATCCAAGCCCTATGTCCACCGTCTTGCACCCATGTTGGTATCACACCTGTTAATCCAGTAGAACTTGCGTTATAAGTATATATGTCCGCAGTTATTTTTAAGCCCTCTTTCCTAACCTCCTCAACTCTATCTATAATTCTATCAAGTTTTGACCAATTTGGTTCTCTTGATGCTTTTAAATGGTAAATTTCTGCGGGTATATCAGCATTCCTTGAAATCTCAATAAGTTCTTCAAATGCCTCAATTAGTGTTTTCCCTTCATTTCTCATATGAGATATATACATACCACCATAATCAGATGCAACTCTACATAACTCTGTCAACTCTTCAGTCGATGCATAATCACCTGGAGCATAAATTAGGGAGGATCCTATTCCCATAGCTCCCTCCTCCATTGAGTTCTTAACATGGATTTTCATTCTTTCCATCTCGGCTTCAGAAGCTTTTCTATTCTTATAACCAACCTCTAAAATTCTTGTTGTTGCAGCACCAAGAAAAGATGCAATGTTTACCGCGACACCATTATCTTCCAACTTTTCCATTGCCTCACCAAAGGAGGTGAACTTTTTATCCTTCCAATAAGGACCAGGTGATGTTCCCTCTCCAAAAACCTCGAGTGTCACTCCCTGTTTTAAGTCGGATAAAGCTCTTCCATCCTCCATCAATGTCCCATACCCCCAACTTAACATATTAATAAAACCAGGTGATATTGCGAGACCGCTTGCATCAATAGTTGTATCTGCGTCAAATAAATTATTTTCTCCAACATATATTATCCTGTCATCTTTTATAGCAACTGAACCATTAAATGGCTTGGACCCTGATCCGTCATAAACTGTACCATTATAAATTAATATATCACATGATATCGGTTCTTTTGGTTTGTCAGCACAAGAAATTGAAATGATAGAAACGATAAATAGATAATAGACTACAGTAATTTTTTTCATAGTTCAGTAAGATTGAATTTAATTTTATTAATAATAATGTTTAAGTTTAGTTAAATTATAAATATGAAAAAAACATTTATTTTATTAATTATAATTTTATTACCCCTTAATTCATTTTCTCAAAACAGACAGAACAAATATTATAATCCTTTCAGGTTCTCAGTATCTGCATTAACAAAATTTGTAGTTGGAATAAATGACCATCCTACTGATAGATATTTATTTGATCAAGGAGTTGGTGCTCTTGGTGAGCTAATTTATACTTTAGATCAAAAGGCAAAATTTGAGATATCATTAGAAGCTGGATTTTTGAGCACATTTTCAAACTCAAATAAAACAGCTACTACTGATAATTATTTAATACCAATATCATTAAATCTTCACTATTATTTTTTTGATGAGACATTTTCTCCATTCATTGGGATTGGAATTGGTGCGGAGAATTTTAGTAATTCAAACAAATATGTTTTTAAACCTTTAATAGGTTTATCTAATGAAAAGTTAAAAGTATTCGCAAGATATGGGATAGGAAATACTATAAGTTCATCAATTGAAATTGGAATTGGTTACTCTTTTAAGGAAAGGCCATGTGGATGCTTTCCTCAGACGAGATAATTAATCTTATTTTTGCTCAGCACTAAATATATCTGAAATTAAGTCCTTAAAGTCAACACTTGTCGATGTATATTTTTTAGAAATTAAACTATTCTCAGATATCCCGTGGAGTAAAAACTCCATATAAAATTTTAGATCTCTTTCTTCAATTTTAGGTAAATGATTTTTTACAAAATCCTGTAAGCCATCAACAGAGACTAATAAATCTGAATATTCTCTATCACTTATGTCATTGTTAATATTAAGTTTGTTTTTCTCAAACCATTTTAAAATTTTAGCATAGGGATTTTCAGATTTCTTATCTTTTTTAATTTCACTTATAACTGGAAAAATTTTATTAAATACCGATTTAATAGTTTTCCCAATTAAATTAAGGACAACAATATATGAACCTTCTTGCTCACCCTCATAAACTAACTCTAACTTTCCATTTACAGCAGGAATTATGGATATAAAGTCTGATAATCTTATTGTGGTATTTTCATCATTGTTTGTATACATTCTCCTTTCAGCAGTTGCCATCATATACTCGAAAGCAGATATTGTTAGTCGGGCTGATACACCACTTTTTATATCGACAAACTCATAATTTCGTGCTTCAAAAGCTAGCTGTTCAATGAGGTCCTTGGCAATATTTGGAACGTATATTTTTTCTTTTATATCATCTCCAACTTTAATCTCTTGACTTGTAATTTTCTTTGAAATTTCTACAGATTTTGGATAGTGAGTAAGTATCTGACTTCCAATTCTATCTTTCAGAGGAGTTACAATATTTCCTCTGTTAGTATAGTCCTCAGGATTTGCTGTAAAAATAAATTGAATATCTAAAGGCATCCTAAAATTAAAACCTCTTATTTGAATGTCATTTTCTTGTAAAATATTGAATAATGAAACCTGGATTCTTGGTTGGAGATCAGGTATCTCATTGATAACGAAAATACATCTATTAGATCGTGGTATAAGACCATAATTTATAACCTGATGATCTGAAAAAGATAATTTTAGACTTGCTGCTTTGATTGGGTCAACATCACCTATTAAATCAGGAACCGTAACATCTGGTGTTGCTAACTTCTCAGAGAATCTACTTGATTTATGAATCCATGTAATTGGAGTATTATCCCCTTCTTTACTTATTAAATCTTTACCGTAAAAAGATACTGGTCTATATGGATCATCATTTAAAACTGATCCTTCGATAATTGGAATATATTCATCTAATAACTCTACTAGCTTCCTAGCTATCCTAGTCTTTGCCTGACCCCTTAAACCAAGAAAGTTTATATCGTGCTTAGATAAAATTGCTCTCTCAAGATCAGGGATTACAGTGTCGTCGTAACCGTGGATATCACTAAATATATCTATTTTATTTTTCTTATTTTCTATAAGGTTATCTCTTAGTTCATCCTTTATTGTTTTTGATTTCCAATTTGAATCTTTCAATTCTCCCAAAGTCTTTATCTTCGTACTCATAACCTAATATTTTTTAATTTTATTTTTACTATAATCCTTAAATATCATTGATCCTAAATTATTTAAATCTGCGAAGTAAGCAGATCCATCATTAATCTCTGTAAACCTTTCTACGAATTCCATAAGATAAGGATCTGATGCAATCATAAAAGTGTTGATTCTAATATTATTTTTTTTACAATTTGCAGCAAGATTATAAGTTTTATTTAAAATTTTTGGATCTAAACCAAATGCATTTTTATAGTATTTTATGCCAACCTTCATACACGTTGGTTTACCATCTGTTATCATGAATATTTGTTTATTATTATTTTTTCTCCTCCTAAGAATATCCATAGACAGCTCTAGACCAGCAATTGTATTTGTATGAT
>CEQX01023345.1_pt1 | contig 10559 bp, 7 predicted proteins | sample 356261 | NCBI WGS metagenome assembly CEQX01 (sample SAMEA2621076, study PRJEB7988) | marine metagenome | isolation source: saline water (ENVO:00002010), including | reverse complement strand
CCGTCATCATATCGCTTCGTTACTTTCTCATATCTTACTGATACCATGGAATCACCCCTTGACTCCTCCTGCTGATAATCCCTCGATGAGGAACTTCTGGAATAGGATAAACAGAATTACGACCGGTAGGCTGACAAGCAAACTTGCTGCAGCAAAATCACCCCATGATTGTCCTGTAGATGAAATCATAGACGCAAGACCAACTGGCAATGTGTACATGTCATTTGAAGTGTTGAACGTCAATGCAAGCAAGAATTCATTCCATGCTGCGAGGAATGAAAATAATGCGGTTACAGCAATTGCTGGAAGCGATAATGGAAGAATGATTTTTGCGAAAATCTCGAATCTGCTACATCCGTCAATCAATGCAGCCTCTTCCAATTCACGAGGTACTGTATCGAAGAATCCTTTGAGCATCCAAACGCATAGAGGTAGAGCAGTGACCGAATATGCTAGAATCAAACCTAGGTGTGAGTTGAGTAATCCTAGAGTTTTCATAACCATGAAATAAGGAACTAAAATGATGATTCCAGGGAACATTTGCACCAGCAAGAAAGAGAACATTGCTGGGTCTCTACCACTGAATCTGAATCTACTAAACGCGTATGCTGCAGGCACTGCCAATGCTAGGCCTGCGATAGTGGTTCCAATTGATACAATCAGAGAATTTGTCATCCAAATCCAAAATTGATCTCCACCCAAAATCTTGGAATAATGTTCGGTAGTGAAAGAGTCCCCAAAGCTTCCGCCAAGGGCGTTTCCTGGAGACAATGAGATATCTATAATCCAAACAACTGGTAGCAATACAATGAATGCAAAGTGCGCTAAAATTACGTGCTTACCAATTCTCTGATATGCCTCTGAATGCTCAGCATTACGTGCCAAACCTTTCTCAATTTTTGACAACTCCATCTGCTCTCGATTCCATCTTGAAACGTGTGGCGATGATATCCAGTACAGAGAGATGCATCCAGGAATAATTAGCCAAGATTCCATCCAAATCACGAATCCAGCCGGTTCTTCTAGAACTGACAATATTCCCACCATCATTACCGCTCCAGATAGCACAAGCGAGACATCTCTACGCCAGGACATATCACCATCAGGAAGACTGTAAACGAGTGCAATCATTAGAGCAATTCCGGACAATGAGTACTCATATCCATCACCCTTGAGATAGTCGAATAGTAGCAAACAAATGTTGACTACTACGGCGACTCTTAGCCATGAAGCAAGTGTGTAAATCTCCAATGGAGCATACCAGTCACGCATAGTGCGTTCACCACTCATGATACCGCCTCCGTAGCATTAGTCTGCTTCATGTAGCGCCAAGAGAATAATACCAGCATTGCAAAGATGACTACCGACCAAGCTGCCGCTAATCCGTACTGCCCGTCAATAAATGCAACATCGTAAACATAAGTAATCAGAATATCAGTTGACCCGGGACCATAGGTTAGATTCGGACCGCCGTCTGTCATCAAATAAATTACATTGAACATATTGAATGTCCAAATGAAACCGAGCAATGAAAGTGGAATTAATGCACTTTTGAGGTTGGGCAAAGTTAGGTGCCTAAATTGATCCCAATTACTAACTCCATCAACTTCAGCCGCCTCATACATTTCTCTTGGTATCGACTGTAAAGCGCCTGATAGAGACATCATCATGAACGGTACTCCTAACCAAATATTGACCAAAATAACGACGATTTGGGCGCCTGTGGGGTCGGCTAACAAATTCAAATCTGTGCCCAATAAATCGTTCAACAAACCATCTGGTTGGAATATTCCTCTCCATATTAGAACTGAAATGTATGAAGGAATAGCCCATGGCAGGAGCATTATTGTCCTATATCCGACCCTTCCACGCAATCTATGGTCGTTGAGAAGAATTGCCAAAAACAAGCCGATTGCGATGTGTGCGATCACGTTTGATAGTGTCCAAATTAATGTGAATATTGTTACTTTGAGGAAACCTTCTGCCGTGAATACATCAATGAAATTAGATAGCCCAATGAATGATTCATCTCCCAATCTAGTTTGGCTGGCATCGGTTACTGAAAGGTAGAATCCGTAGAATACTGGGTAGAAAGTTAGTACCGCCAGAGCCATCAAGGCTGGAGCTATGTAGAAGTGTGCTCCTTTGGAAGATGTCTTTCTTTTGTCTTTCCAAGCACCGTATGAAAGAAGGGCAATCAGAGAGAGAATGATTGAGCCTATAGCGAACAAAACCCCGCTAGTACCTCCCGGTTCAGGCAGAATATCTTCTACGCTAGAAACTGCATTAATCTCGAAAATTGTACCTGTCGAATCATTCACCACAATATTGTGCTCTTGATTAGGAATCATACCAGTCAATGAACACTTGAAAGTTGTCTCGTTAGAGTAAGAAGACAGACATTCAGTGTAAGAATCGTATGTGGATTCGCCCTGTGCCAATGTAGAATGGAGTTCGCCGTCAAGATAGATTGAATGGTTGCCCATTCCAATTTCGAATTCGACATCTACAGTTCGGTAGCCTTCGATTAATTCTGCTTTGTCGGCCCAATCAGCTTCGGACAACATCCTCTCTAGTTCTTCATCAGCCATTGCTAAGGCCTCACTAGCGGATGATGTCTCAGTGTAAACTTGCTCAAAGGCAGGCGCTAATGCCTCGTAAACCATCGACATACCCCTAGTAGTGGGCGCCGGAGTCCCAAGTTCGGCTTGCGCAATAAATCCTGTAATTACCGGGTCTGCTAGGATTTCAGAATCTTGTTTCAGATTTTGTGCAGTAGGTATTGTGTAAGTTTGTAATGCGAATTCCTTCTGAACTTCATCACTTGAGAGGTATAGAGCAAGGTTGGTTGCAGCCACTTTCTGTGGGCTTTGTTTGGACACAGCCCAGCCCTTGTACGTTACTAGTGGCGAAAGATGGTCGCCGTTTTCACTGACCTTAGGTAGAAGAGTTTGGCCGAGATTGTCGATTCCTTTTCCATATCTAGCCCAATTCCATGGCCCATCGATTACCATTCCAGTATCCCATGCTTCGAATGAATTTTCCATACTGATTTTCTGTGTTCCCTCCGGAACGATTTCGTGAACTAATTCAAGATCCATCATCCATTCAAGAGATTGCGCTGCACCTGCTTCATCCAAGGTTGGTGTACCATTTCCATCAAACAATTCTCCACCATATCCCCCCAAGAATGGGAACCACCAATACGCATTTTTGACTGGGAACTCAAGACCGACTTGTTCACCTGCATTCATCAAATCCTCAAGAGTCCAATTTTCGTTTGGTTCTTCCATGCCATCGAATAGTGCTTTGTTGTAAATCAGGGATAAGCAATCGAAACTTGCTGGAACTGCATACAATGATTCTCCATACCTCATCGATTCTAATGAAATCGGGTCGAATCTATCTCTTTGTGCAGGGGTTAAGTGTGGACGTAAATCTTCGAATAATGGAGCACCGTCAACTCGAACTTCACCAAACTTACCCAATGAATCTGAGGATATCCTGAGTAAATCCGGTGCCTCTCCACCTTGGGCTGCCGTCATGAATAACTGGTCTGCATCCCCATATGACACACGTGTTGCCTTCACATCAACTCCGGTTTCTTCAATGAATGACTCGACAGTTTCTAGGAAAACTTCCTCCTCAATTGTCTCTGCGGCAAAGGTGTACCACACTTCAATTCTAATTTCAGAATCTATGCCTGAAACAGTTTCATCTGTTGATTCGCCCAAGCATCCTGGAAGGATTAGGAGCAAAACCAGAATGAAACTGCGTAGGCGCACAATCCCCTCAGTTCAAATCGACATATCAATGCTTATGTAAATCGCATTAAGAATTTTGAAACCCAACTAATCATCAAAATACTCAGAAATGAGGCGATAGCATATCTCGCCCACGGTCTTTTCGGCTTTGGAGGTGGAAACGGATCAATACCCATCTCAATGGACTTGGCCAGCATCTCGAGATCCTCCTCAATTGTGACCATGTGGGTGCCAAACCATGTTATGTATTGAAACCATTTGTGCCTAGGCGCCAAACATGAGCGAGGTCCCAAGTGGTTTGGATTTGCCAAACATTGAGCGGAGGTCTGCTCGTCCTTCTGCAACTCTGATGATTACTCGTCAAGGAGACGAAGGAGTCGAAGTTTTGTTAGGGAACCGTAGTGAATCAATGCCCTCTTTCCCTGGATATTGGGCATTCCCTGGCGGAGGAGTATCCAGAGTCGATTCAGCAGCGAGTGAAGTCTTGGGAATTTCTATACAGCATTGTGCAATAATGAGAGAAGTTGTTGAAGAATTAGGCCTAGCTCCTCTTGGAGGACGCATGGTTACAGTAGAAAATGACTTCAGAAGTATGGTCGTTGAGGACAAATCGAATTGGTTTCCTCTGGCTTTAGATGGAGACATACCCAGTGAAACTCAAGGAATAAGAGTCATCTCAATGCGAACTACGCCTCCATTCTCCCCTATGAGGTTCGAGAATACATTCCTCCACATTCATGCAGATGACCACGACGATTTCTCGCTAGTCGGTCAAACCGAATTCGAAGATGCTAGATGGATGAGGCCTAGTGACTGGATAGGTGCATGGCAAAATAATGTCATCAAGATTGCACCTCCGGTAGTAACACTATTGATGGAAGTAGAAAGATGTCTTGGAATAATGGATCAAGACATGGAAAGAGTGGCAATAGATTTGGAGACTAGAATGCCCGGACGACGCTCGATACTTTTCGCACATGGGGTAGAAGTTGTACCTGTAAAAACTGCAACACTCCCACCTGCGGACCACACCAATTGCTATCTTGTTGGTGACCCTGAGGGAGATTTCATTGTCGTAGACCCTGCTTTCCGCCATAGAGAAGGAATGGAAGATGTCGCAGAAGCAGTTGAAAGACACAAAGGCAACCTTGTTGCCGTATTTTACACCCATGGTCATAGTGACCATCTAGCAGATGAAGGACTATTGAAAGAAGCGTTCGATGTGCCAATCTGGTCTGCCTCTTCAACTGCTGATAGAGTTTTGAAAGATGGTGAAGTGCTTCAGCTAGGTTCACAGAATTGGACAGTATTACACACCCCTGGACACCATCCTGAACATCTCTGCTTGATTTCAAATTCAGGTTTAGTTGCAGGAGATATGGTTGCTGGAATTGGAACTATTCTAATTCCTCCCGGACAAGGGGATATGATGACTTACATCGAACAATTGGAAAGATTACTGGACTTGGACCCTCACTTGATTTTCCCTTCTCATGGACCTGTTATTCCGCTACCAAGTAGAACTCTAGAACACTACATTCGACATCGCTCGATACGACATGATAAGGTATTATGTGCAGTTGAGGAAGGAAACTCAAATCTCGAAATGATTGCAAAAATTGCGTATCAAGACACTCCTGATGCTCACCCTGGATTGGCTGTTGACCAGACCTTATCCCATCTTATCTCACATGAGAAGGATGGAAAAGTGATGAGGGTTGACGGTGGCTGGGTGCGGACATGAAGACTGTGATGAGCGGCCTTGACTTGCGAGCAATCGCAAACGAGTTATCTCAAATGGTCGGCTCTCATTGTAAGAAGTGTTACCAACCGCATTACGAGCAAGTTGTACTTCGCTTGAGAGCAAAATCTGGAGGAAATACTGACTTGGTTCTGGTTCGTGGAAAGAGGATTTACACCAGCCAAAGAGACCGCCCTATGCCGCAATATCCTGCTCCATTCGCAATGGTTCTCCGAAAGGTATTGACCAATGCTAGACTAAAGGCTGTTGAACAGGTTGGATTTGATAGAGTATTACGATTTATTTTCGAAAATTCACATGGCATATTCCATCTTTATGTTGAGGTTTTCAGAGATGGTAACATCATCCTTACAGATGGTGAAGATATGATTATCCAGCCATTGACCCATGCTTCATATGCAGATAGGACATTGAAGAAAGGCGTGCAATATTCGCCCCCACCCGCTGCACAAAACCCATACGAGTTGGATTTCGATTCATTCTCGCAATTGATGAAATCGAGCGACAGAAGTCTAGGGCGTACACTTGGAGGAGTTCTCAATTTAGGAGGCGGCATATCTGGTGCTATTTGTGCAGAAACCGGGAATGATGCTGATGCTGAAATCGAGAGTGTAGACTTGAGTAAGATCTGGGATTCACTGCAAGGTATGCTCCATGGTGAATGGAAAGGCTACCTATTCAGCGGAAAGGAAGGTTATGAGCAAGCATGGCCAATGGTACTAACAACATTACAAGATTTGGAGTACAAAGAATACGAAACTATGTGCGAAGCTGTTGATGAATGGCTGGGACCACACGATGCTCATGCTTTGGCTAGAAGAGAAGCCGAAGCACTGGATGTTGCGGCTCCAGGAAGAGGCCATTCAACCGATGTAGAACGATTAGAGCGTCGTCTTGCTCAACAAGAAAATGCACTCGAAGGATTTGCAATAAAAGTTGAAAAACAGCAAGAAATCGGACATTTGATTCAGAATAATTGGACACATGTTGAGCAATTATTAGCCCAAGTTAAACAAGCGGTCGAATCGATGAGTTGGGATGGAGTGAAAAAGGCCGTAAAAGAGATCGAGTGGATTCAATCGGTCAATGCTGCTGAAAGAAGTTTCAACGCATTCCTGCCAGACGAAGAAGGCAAACCTGGCAAACAGGTAGTCCTCAATATTGACGAAACTGTTCATCAGAATGCGCAACGTTATTTCCAAGCAGGACGCAAGCAAAAAGACAAATCTGCAGGTGCGATTCAAGCACTTGAAGACACGAGGTTGGAACTCGAAAGAGCCAAGAAAAAGCAGGCGAAAAGGGAAGCCAGTGGACAAGTTGCAAAGGTTCGCCGTGCTAAGCGATTATGGTTTGAAAATCACAAGTGGACTATGCTGCCTACCGGCCACCTAATGGTTGGAGGAAAAGATGCCAAAGGTAACGATTCAATCGTCAAAAAGCATCTCTCGCTAGGTGACAGATACTTACACGCAGACATGCATGGAGCCCCGTCTTGCTCCCTAAGGAACAATCAGGGATTCACCATAGATACACAACCACCGGCTCACATTGGAGAAGATATGCCAGCCTTCAGATTAATCGATAAGATCGATGCAGATTTAGATGATGATGTCACTGAAATCGCTGCAACAATGGCCTTGGCATGGAGTAGAGCATGGAATGGTGGTGGCGCCCATGGTACAGTTTTCTGGGTTAAGCCGGGCCAGGTTTCCAAGTCGGCTGAAACCGGCGAGTATGTTGGGAAAGGTGCATTCGTAATCAGAGGTCAAAGAACATGGTACAAGGATATCGATTTGAAACTTGGAGTGGGGCTAGTTGCAATTAATGGCATACCACTGCTGATGGCATCTACTGTAGAACATATTTCTGAGATCTGTAATCGATACATCGTCGTCACCCCCGGTAGAGAAAAGAAAGAGAGTATTGCTAACAAAATCTACAAATCCACAGGTTTAGCAGTAGATGATATTCTTCCAATACTGCCCGGAAATTGCGAAATCATCGAAGATGCTGGATTGATTAACTTCAAGAAAACAGATAACGGTGAATAGAGAAGCATTTTTCTCGCCGCAAACCACAAATGGATATGAGTGAAGAAATGATTTCCTAAAACCGGGAAATGTTGAATACCAACCAAATAGCGCAAGAAGGTATGAGACTGAAGGCGACTGTGCTAATTCTAATCTTCCTTCTCTCTGCAATGCCAGTACCTAATGTTGAAGCACAAGTAGGACCCGCTGCTGTAAACTTAGATTGTGTCTCAGTTGATGCTTCAGGATCTGTCGAAGTTGAGGTGTATCCTGGAGCCGCGTTGACTGGTCAAGCATTATGCACAGTTAGCAATCCAAACTCCTATCAGGAAAAAATCGAAATCGATGTTCAATCTGATGGATTAGTAAATTCTGCCCCTGGTTCAATCATACTTGGACCAAATGCAGAAGAAGAATTCTATGTGACTGTTAAAGGTGAAGAAAGGATGTCTGTATCATCTAGGAATTTAGTTGTCAAAGCAACAGTCACGGAAATGATGGGTCTTCCGCCTCCGAATATAGCAGAGGCGGAATCAAAATTGATTATTTCAATAATGCAATACTCTGGATTACAATTAGAAGCTGTTGAATCGCTGGTCACTTTGAAAACAAAGGTAGATTATGATGCCGAATTTAAGGTTTACAACCAAGGAAATGGCGTGGATAAGTTTAGATTGGCTCTGACTGAAAACTCTCGTGGTGTTTTGGAAGATGCTGGATTTTCCATTTCTTTGCCTTTGGTTAATGCGGAAATTGAATCAATGGGGCCACCAATTAAAGTTCGCGTCATAATGAGAACTCCAACTGGTTACGAAGATTGGCCAATCAATTCTGAAGGCAAGCATGAAATGACATTTGCATTGGAATTCATGGCTACAAGTGACTTCAGTTGTAAGAGTGAAGGCAACTGCCTTACTGAGACAGTGACTACCACTATTACCGTATTTGCAGAAGCGAGTGAATCTGAAAAAATTCTTTCAGGCACATCTGATAACCAATTGCTGATTTATGGAGGAGGCGGAGGAGGAATACTCCTTCTCCTGATTTTATTCGTAGTTATGCGAAGAAAAAAGTGAGTGTAAATCTAAGGGTTTATTAGTCCCTTGAAATTTCTTGAGCCATGGAAGAAAACAAGCAAACAGCACCAATGCTGTATTTCGGCTATGGTTCCAATTTGGACAATGCTGATTGGACCAAGTGGTGCCGCAAGCGAGGAAGAAATCCAGATGGATTGAAAGAGATAGGCCCTGCTTGGATTGACGATTATTATCTTACATTCGACTATTATTCTGGCTCTAGAGAAGCCGGTGCTGCGAATCTCAAACTACTGGCCTCAGGAAGAGCGGCAACACCCGGTGCACTTTTCGAGATCGATGAAGATACATTAGAAGCTCTTGACCGTAAAGAAGGACATCCAAATCCAAAATATTACCAGAGGGAAATTGTAACCGCTTACACAGCAGATGGCAAGGCGCACCAAGCCTACACCTACATCCACTATGCCACTGAGGATAATTTCCATCCCCCTTCGCAGGAATACGAGAATCTAATCAGAAATGGCCTCGAAAGGCTTGAATTGACTACAGATTGGCTTGATTCAGCCCTTGGTAACAGTATGAATGCAAAATTCGAACATGTATTCGTTTATGGCACATTAATGGAAGGAATGTCTCGTCACAGCGAAATGCAAGATGGATGTACTCTTGTTTGTGAAGGAATCGTACAAGGTGAACTCTACCACATTTCTGATTATCCAGGCTTAGTTGCTGGCAAGGGTACTGTAAGAGGAGAGTTGTATCGAGCTTCAGACATGTTTCAAATCATACAACGCCTAGATTGGATTGAGGGTGCAGGGTCCTCAAACCCCCTATTCAACAGAGTAATTCAAGAGGTTACTACTGACCAAGGAAAGATTTGGGCATATACATACCACTATGCAAAGCCTACAGATTCTTTCGAGAGAATTATCTCTGGCGAGTGGGTATCATTCAACGAAGAATAGTACCGAAGCAAATGCTCCAATGTAGAATCCAAATCCTGCAATATCATACACTGATATTTGAATTATGAAATCAACTGTACCTATTGCTCCAACAATTAGGAAAACAACGGTGTATAACATGTGCAAAATCCCCATAACTTTGGCTGATTTGCCCGATGCTAGAAGAATCGATGAAATAATCGCACTTAAGATGAATATGAACGGACTCAAACCTAACATTAGCATGGCTATTCCGAAGAATACGAACTCTACTGGGACATCTCCCGAATCTCCATCTCCGTCTCCAGAACCGTCAGAATCCATTCCTGACATCATTTCTCCGACTTCTCCCATCATCTCGAATCCTGAGACTGTAAACTCCCCAAATATTGAGACATATGGCAAGAATAAAGATACGAAAATCAATGCTACTCCAATCCATTGAACGTTCTTTTTTGGTTTCTGTTCTTTTACATAGACGATTTGTTGTTGACCACCCATCATTTGCGGAGCAGGTTGCTGCGAAAACTGCTGCACTGGTTGAGTGGTTTGCATATACTGAGTAGCAGGTTGCTGATACTGACTAGGTTGCGGGATCGCTCCAGGCTGCGTATACTGAACCGGCTGAGTGTATTCAATAGGTTGCGGCTGCATGATGAGTCTTCTTTTTATGTTGCAAATATAGATTGCTACAACAAAAAATCCTAGCAACACTCTTCTTGTCTCATTGGAGCACTAACGAATACCACTTTCTCGACGTTACGAGTGTTCTTCAATTGCTCAAATACACCTCTAACGTGCAATGCCTCTCCTCTAACATGTACAACATCTACACACAAGTGGCATGAATGTCCAAGGCGGCTACTATGGTGATATGCAGCAACTTCCACAGAATCTGTACGAGTTACCATCAGCTTTTGGTCACTACCATGCTGGTAGTGAACCACTAGGTGGCCTTCAACAACTTCTTGGTCATCTATGTCCATTAGATCGCCCTTCTGTTGAACTTCTGCAAAGTACAG
>CEQX01022111.1_pt1 | contig 10561 bp, 5 predicted proteins | sample 356261 | NCBI WGS metagenome assembly CEQX01 (sample SAMEA2621076, study PRJEB7988) | marine metagenome | isolation source: saline water (ENVO:00002010), including | reverse complement strand
TGGTCGCACGGCTCACTCTTTGGAGGGGCGGTCTTACCTACAAACTGTGCATCGGGCAGCGATTGTTGGGGAACGGGTCTCTACGACAAGGATTACACCGATGACAACAACGGTGCAGCGTTCAAGGAAGTTCTCCTCTCACCGACACTTGATCTTTCATCGGGAACGGCTGTTAAAGACCCATCCGTTTACTTCGACTCTTTCCACCAGTTGATGACACTCTCAACCTCGAGTTCAACGAATCCAACATATCGATACGCAGATTGTGCTTACATTGAAATTCGTACCTCTCCCACTCCTGTGTTCGATCCAGCAGCGACATGGGAGCACATTGATATCGACATCCAGAATTCATCCGGATTATCGTTCGGCTCAGGATACTATCAGGTCGGTAGCTCAGGATCGAACAACAAAATTGACGGCCGATGCAACGGTGTGAACTACAACGATTACGCGCTTGGAGGCACCTCAATCTCCACATTTAATCCGAGCGGATGGGCAAGCATCAAACTCGATCTCTCCGATTATGGAGGAAACTACATCGAACTTCGTTTCGTTCTTGAGTACAACAACGTTCTACCTTCAGGTGGTTACAACGTCTACAACGTCACCTCAATGCCAGGCTGGTACATCGACAACTTCCGATTTGGAAGTACGCTCCCTCAATCAGGATGGATGGGCGTTCGAAACATTCTGCCGAACGCTCAGGGTGGCGAGAACCATCCGAATGGATACGGAATCTTGACGATTGAAGCCGAAACGACAACGACCGCTGTCCTTTCTCTCGACATTCTTGATTCACTAACAGGCCAAGTGGTCAATGACGACAATGGAAATGCAATGTCGGGACTCGTTGGCTCCATCCATGAGTTGTGGGACATCAATTCTTCGACGTATCCGACCGTAGATTTCCGATTCAACTTTGATTCAGGGCCTGATCAACTGTCAACACCGGTCCTCCACGGTTTTTCAATTGGAAGTCGAATCGGAACGGGTTTCAATCAAACCATCATCTCAGCGAATCCACCCGAAAATGGAATCTGGGCCTCACAAGGTCTTGGGGACTTGATGATGTACAATCCAGTGATTCCTGACCATTCGTACAACCCGCCAATGGACCGTTCTCACTTCAGTTATCCTATCGCTTCGATTACGCCCGTCATAGAAGACGACTGTGCGGAATCTCCAGAAATTTCGGTAGCAATGGATGGATACGGTATCCAAATGCAAAACAATGTCAAGTACACACTCGGTGAATCAGCGGACATGCCAGATTCAACGTTTGGATTTACCGCTGTTCTCTCGTATCAGAATCCATGCAACGTAGCAGGAATGTGGTTCGATCTTGAATTCGCTCACCACGCAGAGCAAATCCAGATTGACGTTGCTGGCGATGGTGACATGGAGTATTCCTTCACGGAACCAGCGTTCGATATGTTTGGCCGCCAAACGAAATTCATCAGTTCGAAAGATGCGAACGATGTTCATTATGGAACCGACTCAAGGACGCTTGCGCTCAGTTTGTCTGGTACGGTTGACGGTGGTGAATTCATGCTCCCAGTAGGGGCGACCATACAGGCTGCAGAGGTTGGCTTCGACAACAACCAAATCATTTCAACAACCAACATGAATGAAGGATTTACTTGGAAATTGATGTCTGGTTTGGAAGAGGTAAATCTCGGCGAAATCGGCAACATTACTCGAGGGGCACAGGAGATGTACCCCGAACAAATGAATCTCACATCTGCACTTAACACGTTGATGCAAAGTACGCTCACTCCAACTGCACATATTGACGCCAATGGAAACGGATGGAAGAAATTCAGGTTCAGCATTGAAAGCCTCAATGCGACCAGTGGGTCCACCATCGATCTGGTAGGTCTCGATGTGGTGTACGATGTCACGCATTACCTCACAACTGCGAATGAGTTTGCGAAGGAACTTGCCCAAGGGGTTGCGCTTTCCTCATCGACGGTTGGTTACGCCACTGTTCCAATCGCAGTTCATGCAACAAGCGGTGGAGGCGTCTCCTTCTCCAGTCTTTCCGTGATCACATCTCCCGGATACACAACAACAGCATCACTTGTTGGAAGCCCTGTTGGTCTCTACCCGAACGGTGAGATTTACGAAATTGTTACGACGCACACAGTATCCTCTCTAACCGGATCCAGCTTCCAAGAAGCATCGCTGATCTTCGAATCAACGACGGGAACCATCGAATTGGCCTATTCCGATTTGAATGGCTTTACTGAAGTCGAAAATTCGAACAATTACATCTCCTTACAAGCATCTTCAGTGACAGACATCACCGAAGGCAAGGAAATTACATGGCGCTTTATCGTCAACAATGTTTGGGAAGATACTGAACAAGTTCGGATTTACGCTGGACAAACTGCAAGCAATGGTGTCAACGGATTGCCCGATGCTATTGTCCTCGCACCAAGCGGTGGAAACGCAGTTGAGAACGATGCTGGAATCACGCTTTTCTCTGTTCTTAATGAAGAAGGTGTAGTTCAGAATCTTGATTCAGGAAACTCAAACCGATATGTGCGCATGACCGGTAGTGTTCGACTTGAATCCCTCAATGTCGCACCAGACCCATTGAGTTACTTCACAGTCGTTGAAGAGCGCAGCATCAACAGTTCAGGCGAGCAGCCGGTGTTTGAATGGACCGAGATTGCCAACCAATCCGGTACGATTGGCGGTGATTTCGATTGGACCATGGACTTGGGGCCAACGACAGCGGGTGATCATTACTACCGATTCAGACTAACAGGCTATGAAGGTGGAGACACCGTTTGTCCAACGTCGGAATACCGACCTGACGATGCCTGTGCAATTCCATTCAACTTGACTGTTGACCAATTTGCACCAGAACTCGTTTCTGTGAAGGTCCTGAACGGGCAGGTCGATCCAAACTACGAATCCAACTGGCGAAGTCTCGTTGACGACACGTGGGTAATCCCATCCAACAACCAGTACGTCAAGGTCGGTGTCACAGACTTCCAGGACCTTCCAGCAACACTCAACCTCTACTACTGGGTTGAATATCAACACGATACCAACAGTGATGGTGTTGCTGACCAGAGTGAATACGCAATGGTCGCTTTGACTGGCGACGCAGCTTACCCAACGGCAAATTACACAGGCAACTACAATGATTTGGCGAATGCAGAGAAAGACCCAGTCGGTCGTGTCAGCATGTACCTCGAAGGCTATGACCTTGCTGGGAACGCAATTGATGGAGGTTCATATGGAATTTTCAACGATGAAGTAACTTATGCTTCCATGCCTTCCAAATCTCCAGAAATTCTCAAGTTTAGCATTGAGAATTCAGCTGGACGCCCGCTGCTCAATTCCAACCACCCTTCCTACGAAGGCGATTGGAATCAAACGATGTATGCTGGAAACGAATACCACCTCATTGTTGAGGCTGAAGATCGCAACGGTTGGAGAGACATCGACTACATTCAAGTCGAATTGACCAACGACCGTGATGATCTCACCCTCTACTATTTCCCTCGAAATGAAACCGCATGGACGGACAGCCCTCACATCACAATTGTTCCAGAAGGTGAGGATTCCGATGGACCGCAATTGCTTCGAATGGACGGCGACTATCTTGTCAATCCATTTACCGATGAGTTCTACCTCGACCTCCCGATTCGCATCAACTGGGGTATTGTTGGGTTGCAAAGCCTCGCATCTCCAGTAATCTCAATCGCTGACTTGGATGGAAACGATAAGCGTAAGATCGTTGGTTCAACGACTGAAATCACTCAGTGGTACTATTCCGATGGAATCCGCCTCGACATTCGCACCGATGAAGCGAACGATTTGATGATTACACCGTACTTTAGCGACATCAGTCCACCGGTTACAGCAGACGTTCGTGAGGGGTATGTCTACCCTGGAAACACCATCGCATTCGAAGGTCAATATGCATACATTGACGGGATTTTGGACAGTGTCTACATCCTGCCTGAAATGGAATTAACACTCGAAGTTACACGACTTGAAGCCCAACCAAGCACAGTGGGCGGAGTTCAGTATTTCGCTTATGGCGCAGGTGGTGCAGATGGTACTAAGCAAGATGGACAACCAACTTATCACACCTTCAAGGGAGGCGCGTTCAACATTAACATCACTGCGCCAACATCAACCAACGAATACACGTATCAGTTCAAGCTCGTCAACCTGCCTGAGGGCGCTCTCGATACAACTGAAGCAGCATGTGCGACCTCAACGTCGTACGGTTGTGGAGACTTCGTCATCAAGGTCGATGCAAACGCTCCAGCAGTTCGGTCCAACACATGGACTGCACGAGATGAAGCAGGCACAGTTCTCGAGGATTCAGTTTCAACCTCGAATTTCAGATGTGTCGATGTTTCACTGCAAATCGACGAGAAGGAAGCCTTGTTCCAAGGCGACATCTCGGTTGCTTGGAAGTTTTACATTGACCCAACCAATGATGTCACATGGCCTTTCTACGGACAAATCCACGGAATTGATCCACTTACAGCACCGCTTTCATTGACGCCGGTTGCTGGTGGTTATGCTGCGAGTGCTGAATGTGTCGATCTCTGGCCATCAACCGAACAGGAATTGCCAACGCAAGAGCAAATCAACAACATTGAGGTTGTGTTCTGGATCGTCGGCGCAGATTCTGCAGGTTCAGCAGTTCTCGGTGGAGGTCCAACCGGTGATGGTTCGATTGCACCGATTTACTCTGGTGAAGCACGATACAACTCATTGTACAATTTCATCTTCGAAGAAGCGAGCTATTCCGTGAAAGAAATCGATCTCCTTCCACGTTCACCAGAAGTCGGTGAATCAATGACCTTGACCATTGAAGTCGTCAATACGGGTTCAAAGGCTGGAGAGGCAACACTCCGGATTCAATCGGTCGTTGATGGCGGTATTCCAGTCACTGAAAAGACTGTTACAACAGAACTCATTCCAATCGATGGAGAGGTTGATGTTGAGGTGATACTGGAATCCTTCGTCAACCCAACCACAGGGATGTATTACCTTGTCTTTGATGATGTAACAGGTGAATTGCTCTACAATGGTTCAAGCACTGGTGACAGTTTCAACGTCAAGATTGCAAGCGATAGCGATGATTCAGGAACGCTGATGTTGATTATCGTCATTCTCATCGGTTTGATTCTCGTGATGGGCATCGTTGGTTTGGTCGTTATGCGCCGAGGCAACAACGAAACCGATCAATACCTCTACGAGGATGAGGAAGAGACGAAGGCTTACGCTTCATTGCCTGGTCAATACAACGAACCAGCTGCGGCACCACCTGCAGATGTCAGCCCACAAATGGCTGAAGCCATGCAAAAGTTCCCGCAGTGGTCACAAGCCGAGATTCAAGGTTACTTTGACCAAGGATGGGATATCGCCTCCCTACAAGATTGGCTCGACAACCAATGATGGACGTGACCACTTGAGTGTGGATTTGTCGTGGGAAGACATTGTCTGGGAGGACCCTGATGGGGGTCGAATTGTCCTACATGGAGTTCTTCCTACTACCGTTCATCCTCGTGCACTAAGGCCTCGGATTGAATGGCATGCACTCACATTGCTTGAAGGTCCAGAAATTGAGGATGTTTGGCAACTGGAAGAAGAATCTGAAAAAGAATCACCAGGCATAAATCTCGCTTCCGCTATCTTAGGCGGGGGTCTCGATTCGGCCTTGATTGAGGATTTGACTCAACTCGATGAGATTCAAACCGGGCGATTTCCCGATCCAGAACCTCGACGTTTGCATCGACTTGCACTCCGTCACAATCGGCCAGTGTATTGCATTGAACCGACTCTCGATGATGCTGATTGGGAAGAGCAACGAACGCAAGAGGCGAAGGTATCGACCCATTGGCGAAAGTTACTGTCCATGGTTCGAATAGGGAAGAAGTGGAAAAAAGCAGTCAAAGTCCGAATCTTCGATGCAGTACCTCCTCCAAAGAACGTACCAAAAGATATGGCGACTGCTTCGGTTCTTACCGCAGCGTGGTGGGATTTGACCGAATCAAGAATCAACTCAACGCTCTCAAAAGCCAGAGATGAACGATTTGCGAAGCGTCTCCGTGGAGCACTCGCTGTGGAACGCGCAAAACACGGCGATTCAGCGACGTTACTTCTGCCAATGGTTCAGACGTGGAGACCCGCACTTCTCGCAATGCTCAATTCAAATCCTCAACCAGAGGAGATTATTTCATCAACAGGCCCATCGGAACAACAGGAGGAGGAGTGATGAGCGGCAACATTGACGTTACAGTCGAGAATCAACTGGTTCGTTTTGTCGCCCCCGAACCGATTGATGGCAACGCAGTTGTAGAGCACCTCGATGGTCAACGTTTTGGAAAAATGGTCATCAAGGCACTGCGAAGACCAAGAGCGACGCTTGTCATTGATCCTGAAGGACGCATTACCGTACACGGTACTCATCGCATCGAAGCAGCGCGCGATGCTGCGAAAGAGCTGATGCTTCGCCTTGGAAAAGACGATACCGGTTTGAAAACAGAACTGGGACCGATCATCGCCTCATTCTACTTCAATACGCCAATTAAGGTCCAATCCATCGTTGGCCAATTGGGTGCAGGTGAAGGTCAATACGATGACCGTCTCGATTGTGGCATCATCAAAGACGAACGACACGATCTTGTCCTTCACGTGTGGGAAAACGGTCGTTGTGTCGTCACGGATGGCCGTCACCCGAAGATGGTTGCAATGGCTGCTGTTTATTGGCAATCAAAATTCAAAGACCTTGGGATCTCCAACTTTTGAGGGTTCAGCATGGTCGATGCTCAACGGCTTTGGAAAGGCCCCATTCTTGACAATCATTTCCATCTCAACAGAAAAGGTCGATTCTTGGATGCAGCCAAGGACTTCAAGAACGTTGGTGGAACCCATCTCGTTTTGGTCCACTGCCCAGATTTCTCATCGCCTCCAACCTCAATGAACGAACACAGAGAAACCTATGCGGACACCGTTGCTATGGCGGAGAAGGTCCGAAACGAGCACAATCTGCATGTCCGTGTTGTTCTTGGCCCACATCCTGCAGCCTTTGCTCATCAATTCATCAATTGGATGGAACAGGATGGAGAAAAAGGAATCGAGCGTGCATGTGAAAATTATCGAGACAGCATCGATGCAGCCCTTGAATACGTGAAGCAAGGTCAAGCCCACGCTATTGGTGAAGTTGGCCGACCTCATTGGGATGTTTCCGACGAGATATGGGATCTTTCCAATCAGTTGCTGGAGGAAACCATGGCCTTGGCTGCAAGGGAAGGCGTACCCCTGCAACTTCATGTTGAAGGAGAATTGGAATCAACCTATCGAGATTTATCCAATATGGCTGCGAGAGCGAATCTCCCTGCTCACCGTTTGATTCGACATTATTCGCCCCCACAGATCGACGAATCCATTACACGCGGACTTACATCGAGTGTTCTTGTCGGGAAAGGTGCGCTTGAACCACTTCTTGCAACCTATGAACAAAACCAAACTGGATTCATGCTGGAAACCGATTATATGGATGACCCACGCCGCCCGGGGGCTGTTCTTGGACCAAAGACTGTACCAAAACGAACTCAACAATTGATGGAAGCTGGGATGGATGAGGAGATTCTCTGGAGATGTCACGTCGATGTTCCAAACGCCCTGTACGGTGACGCAGAAGAATCGTAACTCTTCTTCTTAATCATCCATCACATTCAAGAAATCCTTCTGCATCGAAGGTTCATGACAGACAAAGGAAGAACACTGGCTACTTCGATAGTAGCACTTCTTTTCCTGACTTTACTTCCATTACCTGCATCGGCTCAGGGCATCGTCGGAAGCATCTCTCTGGAATGCGGAGACGATCCGGACATTACTGTCAAGCCTGGCGAATATCAGGATGAAATCGTGGAATGTACGGTCACCAACGATGGAGCGATTCTTGCCGAAAACATCGATATCACCGAAGAGTGGGATGGTGTCTATGTGAACATGGCTGTCTCTGAAAACTCCTTTACACTCGAGGCAGGGGAATCCGCAGATTTCACAATTACGTTCTCTTGCGATGAGCGAACCGATGCAGAAATTGAATACGAATTTACCATTACTGCAACGGTCACTGCATGGGGTCCGATTCCAGTTGAAGGAACGCCGCTTTCACAAGTTGCAAACCATTCAGGAGATGTAACGATCAAAGAATACGGAATGGTGACTCTCGATGTTCCAGATACATCATCAAGAAATATGGAAGTAAGCGACGAAATCTCGATTACCTTCCAGGTCGACAACGATGGAAATTCTGTCGACACAATTGAAATTCGAATCACCAATGCAAACGAACTTGAACAGCTTGGATTCGTTCTCCAAAGCGGCGATTTCCTCCGGGCCGATGATGTTCAATCAGGAGGCGTTTCGAATCAGCTTGAATTCATCATCCGTGCTCCAAGTGAAGCGAAGTCAGAAATTCGAAACCTCATTGTTATCGAAGCGAGCAGTACGCTTGACGACTCAAAGGATATTGTTGACTTTGACTTGATTGTCGAGGCTGAACAGGAATCAGGTAGTCTTGGAGCAGGTCTTTCAGAAGTAAGTACGGATGACATGGCGTTGTACGGGGCTATCGGCGGGGGCATCCTTCTGGTTCTCTTTTTGCTGATCATCATCGGCAGAGTTTCTAAGCGCTCATCCAAGAATAGGATTGCCACCGATGCGCCGACAGAACCTCCAATCGAAATCGACGATGATGAGCTTGAATTTGACCTCGACCTCGAGCTTGATTTCGATGATGATGAGTTTGATTCTGATGACCTTGATTCGATGCTGGACGATTTGTGACGCCGTCCGCTGATTTTGAAACCTCTTGGAAGCCCTTCTTTTGCGAGAAAAGAAGGGGAATACTCAAAGACGTACTGTGCTCGGTATCACCTGCGAAATGAGGGGTGCGGATGCTAGGTCTACAAGGAAAAACCGCTGTCGTGTTTGGAGTTGCAAGCGAAGATTCGATTGCGTGGGCCATTTGTCAACAATTAGCAGAGGCTGGAGCCGACCTGTTTCTTGGCTATCAAAAACGCTTCATGTCACGTGTATTTCAACTCAAAGATAAGCTTCCTGCAATTAAGGGATTTTACCCACTCGACGTAGCGAACGATGATACAACACGCGAGTTCTTTGATGAATTTTCCAAGGAACACCAAGGGAGAACAATCGACGTCCTTGTCCATGCGATCGGTTTCGCCCCTCGAAGTTGCTTCGATCGGCCGATTCTGTTTGTCGAAGATTCAGACATCAATACGGCGATGACGATTTCAGCAAACTCCCTACAACGTTGTCTGAAGTTTGCGATGCCGTACCTTAGCGAAGGGTCTTCGACCATCACGCTCACATATGCTGCTTCGACACGCTTCGTCCCATCGTATGGAATCATGTCGATGGCAAAAGCTGCACTTGAGTGTTGGACACGAGAACTTGCGTGTCATTTGGGACCACATGGGCATCGCGTCAACAGTATTTCGTCGGGTCCGATTCGAACCATCGCCGCATCCGGCATTCCCGGTTTCGATCGAATTCTTGACCACGTTGAAGCAAATGCACCCCTTCGCCGCAACGTCAACCAATCAGACGTTGCCGGGACAACGCTTTGGCTCGCAAGTCCCCTTTCAGCTGGCGTCACTGGACAATGCATCCACGTCGATGCCGGCTATTCAATCACCATGGTGCCGCAAAGCATCATGGACGCGTGAGGTGAACATATGACGCTTACAACCGATGACGGAAAACCATGCGAAGGGCTTGAACAAGGGCCGTTTGAACCAATTGCAGTCATTGGCCTTGCAGCTATGATGCCCGATGCGGAGGACCTGTCATCCTTCTGGCAAAATATCATCGATTCACATGTGAGCATCAAGGAAATTCGAGAAGGTCGATGGCCAGGCCCCGTCGATCATTTTTGGACAGAAGGTAAACCAGGCGATGTCGCTCATGGTTACACCTACGCGAAGATAGGCGCCTTCGTTGAAGGATATGAGTTCGATTGGCGTCGATGGCGCCAACCACCTGGGACCATACCGCAAATCGATCCATGCCAACTTTGGGCCGTATCTGTTTCCGCTGCAGCCATTGAACAAGCAGGGTATGGGGAAGGAGAGAAAGTCTTCCCTCGCGAGCGTGCTGGTGTTGTCTTTGCAAATGCTCTTGGCGGTGAGAACCGAAACCTGTCAAACATACGTGTTTGGTCAAACCATACTGCAGAACTTGCCAAAGAGCACGGAATGCCAGCCTCTTCAAAAGACGCATTCATGGATGCAGTCAATGAGCATGCGCCGAAGGTCGATGAAGACACCATGCCGGGTGAACTTGCCAATGTTGTATCGGGACGTGTCGCAAATCTGTTGGATTTGCAAGGACCAAATCACGCCATGGATGCGGCGTGTGCATCCTCGATGGCAGCAGTAATGGATGCCTGCCGACTTCTGCAAACACGACAAGCAGACGTCATGCTTGCGGGAGCAACGGATCGAACAATGGATCCTGCAACATATGCTAAATTCAGCGCAAT
>CEQX01009713.1_pt1 | contig 10575 bp, 9 predicted proteins | sample 356261 | NCBI WGS metagenome assembly CEQX01 (sample SAMEA2621076, study PRJEB7988) | marine metagenome | isolation source: saline water (ENVO:00002010), including | reverse complement strand
AATCATAAAAATTACACTTTCGTTTATAGAATTCATGAAGATCCTGACAAAGAAAAACTTATTGAATTGAAAAATTTTATAAAACAATTCGGGTACTCGATAAATACGGAAAGTCAAGGACTGTCAACTTCTTTAAATGATTTAATGAAGAAAATTAAAAATAAACCTGAGGAAAGTTCTATTGAGAAGTTTGCCATAAGATCAATGTCAAAAGCAAAATATTCAGTTAAGAAGGAAAAACATTTTGGATTAGCATTTAAAAATTATACTCATTTTACATCTCCGATAAGAAGGTTTCCGGATATAATGGTTCATAGACTTTTGAGCGATTACCTAAATGAAAGCAAGCCAAAGGAAAGATTATATTACGATATTTTATGTAAACACTGTACGAAAATGGAGATTAATGCAACAAAAGCTGAAAGAGAATCAATAAAGTTTAAACAAACAGAATACATGACTGGCTTCAAAGGTGATATTTTTGAGGCATCTATAACTGGGGTGACTGAATGGGGAATTTATGCTGAAATAATAAAAACAAAATGTGAAGGTCTTATTAAAATTTCATCATTAAGAGATGATGAATATTCTTTTGATCATAAAAAGGTTCAAATTAATGGGAAAAATTATAACAAGAACTACAGACTAGGAATGGTAATATCTGTTAAAGTAATCGATACCGATATAGAAAAAAGAACTATAGATTTAGAAATTGTATAAAATAATTAATCTGAATAAATTTCTATTTCATATATTAATAGCAATTATCCAAGGATTATCAATTATTGCTAATTGAATAAACAATAATTACATTTAAAATGTATATGAAAAATTCTGCATCAAAATTTCATGAAATAATCAATAAAGCAATAAAGACTACTGAATTAAAAAGCAATCCTAAAAAGCTCTATGAACCAATCAAATATATACTAAATCTCAAAAGTAAAAGAGTAAGACCAATTCTAACTTTAATGTCATATAGTTTATTTAATAAAAATATCGAAGAAGCTGTTAAGCCAGCAATTGCTATTGAATTCTTCCATAATTTTACCTTAATTCACGATGACATAATGGATAGTGCAGAGATTAGAAGAGGAGAAAAAACTATTCACAATAAATGGAATAATAATACAGGAATTTTATCAGGGGATTTATTAATGATATTTGCCTATAAAATGCTTGAAAGCATATCAGATAATAATATGAGTCTTATTCTAAAAAAATTTAATAGTATATCTATTAAGGTTTGTGAGGGACAACAGTTTGATATGGATTATGAAAGCCATGAATCTGTGAGGGAAGCGGATTATCTTGAAATGATTAAGCTTAAAACAGCTGTTTTATTGGGATTCAGCCTAGAACTGGGTGGAATTATTGGAGGTTGTGATAATAATATATCTAATCAACTTTATAATATTGGTGAAAATATGGGTGTGGGCTTTCAACTTAAAGATGATTATCTCGATGTATTTGGAAATAAAAATTTTGGGAAAAAAATTGGTGGTGATATTCTTAATAATAAGAATACTTACCTGATTATTAAACTAAAAGAAAAAGCTAATAAAGTTGATTTAGAAAAACTTAATTTCTGGTTAAAAAATAAAAATGAGCCTAACAAAAAAATCAGTGAAATCACTAAAATGATGATTAAATATAAAATTGATAAAATAGCTGAAGATAAAATCAAAAGTTATTTTGAGGATGGTATAAAAACACTAAAAAGTTTGAAAGAAGACGGTCTCAATACAGAAGCATTGATTAATTACTTTGATTATATGATGAATAGAAAAAAATAATAATTATACAATAGATACGAATGACCTATTATTTCTTCCCTTTTTGAATTCAACTATTCCATCTGTAAGAGCAAATAATGTGTGATCTTTTCCAATACCTACATTATTTCCTGGGTGATGTTTTGTACCTCTTTGTCTAACAATTATGTTGCCAGCAATAATTTTTTGACCACCAAAAATTTTGATACCTAATCTTTTACTATGTGATTCTCTTCCATTTTTAGAACTACCTGCTCCTTTCTTGTGTGCCATAACTTATTTTATTTCTTTAATTAAAATTTTAGTCAAGTTTTGTCTATGACCGTTTTTGACTTTATATCCTTTCCTTCTCTTCTTTTTAAAAACAATTACCTTGTCATCTTTTAGTTGTGACAGAACTTCACCTGTCACTTTGGATCCCTTAATCGTTGGCTTCCCAATTTTTACTTTACCCTTTTCACTGATAAACAAGACATTATCAAATTCTACTTTTTTACCTGACTTAGGTTCAATTTTATCAGTATAGATAAATTTATTTTTTTCAACTTTAAATTGCTTTCCAGAAATTTCTACAATTGCGTACATTATTTCGTTTTTAAAATGTGTGCAAATTTATGATTTTATATCTATTAATCAAATCAAAAAAACAAAATAGAAATTTTTTAAAAAAAAATAGAAAAACCTTTAAGATTTGTTTTGATATTTTAAAGTCTTTTTATAATATTTGTACAGCCTAGATCGGAAGCAAAAATTTACAAAAAAACTTTCGGTTATAGCTTCCAAACACAAAAGATTATAAACCACTTACTGACTAAAATGTTTTAGTCATTATGTTATTTTTGAATGTAATGACAAGGATGTTTTTTGTCTATTTTTAGATTGTTAAACTAGATAATAAAAAAATATTATGTCAAAAACACAACAAAAACCCGAGCCATTATTACAGGAAAATGCAGATAGATTTGTGCTGTTTCCTATTGAGCACGATGATATATGGCAATTTTATAAAAAAGCTGAAGCAAGTTTTTGGACAGCTGAAGAAATTGATTTAAGCCAAGATCTAAAAGATTGGGAAAATCTAAATGATGGAGAGAGACATTTTATAAAACATGTACTTGCTTTTTTCGCAGCAAGTGATGGAATTGTCAATGAAAATCTAGCAGAGCATTTTGTTTCAGATGTACAATATACAGAAGCAAAGTTTTTCTATGGCTTCCAAATAGCTATTGAAAACATTCATTCTGAAACCTATTCTCTTCTAATTGATACATATGTTGATGATAGTAAAGAAAAAGATCAACTTTTACATGCAATTGAAACATTAGACTGTGTAAAGAAAAAAGCTGACTGGGCGCTTAGGTGGATTGATAATGGTAGTTTTGCTGAAAGGCTCATCGCATTTGCTGCTGTCGAAGGAATCTTTTTCTCTGGAAGCTTCTGCTCAATTTTTTGGTTGAAAAAAAGAGGTTTGATGCCAGGATTAACATTTTCAAATGAACTAATATCAAGAGATGAGGGCCTCCATTGTGATTTTGCTTGTCATTTATATACAAAACACTTAGTTAATACATTACCAAAAGAAACTGTCACTGATATAATAGAAGATGCAGTTAATTTGGAAAAAGAGTTTGTAACAGATGCCTTACCAGTAAAACTTATAGGTATGAATTCAGATCTTATGTGTCAATATATTGAATTTGTAGCTGATAGGTTATTGGTCGAGTTAGGGTGCTCTAGAATTTATAATTCTTCAAACCCATTTGATTTTATGGATATGATATCCTTACAAGGTAAAACAAATTTCTTTGAAAAGAGAGTAGCTGAATATCAGAAGGCGGGGGTTTTAAAGAAAGAGGAAGAAGAAAATAAACCAAAATTTTCATTAGAGGAAGATTTTTAATATTTGAGTCATGCTAGTTATAAAAAGAGACGGTAGAAAAGAATCAGTTAAGTTTGATAAGATCACAGCGAGAATAGAAAAACTTAGCTATGGTCTAAACACAGAATTTGTTAAAACTATCGAAATAGCAAAAAAAGTTATTGATGGTTTATATGATGGCGTCTCTACTCAAGAACTAGATGAACTTGCTTCAGAAACGGCAGCAACACTAACAACAAAACATCCAGACTTTGCGACACTAGCCGCAAGGATTGCAGTATCAAATTTACATAAAACTACAAGCAAGTCTTTTTCAAGCACAATGAAGAGGCTATATACATATGTTAATCCTAAAACTGGTGAGAACGCATCATTACTTTCTAAAGAAGTCTATGGAGTAATAAATAAAAATGCGGCTCTACTAGATTCATCAATTATTTATGATAGAGATTTTAGTTATGACTATTTTGGGTTTAAAACTTTGGAAAAATCTTACCTGTTAAGGTTAGATGGAAAAGTTGTTGAAAGACCTCAACACATGCTAATGAGAGTAGCAATTGGTATTCATATGGATGACCTTGACAGTGTTCTAGAAACTTATAATTTACTATCTGAAAAATGGTTCACACATGCAACTCCAACGTTATTTAATGCTGGTACACCAAAACCTCAATTATCATCTTGTTTTCTTTTAACTATGAAAGAAGATAGTATTGATGGTATTTATGATACCCTTAAACAATGTGCAAAAATATCACAATCTGCTGGAGGAATTGGTTTAAGTATCCATAATGTCAGAGCTACCGGCTCTTACATCAAAGGTACGAATGGTGTTTCGAACGGTATTATACCTATGCTTAGAAACTTTGATATGACTGCAAGATACGTAGATCAAGGTGGAGGAAAAAGAAAGGGAAGTTTCGCTATTTATTTAGAGCCATGGCATTCAGATATTTTTGAATTCTTACAGTTAAAGAAAAATCATGGGAAAGAAGAGCTCAGAGCAAGAGATCTTTTTTATGCAATGTGGATACCAGATCTATTTATGAAAAGAGTCGAGTCTAATAGTGACTGGTCCTTATTTTCACCAGACGAAGCTAAAGACTTACACGAGACCTACGGCGAAGAATTTGAAAAACTATATGAAAAGTTTGAGAAAGAAGGAAGGGCGAGAAAAACAGTTAAAGCGCAAGATCTATGGTTCGAAATATTAGAATCTCAAATTGAAACTGGGAATCCATATATTCTTTATAAAGATGCTTGTAATATAAAATCTAATCAAAAGAATTTAGGGACAATAAAGTCGTCCAACTTATGCACTGAAATAGTTGAGTATACATCACCAGATGAAGTTGCTGTCTGTAATTTAGCATCCATAGCACTGAATAAGTTTGTTAAAGATGATATGACTTATGATCATAAGAAGTTATATGAAATAACTAAAGTTATTACAAAGAACTTGAATAAGGTTATAGATGTAAACTATTATCCAGTAGAGGAGGCAAGAAACTCCAACATGAGACATAGACCAATAGGAATAGGTGTACAGGGACTTGCTGATACATTTATTTTAATGAGACAGGCTTTTGATTCCCCTGAGGCAAAAAAATTAAACGAAGATATTTTTGAAACGATATACTTTGGTGCAATGGAAGCATCAATGGAAATTGCAAAAAAAGAGGGCACATATAAAACTTACGAGGGCTCTCCAGTTTCGAAAGGAATTTTCCAATTTGACATGTGGGGAGTTGCTCCGAGCTCTAAAAGGTGGGATTGGACTAAATTAAAAAGAGAAGTAAAAAAACACGGAGTAAGAAACTCTCTATTACTTGCACCTATGCCAACTGCTTCTACATCACAAATCCTTGGTAATAATGAATGTTTCGAGCCTTACACGTCAAATATTTACACAAGAAGAGTACTTTCCGGAGAATTTATTGTTGTTAATAAACACCTACTAAAGGATTTAATAAAACTAAACCTTTGGAATGAGTCAATGAAAAATAGACTGATGGAGGCTAATGGATCAATACAAGGAATTAAAGAAATTCCTGATGATATTAAGCTTTTGTATAGAACTGTTTGGGAAGTGTCACAGAAAAGCATAATTGATATGGCAGCAGATAGAGGCGCATTCATTTGCCAAAGCCAAAGTATGAATATTCATATGCAAGATGCAAACTTTGGGAAGCTAACATCAATGCACTTTCATGCTTGGAAAAAAGGACTAAAAACTGGTCTTTATTATCTCAGAACAAAAGCTGCAGCTGATGCTATAAAATTCACTATAGTCAAGGATGAGAAGTCTAAGGCTAAAGAAGAAGATCAGGCTGCCATGCAATGTTCTATCGACAATCAGGATGATTGTGAGATGTGTGGAAGTTGATTACTTATTACCTCAAAATCATTTTATTATATCTTTAACTAATGTTACTTAATTTAATACTTCTAATTCTTTTTCCTGTTTACACTAATCAAGAAAAACATATTGGGCATATAGAAAGGTTATCACCTGAAATAAATAAATTAATTGAATTAGATACAAAAATAGAAATTCTTGCGGAAGGGTTTGACTGGTCTGAAGGACCAATATGGTCTAAATCATTAAACTCTATTTTATTTTCAGATGTTCCAAACAACGTAATATATCAATGGAATGAAAAAAACGGACTAAGTGTTTATTCTAAACCCATTGGCTACACTGGAAAAGTACCAAACTTTAAAAAAGCAGGAACAAACGGTCTGACTATTGATTCAGAAGGTAATTTAATAATTTGTATGCATGGTGACAGAATGATTGCTAAAATGGAAAACTTAAATATTAAAAAAATATCAAGCCTTATAACTTCTTATAACAATAAATTATTTAATAGCCCAAATGACCTAGTTTATGATTCAAAAGGGAATCTATTTTTTACAGATCCTCCTTACGGTCTCCTTAATGGGGACAATGATGAATTAAAAGAAATTCCATTTAACGGTGTGTATAAGCTATCTCCAAATGGAGATTTAGAAGTTCTTATAAAAAATCTTACAAGACCTAATGGAATAAGCATTTCGAATGATGAAAAAATTTTATATGTTGCTAATTCTGATAATAATAACCCTATAATTATGAAATATGAATTATACGAGGGGGGGATTAAAAATCCTATGGTATTTTTTGATGGAAAAGAGTTGGCAAAAAAAGATATTGGATTATTTGATGGCTTAAAGGTTCATCCATCAGGAAATGTTTTTGCTACTGGACCTGGCGGGGTACTAGTAATAAAAGAAAATGGTGATCATATAGGTACAATTAAGACAGAAGTAAGAACTGCAAATTGTGCTTTTGATGATGACTTTAAATATTTATATATGACATCTGATATGTTTCTTACAAGAATAAAAATAAATCAAATTCTTTAAACATTATTAAGTAATAAACAATAGTGAGTACTTACTCCACAAAATCAACAGAATTTATAATTCCTGGTGAAATATAATTTTTTATTCCTTCTTTCCTAGTAGTGTAAATTAGTAAACCATCAATCTCATCATTCATTTCTAAAATTTGTTTTGATCTTTCAAAACCTAGAACCATAAAGGCTGTTGCATATGCGTCTGCAGTAAAACAGCTAGGAGAAAATACCGAAGCGCTAATCATATTAGATTCAGAAGGATATCCAGTTCTTGGGTCAATAGTATGAAAAATAATACTATCTCCAGACTTATAAAAATTTCTATAATTACCTGATGTTGCCAAAGACTTATTTGATAAAGATGATATAGCATAAAGCTTACTATCATTGAAGGGCGAATTAATTCCAACCACCCATGGGTCTCCGTTTGATTTATACCCTGCTGCTTTTACTTCGCCTCCAATTTCTATAAAATAATTTTTTAAATCTTTACTATTTAAATAATCAGATATGATATCAACAGCATATCCTTTAGCGATAGAACTAAAATCAAGATAATACCCACTATTAGGTTTTTTAAAGGAAAAATTATCAAATTCTAAATTATCAAAACCAACAAAACTAAGAAGACTATCTATTTTATTTTTTGATGGCATACTTTTATTTTTATCAGGGCCAAACCCCCATGCGTTTACAACTGGACCAATAGTTGGATCATATGCACCCCCTGAAGCATTAAATATTTTTTTACTTTCATAAAGCATTTTATAGAAGCTAGGGCTGATTTTAATCACTTTTTTATCAGAATTATTTAATTTGGAAATTTCTGAGTCTTTAATGTATGTAGAAAAAATGTTATTAAAATTAATTAGTAATGAATCAATAGACTTCTTTCCAATTATATTATCATCTTCAATGTATTTTAATGAATAAGGTATTGAACCCATAGTATAACCACTAATCTCAATTTGATTATTGTTTTTATCGACTGGTAAAAATAAAATGACTACCACAACAAAAATTAAAAACATTACAGACCGGCGCATAAAAAATATTTAAATTAGCATCATATAGAATGAGAGAGGACTACTTAAATCTTGATAATAAATCAACTTCTAAAGATAAAGAATTTGAAAATATTTTAAGACCAAAATCATTTAAGGATTTTTATGGTCAAGATCAAATAATAAATAATATAAAAGTTTTTGTAAAAGCTGCAAAGAAAAGATCTGAACCTCTTGATCATGTAATATTACACGGCCCTCCGGGATTAGGAAAGACAACACTATCGAATATTATTTCAAATGAACTCTCTACAAATTTAAAAGTTACCTCAGGCCCCGTTCTAGAAAAGGCAGGAGATTTAGCTGGATTATTAACAAATTTAGAGGAGGGAGATGTATTATTTATAGATGAAATACACAGGCTCAATAAAGTTATAGAAGAATATCTCTACTCAGCAATGGAGGATTTCAAAATTGACTTAATGATAGACTCGGGTCCAAGTGCAAGATCTGTTCAAATTAAATTAAATCCTTTTACTTTAATAGGTGCTACAACAAGATCTGGTTTACTTTCTGCACCATTAAGATCAAGATTTTCAATAAATTTTAGACTTGAATATTACGATAAAAAGATTTTAAATAAAATCGTAAATAGATCGGCAAAAATTTTAGATATACCAATTGAGAGTGAGGCAGCAAAAGAAATTGCTTCAAGAAGTAGGGGTACTCCAAGAATATTAAATAACCTTCTTCGTAGGGTTAGGGATTTTGCCCAAGTTGATGGTGAAGGAAAAATAACTCATAAAATAACAATTAAAGGGCTTGATGCGTTAGGAATTGATAAAAAAGGACTTGACGAAATGGATAACAAAATTATTAATGCTATAATAAGAAAGTTTAATGGTGGGCCTGTTGGAATAAAAACTATTGCAACTGCTTGTGGAGAAGAAGCAAACACAATTGAAGAGGTCTATGAACCCTTTCTTGTACAAGAAGGATATATTAAAAGAACACAAAAAGGAAGAGTCGCGACAATATCTGGATATGAGCATCTTGGATTAAAGCCAGATAAAGGATATCAAAATTCAATATTCGAATGATCCAAAAAAACACAGAATTTATTAAAACAGAAGCAAAAAAACTTGGGTTTTCAAGCTGTGGTATATCAAAAGCGAGATTTTTATCAGAAGAAGCAAAAAATTTTGAAAAATGGCTTTCTAATGGATATCAAGGATCTATGTCATACCTTGAGAGAAATATTGATAAAAGGCTTGATCCAACTGTATTAGTACCAGGGTCAAAATCAGTAATTTCATTAGCTTTTAATTATTTTCCTCCAAAAAAATTAATTGATAATAATAATTTTATCATATCAAAATATGCATATGGAAAAGATTATCACAAAGTCCTAAAGAAAAAACTTAAAAAATTATTTTTTTTAATGAGAGAAAGGATTGGAGATATAGAAGGAAGAGTTTTCGTCGACTCTGCACCAATACACGAAAGAGCTTGGGCTAAATTATCAGGATTAGGTTGGGTTGGGAAAAACTCTTTACTTATAAATAAAAATCAGGGGAGTTATTTTTTTCTTGCAGAAATAATATGCGACTTGGAACTAGAATATGATGAACCTGTATTAAATAGATGTGGAAATTGTTCAAGATGTATTGATGCGTGCCCGACTGGTGCAATAACAGAAGCTCAAGTGATAAATGCTAAAAAATGCATATCATATCTTACTATTGAAAACAAAGACAATATACCTGAGGAATTGAATGATTCTATGAATAATTCTATTTTTGGGTGTGATGTCTGTCAGGACGTTTGCCCTTGGAATAAAAATTCTAAACCACATGAGGAAATTGAATTTTTACCAAAAAAAAATCTTAAAAAGCTTAGAAAAAAAGATTGGGTAGAATTAACGGAGGAAACATTTGACAGGATATTTGAGGGATCTGCTATAAAAAGAACAAAGTATAAAGGATTAAAAAGAAATATCAGAGCGGTCTCATAATTTAACACTTTTTAATTTAAAATAAATACTAAAAATTTATTGAGTAATTAAATTTGTTCATGAAAAAAAGGCTATTATTATTTTTCAATATCATAATATTTTTCCACTTTTATGATACTAGTTCTCAGGAGATTACTTTTAGCATTAATCCAAAAAAAGTTTCTGTAGGTGGTCAATTAAAGATAAGTTTAAATATTGAGAATGAACAAATTAAATCTTACGGAGAATTTCCAGAGATAGATGGATTCTCAAAAACCGGTATATCATCATCAAGCTCAACTAATTTTATTAATGGAAAGAGATCTTCCTCTCAAAGTATTATACAAAACTATATTGCAAAAGAAACTGGTATTTTTAATATTCCTGATTTCAATATCAAAGTAAATAATAGAAATATTTTCGTAAGTGGTACTGTTGTAGAAGTTGATGACTCATACGATGAACCCAAACAATCTCCTTTCAATAATTTTTTTGATCCATTTGATGACCCTTTTGATAATTT
>CEQX01156960.1_pt1 | contig 10580 bp, 16 predicted proteins | sample 356261 | NCBI WGS metagenome assembly CEQX01 (sample SAMEA2621076, study PRJEB7988) | marine metagenome | isolation source: saline water (ENVO:00002010), including | reverse complement strand
GGTTATTATCAGCCGATTATAGGTGGAGCTAAAACAGGCCCACAAGACGAGGGTGAAGAGCAAGAAGCAGCTCCCAAGTCGGCGGGAAGGCCAACCGAAGACAGCGACGAGCCCACTGAAGATAGAAACATAGATTCAGAAAACAATATAAAAGCCGAAATAGCGGAAGACTACTTCAGCTTTGATAAAATCAAAAACAATTTAGTTTTAGCTAGCCAACTCAACGTAGAGGTGGAAAAAACACTCAGAGAAAAACACTCAATCAAAAGAATGACCAATAAACAGAAAAAGGTCGCAGAAGAAATAACTGAGTTGATTATGGCTAATGAAGAGCCTGACTCTTGGAAAGAAAAAGTGTCCGCGTACGTAGATAAACCACAAGACACAAATAAAAGCAGAGTCAATAAAGTAAACGAAATCGCATTAAAGCATCAGGTAGACAACTATCTAGCTGGAGTTTTGTGTGCAAGCATTAAGGAATAAATTATGGAAGACGATATTATATCTTACAATATGGGGGAAGGCGCAGATGTTTCTTTACCGGAAATACCTATGCCCGTTGCCCCAGCCAAAAAAGAAAACGAAGACGTAAAAGACAAATGTGAGGTCGCATTTAAATTCGCCTTCATGGGTGCTGGGCAAGGTGGCTCAAGAATAGCTGAAGCCTTTTATAACTTAGGTTATAGAAAGTTATCTGCTATTAACACAGCTCAACAAGATTTAAATACAATCAAACTTGAGAATAAACTTTGCATCGGAGACGGAGGGGCTGGCAAGAATCCTGAAGTTGCAAAAAAACTATTTCACGAAAAGAAAGATGATGTTCTTGATTTCATGAGAGATTCTTGGGGCAGTGACGTTGATAGAGTTTTTATATGTGCTGGAGCAGGAGGTGGCTCAGGTGCGGGTATGTGCGCGCCTTTAGTAGAAGCAGCTAGAGAATATCAAGATATAATTAATTGCCCCTCTAAAAAAGTCGGCTGCATATTAGCTTTGCCTAAACACTCGGAAGGTAAAAGGGTAAATGAAAATGCATACAATACTTTACAAGAGGTCTTAGAGTTAGTAAAAAAGGAAGTAATTTCTCCTCTTATAGTTCTTGATAATGAGAAGGTGCATCAACTTTATCCGGGCCTTTCTGTGTCTCAATTTTGGAGAACAGCAAATTCTAGCACTGCCGGACTTTTTCACTTGTTTAATTTGCTAGCTTCAAAAGACAGTAGTTACTCATCTTTTGACTGCAATGATTACAAACAGTTACTTGACTCTGGGTTTATAGTATTTGGAGCTGCTCCAGTATCAAGCTGGGAGAACCCCTCAGATATTTCTAAAACAGTTAGAGATAACCTTAGAGGCAATATACTTTCTGGAGGTATAGATTTAGGTACAGGTAACTCTGCTGGAGTTATAATGATTGGAGGAAAGGATATTTTAGACGAGGTTCCTCAAGAGCATTTTGACAGGGCTTTTGACCAACTGACTAGAATACTTGGCCCTCATAGCGTCGTTCATAGGGGCATTTATAGTGGAGACAAACCAACTCTAACAGTTTATACTTTAGTAGGAGGTTTAGGTAACCCTGAAGAAAAATTAGGAGAACTAAAGCGTCTCGGAGAAATAAGATAATTAATTAATTAATAAACTTAATACTTTTATTTTAGAATTTAAGTAATTCAAGATGTAAGTATAGAATATAGGAATATTATTATGGCAGCTAAAAAAGAAGAAGTTAAACCCGGTTGGAAAACTACCGAATTCTGGATTACAATTTGCGTTACGCTAGCATCTCTACTTTGGGGTGCAGATGTGCTGGACCCAGAGGGGGCAGGAACAGCCAATAAAGTTTTTGGATTCGCAGTAGCCGCTCTTAGTGGTCTTGGGTATACCGTATCCAGAGGCCTCGCTAAGAAAGGTAACTGATGTCTTGGGTAACAGCCTTAGTCAAGGCTATCCTAGAATGGTTAACAGCCGAGGTAAAAAAAGATACCAAGGCTGGCGATGCAGACGCAACACCTGAAAGTCTAAAAGACAGGTGGCGTAGGCGTATAGAAGAGCAAGAAAAGAAAGTTAAAAAGAATGAAGATTCTAATACTTCTGACTAGCTTGTTAGCTTTGTCTGGCTGCGGGTCAACGCGAGTTGTATTCGTAGACACTCAATCTGATTTAGTTCGGATTGGGCCAGACGTTGAGGGCAGAGTTTATGTCCTTAAAAACGGGGAGTGGACTCTTTCTAAAAATAAGATGAAACTGCCTGAAGGTTGGTATGCTGGGGGTATCCCCAGAGAATAAGGGTCTCGTACTCCAATCCCTTGGAGGGTCCTTAGCTTCATCTCTCCAGCCTAGCCCTCGTAAGATTTCTTTCTTACGGGGGTTTTTTAACTTTTTACGTGTAATAAAAAGAACGCAATATTTACGTTAAATATTACGTAATTATGAAAGTTAAACAAAATGGTACAAACAGAAGAGGTAATCCTGCTCCTCCCCATAGCTTTTATCCAAGTGCATCTATGAGGGGAAAGATGAAAACAAACGATGGTATAGCTATATGGCTTTTCGCTGTGGCTATGGCGTTTTTTATGTTTTTTGGCATTTTAAGTGTAATTAATAGTAACTCAGAGTCTGGAGGTAAAAATGATAGTGGAAAAATTCAAGAAATTAAAAAACGAATCTTTCAAATTATTAAATAAATACCTAAATGAGTTGTTAGTCTTTGCCGTAACTTTCGTTGCGGCCTTTTTCTTTTTTGTAGCAAAAGATTTAAATCATTCGATTCAACAAAATGTACTTCAGAGAGAGAATTCAGATTTAATGATTCAAAATTTAACTCTGCAACATAGAGATGCGCAAAAAAACGTAATACTAACTAAACAACAAATGGAAATCAACGCGCTTAAAAGAAATCTAGACGCTCTTTTAAATGGGAACTATACGCAAAATGAAAATAATAAACAAAGAAAATATAAAGTGGTGGGGAAATCAAAAGTCCGAAACTTGGGCTTATAAACAAAATGGGGATTGGTATTTAATAAAGCCAGAGTCAAAACAAAACCCTCCATCAAAAAATAAAAAAGAGCTCGATACGCATCGAGTTGATTGGAAAAAAATAGCTATTTCTTGTGTGGCTGGTGCTTGGATTGGTGCTTGTGCCTTTTGTTTATTTTTAACTTATCTTTTATTTAAAAATGCATTTTAAAATACTTATATTATTGAGTTTATGCTTTTTTAATTTGAACTGCTCTCTACTAAATCCAGAAGAGGCGCAGAGAGATAAAGAAGGCTATTATATAAACCATTATTGGTCTTGCGGTCCAAAAGCATTAAACAAAGCATTTAAAGAGCTTGATATAATTTTAAGTGAAAAGAAGATTTCTAGAGAAATACAAGATTCTGGAAATTTTACTAGAACTCTACTATCTTTAGTTCATTACGAAGCTCTGGAAATAACTTTACCTTCTGAAATTAAAACTATAATAAAAAAACATGGTTTTAATACGCTAGAGATAAAAGACCTAAATCATCTAAATGAAAATGTTGATGTTGCTATTATATTGGTAGCAAAAAATTACTTAAAAGGTCAGGCACATTGGTTATGCTTCCCTGTAGATGATAAAATTAAAAATTACTTTGGCGAAAACACTAGAATACTTAAGATTTTTCTGTTAAAAAAAGTTGACTAAATATCAAAATCATGTTACTATAAATTCGTACTATGAATAGTAACATTATTAAACTCGTAACAATGGGTGCGTTTATTGCCGTTTTTTCGGTTGGATGCGCCTTCTCACAAAAGCTTCCTTCCGTTACGGTAGGGGGTGCAGCAAACAAGGATGCTGTTCTTGATGCAACCGCCGGAAAAGGTGGTGTTTCTGTAACAGTGCCCCTTGTGAATGTTGATGTTCCCTTCCCTACTTTAAAGAAGACTGAGGAATAAATTAAATAACATTTAAACTAAACACGCCCACACTTAACAGTGTGGGTCTTTTTTTTATAAAAAATATTTATTTAAGTGTATATATATTATGTAACTATGCCCGAAAACAAAGATAGAGACATCGATGCTGGAAAATTCTCTGCAAGTCTTATTGGCGTTTTAAAAGGCGTGGCTAGGGAGCACAACAAAACACAAAAAGAAAATAAGGTTACCTTCTCTGAACTTAAGCAGGTATATGTGAACGCAGCTAGTAGTAATCAAATTTATACAGGGTACTCAAAGTGCGAATGGGCCTTAGCTCGAGTAAACATGTTTTTAAGGGTTAAGTCTGGGGAAAATCCATATGTTTTGAAAGCTAACCAAGAAGAGGTTATTGGGGGTATAGTTTTCGCGGCTAAGGTAATAGAACCAAAAGAAGAGATTGATGTTTCCGTAAACTGGATTCCTTCTCAAGAAGACTTTACAAAAGCGAAGGTATATATAAAGGAAAACGAACTTTACTTTAACTTTGAAAACACTGACGAATTATATTTAGAAGACTACAAACAAATTCAACTTAAAAATTATTAGGAAAGACACAATATAAGATGAGACAATTACCAAAACAATATGCAACTTTGATTTATACTGGAGCTGGTAGTTATAACACAACCACAGTCGATGGCAAAACCAATATGAGGTGTGCTCTTTGGGGTGTTGTAAATACTGGAGCAGATAATGAAATCACAAATTCAGATGGAGATAAAATGATGTTGGTTCCCGCTGACTCTGTGATAATGCTAGATTCTCCAATCATGACAGCCAAAGGAAAAGGCCTTACAATAGGGGCTGCTAATATGCAAATTTTTTATACATTTATAGATGACACAGCAGCATCTGGAGCTTATTAATATGAAAGAATACCAATTTACAACAATTTTTAGCTCTGAAATTAAACCTTTAGTTTCAGAAGAGAAAGATAAATATTTGGCTTTAGCTAGCTTAGTTAACATAGCTGACTTTGTACCAGATGTTGACACGGACAGAAACGTAGACCTTTTACCTGTTGCATTTAATGCTTGTGTAGTTAACAGGGTTAATAAAAATGATGATGTTGTAAATTCAGAGACCGCCATTTCTATGGCTAATCATTTTATAAACAAGCCAATTAATATTGAACACGACAGGCATCGTGTCCTTGGTACTATCTTATCTGTTGGGTACAGCGAATTTGGAACAGATAAAAAACTTAGCGAAGAAGAGGTCAAAAATTACTCTGGCCCATTTAATATTACTCTTGGTGGCGTACTTTGGAGAGTGGTAAGTAGCGAATTGACAAACAAAATAGAAGAGGCGAGCGACCCCACAAGCAACTTTTACCAAAAGATTTCTGCAAGCTGGGAATTAGGCTTTTCCGAGTACGAGCCAGTTATTTTAGCTAATAATGAAAAAAATTTAGAAAACTTTATTAAAATAGAAGATAACTCTAAAGCAGACGAAGTTAAATCTTGTCTACGTGCCTGTGGCGGTGACGGGAATTATGGAGAAGAAAATAAAGTATATAGAAGGGTTTTTGGGGAGGTAGTTCCCTTGGGAATCGGTTTAACTGAAAATCCTGCTGCGGATGTAAAGGGCGTAGCAACTTCAAAAAATATGGAGAAAATATTAGACGACCCAATTAAAGAAAGTAATTCTGAAGAAGATATTAACTTAAATAATTCAGACATTACTGAAAAAACTATTTCACATCAGCCAGAAACTGATGTAATTGAAAATAAGGATAGTACTATTATGGAAATTAAAAGCATTAATGACATCAACGAGGAAACTCTCAAAGAGCTTTCTGCTTCGTCTGTTAGTGATTTTATCGAATCTGAGCTTAAGCAAGCTTCTGAGAAGTTCGCTGCCGAAAAGGTCGAGCTTCAAGATGCTGTTCAAGCTGCCACTGAAAAGAATGAATCTCTTGAGAAAGAGCATCAATCTATGAAAGAGGAGTTCGATAAAGTTAAAGCTACTCTCGAAGAACTTGAAGCTGAAAAACTTGAGAGGGCTAAAATCGAGAAATTTAACGAGCGCATGTCTCTTTTGGACAATGACTATGTTCTTGAAAATAAAGAACGTGAAGTTATTGCTTCTGACATTAAAGAGATGGACGACGAACAATTTTCGGCTTACGCGGAAAAACTCTCTATTCTTTTGAGTAGTAAGAGTAAAGAGGCTGTAGCAGAAAAAGAGGAAGAGGCCGTTGCCTCCGAATCTAAAGAAGAGATTGTTGAAGAGTCAAAAGCTTCTGAAGAAGCTGTTGAAGCCGAAGCAGTTTCTGAAGAGCAAGTTGTTGAAGAGGTAATCGACCAAGCTGCTAAAGCTGAAGAAGAAATTCCTGTCACCACCGCTGCTGACGAACCAACTATTCAGGATAAATACAAGGATGCTTTCAGCATCGAAAACTTTGATATCAAACTTTAATAAAAAGGAATAATAAATTATGGCAACTAATCTACTACCATTTAGAGACTACGACGAACACGACGTAGTGAATCTCTTTGGATATCGTGGCGAAATCGATGCCGGACACATCATGATTCTTGATGCGTCCGCTGATGGTTTCAAGAATACAGCCGAGATGGCTTTGCTTGACGAACCCGGTGCTGCTTTTGGCAACACTGTTTCTGAGCGCTATGGCGTTGCAGCAACTATGCTTGCTGCTAGCGGAGCATCTAAGCCTGTTCTTGGAATGCTTCTTTACGATGTCAAAGAAACTGACGAAAACGGCGAGAAGCTTGTCTTCAATCCCCGCAAAGCTGCGGAGATGGAAGTCGCTTTGAGCGGACAAGCAGCTCCTGTTTGCTCTAGAGGTATTTTCCTCTACAGTGGCACTGTGCTGGCTTCGGAAACTCCCACAGCTGGAATTTCACTCTACTATGATGACAATGCAGAATTAACCACCGGCACTACTAATAGTGTTGTTGTTGGTAAAGCTCTTGGAGTCAAAGACGACAATAACCATGTTCTCGTTCGTATCGACGTTTAACATATACAACTTAGGAGAATATAATTATGAAATTGAAATTAAAAAATACTCCAGAGCAAGTAGAGCTTATCAAGGCCATGGGTTCCAAGAACGCCATTGCTGCTCGTGAAGCTCAAGAGGCTTTTGCTGCGTTTCTCGGACCAGTTGTTCAACAAGTTTTGAACCAAGCTGGTACAGCTAACGGTATTTATACTGATGCTGCTTACGACGAAGACGATAGCCCAAGCTTTCCTTTGGATTTATACTACAATAACGGAGACAACCACGTAAGTGTTTGGTCTCAGAGTGTTGCTGGTGGACTTCCTTCTAGCCACGTTGCTGGTATGAATGAGTTGAAGATTGCTACTTACCGTTTGGATAGCGCAATCAACATGCTCAAGAAATACGTGCGTCGTGCTCGTTTGGATGTTGTTAGCAAGGGAATCGAAAGAATGGCTCAAGAAATTCTTGTTAAGCAAGAGCGTAACGCTTGGGCAGTTCTTCTTAAAGCTCTCGCAGAGGGCAGCACGGGTGGAACAGGACACATGGTTACTAGCGCCAGTAATGGTACTAGCAACTTGTTCTTCACCTTGGATGACTTGAACGCATTAATGACTCGTATTCGTCGAATCAATGAGTCTTTTGCTAATGGTACTCCTGATGTTGCTTACAGCAATGGTCTTACTGACCTCTACATGAGCCCAGAAAGAATGCAAGACGTTCGTGCAATGGCCTATCAGCCAATGAACACTCGCAACCCTGCTGGTGGAACTGCTACAGCTACTCACGATGGCATCGCATTGCCTGATAACGTTCGTTCTGATATCTACAACTCCGCTGGAGCCAATGAAATCTATGGCGTTCGTTTGAATGAGCTCAACGAGCTTGGACCGTCCAAGAAGTACACTAAACTGTTCAACGTCTACTCGTCCTACAACAGCTTTGCTGATTCGGATGACTTGGTGGTTGGTCTTGACAATAGCAAGGGTGCGTTTATCCGTCCTGTTGCTACTCAGTCTGAGACTGGCGGACAGGTTGTTACTCTCGCTGATGACCAATGGAGCGCTCGCTCTGACAAGGTTGGCTTCTACGCTGCTGTGGAAGAGGGCCGCGTCTGCATCGATGCTCGCGCTGTTGTTGGTATTCACATCGACACCTAAGTCGTAGTAATACACTTAATTAACAAACCCTGCCTTCGGGCAGGGTTTTTTTATTTTAAAAAATACACACTTTTGTGTATAATATTTGAGGAACATATTATGCCTAGAAAATCAACAAAAACTAACAAAACCGCTAAAGGTTCAAACAAAAAATTAACAGAATTAGAGCAATCTCATGGAAAAGATGAGTCTAAGCCTGTGCCAACTACATTAGACCAAGTTTGGGGTGATGATGGAGTATCAAAATATGGCACTATGGATTTAGCAACTTACACCGAAAGAGTTAAAACTTTCACTTGGTCAGACTTGAGAGAACACGCCGCAAAAGAAGGATTAGTACCTATTGGAGATAGGCAGGAGCTGGAAGCAAAGTTAATTAATAAATTTAAAGCTCATGTCTCTGACTTTACTGTAGAAGGAACTACCTCTAATACAAGCCAACAGCAAGAAGGCATGACAAATGAGGTTAGAAGAATTTTAGAAGAAGGTCGTTAATTCATTAGATTAAATTCGTTTTTGTGGTGTAATATTGTATATATTATGGCTACAAGTTACGATTTAAACTTAACAAGGGGTTCAGACTTTAGTGTTCGTTTAAGTGTGAAAGATTCGGGCGGTGCTCCATATAACCTTTCAGGATATAGCACTAGTGGCGTAGTAAAAAGCAAGTACTCAGATATAAACAGTCTTTTAAATCTGTCTCCCGAAATTGTATCTGGTACTGCGGGAGCTTTTTATGCTAGTGGTTTCATAGATATAAAAGTGTCTGGAACGCTTACCACTGGAATTCCAATAACACAAGCTGTTTACGATGTTGAAATATATTCTGGCACATACCATGAAAAAGTTATAAACGGTAAAATGAACATTTTGCCAGAAGTTACTTCTCCGTTGGTAAGCGGAGATAATTATAACGCAACTGGAAATTATAATTAATGTCTGTTTCTGGAGTAGAGGTTATTGTTCAGGGAGGCGCTTCGGCTGACGTTGTATTAGCTGGTCAGTCTTCTGCTAACGCTTCTCTTCCCGGTATAGCTGGCCCTGCTGGGATAACAGGCCCAACGGGACCCGCAGGAGGCCCTGCCGGTCCTAGTGGCCCCGCAGGTCCAACAGGACCCGGAGTAAGTGGCGCGGATGGGTCAACTGGCCCTGCTGGTTTCGAGCCCACAGAAATTAATTCTTACCTTTTTACTGGTAACGGTTCTCATACAGAATTTTTTATAAACAATCCTATCTCCGGTACAACTCACGTTGTAGTTTCTGTTGGCGGTCTAATATTAAACCCTACTGAAGATTACTCTATACACGAAACTTCTGGAGTTAAGATGGTAAGCGCTCCGGAGGCGAACGAAGAAATAGAAGTAAGGCATTTTAAAGGTATGGCCATAGCTGCGGGTGCAACAGGCCCTGCTGGTCCTGCTGGTGCTGCTGGTCCTGCCGGTGATTTAGGTCCGATTGGACCTGCTGGTTACGTTAAAGAATACAACGTTACTTATTCTGGCGACAAATATTACTTTGATAGCGTGCTTGGCCCAGTTATAACTGGGATAAGAAGTTTTAGTTATAAATTTAATCAGTCTGATTCTAGCAATCTAACTCACAAACTAAGAATCTCTACAACTTCCGGCGGTATATATTATGGAGGAGTTCAATATTCTAGCGGCTGGACCGAAGTAGGAACGCCGGGATTATCTGGTTCTTACGCTGAGTTTTCTGTTCCTGAAGCAGCGCCGGATGCCCTTTATTTTTATGACCATAACAATGCTAATGTCGGTGGAAGCGGCTATATATCTGGCGCAACTTTAGCTGTTACTTTAGGGCCGACAGGTCCAACAGGTCCAGCTGGAGCTGGACCAACAGGACCCGCAGGTTCCGCTGGCCCTGCTGGTACAACCGGACCAGTTTCATCTTTTGTTGTAGGAAACTCATTTACAGGAGCCAGCTTTACTCCAGATTTTTCAAGCACTGGTATACATGACTTTACTTATACTGGTTCTGCTGGATTAGCTTCTCCAGTAGGTTTAGGAGCAGGTGAACAAGGAATTGTTGTTTTAAGGCAAGCCTCTGGAGGTGGTAACACTATAAGTATAAACTCAGATTACAAATTTACTAATGGAGATAACATACCACACGGACATCTTTCTAATGATATAGATGTAATTAGAGTTACAAACATTTCTGGAGCCGGAATAACAAACCCATTTATTTTAGCAGAGATGCTAGAAGACGTTAGGTAAAAGGTATGTCAGATAATTTAAAAAAAATAAAGCCAGTTAGAATTGACGCTTCAGGCGTGTCAGGACAACTCCTTACTGCTAACACTAGCGGCACATCAACTCATTTTACTGATACTATACAAACAGACATAAATTTTTCTGGAGATATACTTTCTGCTGTTAGCGGAGAATCTAATATAGGCTCTCCTTCAAAACCTTTTAGTGGAGTTTACGTTACTCCTCCATCGGGAAGTGCTTCTGATAATGTAATTGTACTTGATGGT
>CEQX01085931.1_pt1 | contig 10587 bp, 32 predicted proteins | sample 356261 | NCBI WGS metagenome assembly CEQX01 (sample SAMEA2621076, study PRJEB7988) | marine metagenome | isolation source: saline water (ENVO:00002010), including | reverse complement strand
CTAATAGTTACGATACTCATAAGGATTAGACCATCTACGGATTTGTGATTCTGTGATAATCTGATCTCTATACAATGCTTCAGTAAAATCTGACCAATAAAAGACTTTATCTAGTTTACTCATAGGTTTAGTTCCTATGTTTTTACGTCTCATTGATTCAACTTTGAGATTATACTTGACTTGAGTTAGTACCTCACGTTTAGTAATTGAAAGAGTCATAATAATAAAAAAATTGCTGTTGATACTATATTAGTGCCTATTAGAGTGTTTTGTTAGTATTGTAGACACTATTATAAGTGTCACACACACATGTACATACACGCATAGACGAAGTAATGTATAATTTGATACACGCTTTCGCCTCTCTAATTAGGATAAATGAGAGATCAGCAAAGATCTCTCACTAATTGCAAGTCAGATTGAAATAAACTCATAAAGTCTAACTCTTCACAATTACTATCATAATTTCTTACGATAGCATAGTTATCCCCTACTCCAATAACCTTACCAGTACATGTGACACATTGAGAGTTATTGAACTCTTCAGTAGTCTTGACATAGTCTCCGATTTGAAATTGCATAATAATAAAATGAATTGCTTATGATATCATAATAATCGAATAGTTAGACTAAATGTGAGCATAGTGGACGGTTTGATAACTGTCACATTGGTTTGTTCAATAGACGAAAATCTTGCTCTATCATTGAAAAGTAGATATATGCGAGATCACGATAACTTGTTTCTATCCTGAGATATGCTCTATCCTTAGGGGATAGAATCACTCTTGTTTCCTTACTTGTCCTCATTTCTCAAATCCTCCACGATAGTTGTAAATTCTTCAAATGTGATGCTGTCATCAAAATATAGTGCCATTGCATTATAAAACTTGACAGTCTCAGTTTTTGGTTCATAGATCATTGTATCATGTCCTCGAATAAAGTTTTTGTGAGTTCTATCTGTTCTGATTCAGATAGAGTTGGATTCTCTTCTATTACTTGCTCATAGAGTGATTCAAGTAAGAGTTCATTGTTTAGATTGCTCATTTGAAATAATGTTTGTTATGTACTAATAATAAACGAACATTCACGAATGTCAATAGACGAATGTGACACCTATTCAACTGGTACACTTCCATTGAATTTTGCCCTCTTCATTTGCTATATCAAAACATATTTCACACATGCACTCATAGTTATTGGGCATCAGATAGTCCTCTTCTAAGGGATATTGCCAATAGTAATATAAGTCAGGTTGATAGTCTTGAGTGTCCTTAGATGACTCATGAGAGTCATCATAGTTGCCACATGAATCACAATATGCCATTATATGATACCGTCCTCTATTTGTTGCATCATTTGATCGCCATGCTCAAATACGATTTCCCCAGTTACATTGTTTCTAACAATACTGTAACCATGTTCAATACCCATATCAATGCAATAGTCCTCTATCTTTTCGAGATCACTAGAGTACACGTCTCCACCCACATATTTGTTAGGTGTCTCACATGTGAATAAGAATGTTGGTTGATTTGGGTTCATAATAATTGTTGTATCTGATAGTAGTATAATCCTTATTGAATAAGAATAGAGTACTCTTGTGACAGTAATATAACTGTCATAGGTATTCTATATTTCCCTTTTCAACGTCATCAATATATGAAGCGAACTCACTACTATGTTTTTCATTGCTATCGTGGTTTTCTTGCCATGTAAGGTCACGATAGATGTCAAATAGTTTATCCATGTTCACACCTTCCCACTCAGTCCAGTTGCTAACATAGTCTAGTTGACTCTCATCATACCCACCTGACTGTAAACTAGGTGCTGATATGAAATTGAATCCTATATCTATCATGAAATGCCTACCGAACTCTTCTGACTCAATAGTTTGTATTGGTAAAAACTTACCATGTTTGTCATCTAGGTAACTAGAAAAAATATATGTTCTCATTTTAGTCTCCTATGAGTCAAGGGGGTTGATGTCCTTATCACGTCAGTTACTATATCATTGAACATATCACTATCCGTTGGTATGTCCATACCACTAATAGTCATTACTTCTTGCAATAATCCTTCTATGTTTTCTAGTGTATCTAAACCACCTCGCATGATGTACTTATCGAACATCATGATTTTTTGTGTTTCTGAAATGTTCATGTCTAAAACTCCTTTTGTTGTAGATGTGTAAGAAAGAAATCGTAATCGCTCAATATGATATCTCTAACCCTTTCTCTATCAAGTGAATCCCCACCACCCCATGTAAAGGTCTCAGAGTTCCTCTTGTTGATGATTGAGAGATACTTATGAGTAGCATCAAGAATAGTACTCTTATCAAGTGGTACATTGCCAACTACTGACTTCATAGGATAGACAGGGTCATTAGTACCATAGAATGAGTCAACATAATCAATGAAGTTTGATAACTCATTGTTTAGGTCATAGTTTGAAGTGCCTGAGTTCATAAGAAGAATTGTTTGATCTTTTAGTATAATAATTGATCTGAATTGAAATACAAGTCAAAATAGACAGTTTTTATACTGGCACACCCTTGAGTTGTATATCATAGTCAATAGATTTTATGCACCAACCACTAGCACAAGTGATTTCCTCTATCAAATTGTCCTCATCAGTTGCTGACCATAATCCTAACGTGTCAGCAACTATTTGATCTTGCTCATCTTTTGAGATAGAATATATCTCACTTAGTGAGTCATTGAAATCATATTCAACATCAGTTACTATGTAATTCATAATAACCCCATGTCAATAAGTGAATCTCTTCTATGTTCTAAACACATTGTGATTGCTTCCTGTTGAGTATCGAAGTAACCTAGTAGGTCATCACAAAATCTTGCTGTATACTTAGGACGAGGGCAACCGCACCACTCTAAGTATTGTGAATAACGCTCATCTAATCTGATTTGCATAATAATAAATTGATGTGTATAGACACATGATAATCAACACTATTGTCACTTGCAATGGATAATGTGACAATATTATTATTGGTACACTCAATATCTTTCTGGTATATTCTTGCTATTGTATGTAAAAGTTGCATTATCTAACAACTCTAACCAAAGTTCCTTATCGTATAATGTTATTATTCTTTCTTTTACCTCTTCATACGTTAGCGTCTCATATGCTTGCAACAAATGATCTTTTGCGAGTTCATATAAGAATTGAGTGTCTGCGTTATCCAGTTGTATCTCAACAAATTGCTCTACCATATCTGTTGTGATCTCTGTTTTGGAAGCGTTAGGGGGTAAATTGCAAGTCATGATGTTTTGAAATAGTTGTCAATGTCTAGTTTGATGTCTCGCCAGTTCTCTTGAGTGACCTTAGATAATTCTTCTCTAATAGTCACTATCTTGAAAAATGGCGGTCTGCGTAATAGTTTCAAGTATAAGTTCTGTTTCACGATACACGAACTCCTTGAGACTGTAGTTCTTCTCTGTATTCACGAACCTCTTGGAAATTGTCAAAGATCATACCATTGACGTTGAATTGGACGTAACCATTGACACGCTCACGAAGTATAGTATATTCTCTTCCTATAACGTCAGTAAACGAACCAACCTCTTTTGATGAGTTAGGAAATGATGAGTTGAAATGTGACATAGGTTTTATCCCTGTTGTTGTATGATCTTATTGTATAATATATCTCTTATACTTTGTAGATCACTTGTGCCACTTTTTATAATGGTATACTCTTCATAACTTGCATCATTATCCATAGCGAAATCTACGGTGTTCATCAAAGCAAGTAATTGATCTCTTGTAAAATGTGAAATATCAAGCATTGTTCATACTGTCCAATAATGTGTCAACACATTCATTATAATCGTTAGCAACAGTTTTTGCTTGATTATCATATAATGTTTTGTGAATGAAACTTTCTAAGTTATCATTTACTGGTTGATCTTGTTCATAGATGCACCATGTTACATGCTCACTAAAAGCGTGTAGTTCATCATTAGTGTAAGTAATAGTTTTCATTAGTACTTACCTACTGTATGATTGAAAGGGTACTTCTCTTCTCTTATAACAGGGTATGTTCCATAATGTGAGTAAGGGTGTCTCCCATACCTACCACTACTAGGGTTATTGTACTTGACGAGTTGCCAGTTCTTACGAGTACTTCTGTTTAGAGTTGAACTGATTTGAATTGTCAAATGTTCTGCTAACTCTTTACATTGACAACCCCATAGTGGGGAATCTGTAAACACATTTGTGACAGGTTTTTGTAAGAGATAGTTGAATGTCCTGAGTATGAGTTCTAAATCTGATTTATGAATAAAAAATTCAGTATCCTCAGTTAGTGGTTGAGTAAGATATTCAAGTTGTGTTTTTGAGATAGTCATTTGATTATAGAGTCATAATATTCATTAGCAAATTGATTTGTAATGATGTCTTGTAATTGTTCTAATTGATGTATGTCTAACAAATGAAACATACACTCAACTAAGTCATGTGACATAGCAGTATCACGCTCGTCAATGATACCATGACACTCATCTAAGAGTGTGATAGTTCTTTGAGTACTCATTGCTTCTTTGCTCCTGTGCCTATGATATTCCAGTCAAAGGTATCAAGGTCATACCCATGTTCAGCAACAACCTCACAAAATAAGTCTGTTAGTTGTTCACGCTGTCTGAATGACAGTAGTGGGTAGATGTCAAAGTCTTTGATGTCCATGAGTTAGTCCTCGTCATTGATTTCATCATACACCCGAACAGATAAACTTTCATTGTCTGTTGTGACAATATTATTTCTGTCCATTGCTTTGCCGACAATTTCCCATATTTGATGTACTTCTGCATCATCTAAGAAATCTACCATGTTATAATAGATTTCATTGCTCTCCTGATATGGGTCATCATCAGGGTAATGGTATTTTACTCCCTCAGGTTGATAGTCTTGAGTCATGTTGTTACCCCTCTTTTTAGTAGTTCAATAGGTGTACATAGTGGATTTGCTTCTCTTCCACTACTCTTATCTCCTGTTATCCACCATATGTTACCGTCAGGGTCATCATACTTGAAATAACTACCCTCATCTAGTAATGTCTTATAGGACGGATATTGCATACCATTTTCTTCCCATTGACATTTGTGACTACGAAATCCCCTTTCATTGAAAAATGTGTCCTTTCTCCATGCTTTGACCTCATCAGGGTTACGATAACCAATGAGTTCAATCTCATGTTCCACACCTCTCAACTTGAGATACTTGCTTATCTTAGTATAGAGTGATGTTTTAGGTTCAAAACCACATGTCTCAACATACTCAACATGATCTCCAATAGTTACTAGGAAAATACAATGGTGCATATATTTCTCATTATCATAGTTGCTACTGGTATAGTAAGTCTTACTATGACTGAGAGAATGAATACCCCACCTTACAGCATATGGCATTATGCAACCCCCTCATCTTCAATGTGTGTAACTATCATGAGACCATTATCTTTTGTTGGTTCATCATAGTCATAATCCCAATGACATGTCCAGTCATCTAACATGTCCTCTACTGGTTCATGTGCCTTGACATGTGCATCTACAATATCTGTAGCGTGTACAGTCTTGTAGTAAGTGAATGTTTTAGTCGCAGTAATGGTGTACTGACGTAATTCTTTAGTTGTTGTCATAATACTCATTATAATATGTCCATGTCTTTGCGAACATGAGAATGTGACACTAACTTTTCTGGTTCACATTGCCACTCAATGACTCTAGGTTCTCTATCGTAGTGGTTACTGAGATAGTCTTGTATCTCTTCAACAAAGTGCTGAAACTGGACGTCATCATCTAAGTTGACGTCCACTAAGCATTGAAACGTGTAGCGTCTACGCATTGTTACCCCCGAATAGTTCTTGTAATTCTGCATGTTTGTAGGATACTTCAAATAAGTCCTCTCCACCCCAACTAATCATTTCCTCGTAGACTTCAGTATCAGTACCGTATTTTCTTAGATTTATCATTGTGTTGAATAAATCTTCAGCAACGTGTTCTCTGAGTTGGTCAGGTGTCATGTTATTGACATATAAATCAGTCCACTTTTCAACTAAGTTAGCGAACTGATCTGTTGATATTTGTTTAGTTGAGTACATAGACGTTACGAGCATTGTTGTATTTGTTTTGTATTAGTTTGATAGCATGATGTATAGAAACAGCAGTAACTTGCTCTTCTATCCTGTATCCTTCTAATAGTGCTGAAACTGTGTAAGTTTTCATTGGTTTACCTCTATTACTTGTAAGATTTCATCAACTTGTTCAATATATTCACTATCTGAATATTTGAGTGATGATTGCAAACTTGATTCAACTATTGAAAGTTGATCGGGTGTAAGTGGGATAAGATGTTTCATGAGTCATTCTCCTCTTGGTTATCGTATTCAAAACCTATAATTTCTTTGAGTTTCTCAATAGTTTTCTCAAATGATATATCATAGGTGTAAGGGTCATTGTTACCCCATACGAGGAAATAAACCTCGTCAAGAAACTCTGATGTGTTCATAATGTGGTCTCGTCCTCGTAGTACATGAACTCGAACATATAATAGTCGAGAGTGATCTTGTTGTCATCACAAAATGACTTGACTTTATCTAAGTCTTGTCTAGTAGTCTCGACAACGTGGTTATCAGTAGTAATAGTAATAAGATGATTACTAGGTAATTCTGGTAACTGTGGTTCTTTTTTTGCCATGAGAATAATGTAATGAGCAAGCAAGGTAGGTATCCCAAAGCACTTGTGAGTGTTTGCAACCTTGCTATGATTCTAGTATAACATTTGTGTTAGAGGATTCTCTATTTCTTGTGACGGTTCTTCTACTGGCACACGTTGATCTATCAAATCTTTATAGTTATCATGTAACTCACACCCAATATAATGTCTATTATGTTTCTTAGAAACCATAGCAGTCGTACCACTACCCATAAATGGGTCTAAAACTATGTCTCCTTCTCTACTCCCTGCTAGTATGCAAGGTTCGATCAGATCAGGGGGAAAAACAGCAAAATGTGCCTGTTTGTAAGGTTTATTTGTTACTGACCAAACATCACGTTTATTTTTCCTGTCATAAGACTTGGTAAGACCACTATGAGGGTGTAACCCACTACCAGTATTATGGTACTTACCTTTAGTGCGGTTTCTTGTTCCCCAGTCTTGCTTGACTGGTTCTTTGATTGCTTCATTGTCATAATAGTACTTTTTGTTCTTTGATAATAAAAAGATATACTCATGTGACTTGGTACATCTATCCTTTACACTCTCAGGCATTGGGTTGGGTTTATGCCATATAATATCTTGTCTAAGATACCAACCGTCATTGCGAAGTGCAAAGGCAAGCATAAATGGTATGCCTATCAAATCTTTCTCTTTATAGTTTGATAGTTTATTATTTCTCTTACTACTATGACTAGGTAGGTCTTGATTAGTTTTTGCTAGTGTCTGCTTGACATAAGACTTACCCTTATTAGACGGTCTATAGTTATAGTAAGAGTCTCCTATGTTTACCCATAGTGTACCGTCATCATTCAGTTTGTTTCTTACTTCTCTGAATACCTTGACTAACTCGTCAATATATTCTTCTGGGGTCTGTTCTTGACCTATTTGTGACTCTTCTCCACCATAGTCACGCAACCCATAATATGGGGGGGAAGTGACACAAGTTTGAATAGGTGATGTTATTTTTTTGATAGTCTCTCGACAGTCTCCATATAGTATTATATCTTTCATAGTATTGCTGAGAGTGTGTTTATCCTATCATAACTATTGACTCTATCAATAAGTCTAGTATGATATTCTTTGTCCCTTTCGCAACCAATATAATCTCTATTGGATAACTTAGATGCTATTGCAGTTGAACCAGAACCCATGAAACAGTCCAGAACAAGATCATTTTCGTTAGTGTATGCCTTGATGATACGCTGAAGTATATCAAGGTTCTTGGTAGTAGCATGCCAACCACAATAATCATTAGATGTTGTGTGGTTATTCTTCTCCCATACACATGTTGGAACTGTACCCTTAGTGTAGTTTTGTCCTGTTCTCAGGTTCTTAGATACCTTTCTCTCAACTCTGACATCATCAGCATTGAATAGAAACTTATCTCCCTTTGAATAGCACCACGCATACTCATGTTTACGAGCAAAGTTCTTATCTGATCTACCACCCCAGTTGTAAGACCAGATTATCTCATTCTGTGATGTAATACCCTGAGTTTTATTGAGTTCTATCTTATAATGTAAAAATGCTTCAGTCTTGAGAGTTCCCCAGACTACTAACATTCTCTCATCTTTGAGTACTCTAATACATTCTCTAGTCCACTCCATACACCATGAGACATACTCCTCGTCATTCTTCCATGTTGAATCCCACCCCTTACCACCGTCAAATCCTATAAAGTATGGGGGGTCAGTCAATACAAGATCAACTGACTCATCAGGTAATGTTCTCAGGAATTGTAAACAGTCTGTATTGGCAATGGAATTTCTATTCATTATAGAAACTCCGTAATTGATCTCATAAATGGAAAGTCTTTAGGATATCCGTCAATGCGGTATGTACCTGAGTTGACAGTCATACCACCATGTTGGTTATATGGATAGTTACCGTCATCATCTTGTACAGTAACAAAGTCGGCAACCTCTTTTTTAGTAGCACCATAGAACCTAATATTATTAGGGTCAATCGCTAAAAAGATCATCAACTCATAGTCCTGTGACGGTCTGATCTGTTGCCAACGGTAATGTTTGAGTTGTCCATCAACTACCCACCTAAAAGAACCTTTGATCTCAACTTTCTTACCATTGATAATACTATCGTGATCTGAGTTCTTAGGTTTATCAATTCTGAAACCTAAATTCTCACAATATTCCTCTGTGAGTACTTCAAAGAATCTACCCTTACGTTTCGAGGATAGGTCTTTGATTGGTTTGAATGATGAGTCAGCATAGGGGTCAATATCTCTATTGTGAATAACATCATCATATGTGATGTAGTTCCCTATCCACTCTTCCTTGATTATATGTAATGACTGTGTTGTTATCATTTGTCCTCTTTATCTTGGAATATATCCATGTTTAGAGGACTCTCAAAGTATGCTCTGTTCACAAAGTATAATAATACAAGTGTGAATAGTATACCAAAGAAACCAATATAAAGTATTGGAAATTCTGGAAATTCGTAGAATGGTATGTTCATTGATGCAGTCAGTTATGTGGATTATACTTTCTCAAGATGTATAAAGTGTATGCTACTATACATGTTGAGGATAATAGTATGATAGGCATTGTGATGTTCATAATAAAATGAGAAACCCCTAACTTTTAGTCAGGGGTAATTGTTGTATAGTATTATTCAGTTGTAATACTGGAACTATACCTCTGTAAGTTGCCCAGACTTTCTGTACCCTGCGATCAATCTACCTACTGATAGTTTCTCATCAGAGTTTGCTGTTGTAACTTCTCTTGAGACTAAGTCTATGTCAGTTGCCTTGAACATATACTCTTTGTCTTGAGAAGTGTAGATGATACCTAAATTAGAATCATCTTTGAAGTTTACTTCAGCGATTGCACTTGACCCTGTGATTTTCATAATTTGTTGTATTATGCGTATTGTGATTATAGGACTTACACAAGAGATTCAAATTAAAGAGCATATTCCTCTGGGGTCGCTCACTCTTGCCTTGATGCCTATGTGTTCATTATACTTGATCTGAGTTAGTAATCAAGTAATGTTACGAAACCGTAACAATTCAATCTTCCAATAGTTCAAGAAACTTTCGGATTTCCTCAGAAGAGTACTCGACATCAGGTGTAAACTGTATGTCAAGTGACTCATCAGGAATGAAGATAATCTCATCTTCCATAGTCTTGTGAATAGGTATTACTATCTATCAAGATGCTGTCTCGAATTGATCTGAGTTAGGGTCTAGCACAGTTGTACCTGTTTCAACTGTATCATCTAACTTAGTGTAGAGTGACCAGAATGACTCCTTAGTCTCGTCATCAAATCTATTGAGACATATGTTGACTGACTTCTCTTTGTTGCCAAAGATAGAGTACGCTCTAATAATGTGTGTGAGACGTCTAGTTGAGATAATCTCATCAACTCCACCCTCTTTGAATGTACGTCTAACAATGTCAGACCAGTCACATAGGTGTTTGATGAATTTCTCATGCTCTCCTATCATAGGTATCTTGAGTGACTCTGAGAGTGCCTTGAGTATCTTGATCTCAGTCTGAACTGTAGGATACTCTTGCTCAAATGTGATAGGAAATCTCTCAAGAAATGCTTCATTGAGTACGTTAGTTCCTATGAACCTACCGTCATCACTACCCTTACCCTTAGTGTTAGCAGTAGCAATAACATTGAAACCCTCTTTAGGTTTTACATACTCTCCGATCTTTTTGAGAAACACACCTTTGCCCTCTAGTATGGACTGTAGGCACATGATCTTGTTACTTGCTAAGTCAATCTCATCAAGTAATAAGATAGCACCACGCTCTAATGCTTCGATTACAGCACCGTTATGCCATACTGTTTGACCATTGACAAGTCTGAAACCACCGATCAAATC
>CEQX01027597.1_pt1 | contig 10614 bp, 6 predicted proteins | sample 356261 | NCBI WGS metagenome assembly CEQX01 (sample SAMEA2621076, study PRJEB7988) | marine metagenome | isolation source: saline water (ENVO:00002010), including | reverse complement strand
GAAGCAGGTTTGACATTAACCAGAGGACCAGTAATTGTTGAAACAATTGCTATCGAGGATGATACTAGATTGGCCGGACTGATTGATATGGTTCATACTTTCAAAGAACGTCCTCCATCAGTTCATTCAACGATTGCAACGTTTACTGAATGGTGGGTTCCAATCGTTTTCATTTTTTCACCAGTGATTGGACTAATATCCTATGGTCAATCTGAACAGGCACTTCTGACGACTCTTTTGCTATGGGTTGTTTCTTGTCCATGTGCTTTACTTCTTGCTTCACCAATACCTCATGCTGTAGCTTTGACCCATGCTTCTTCGAAAGGAATTATTGCAAGAGGTGGAGATGTTTTGGAAAAGGCTGCGAGAGTAAATTTAGCATTTTTAGATAAAACAGGCACACTCACTTCTGGGCGTCCTAGGCTACATAGTGTTTCAACAGCAGTTGGTAGAGATCGAGCGAGAGTTTCAAGATTGGCTGCAGGTCTTGAGGTGAGATCAAATCATCCTTATGCAGATGTAATCATCAATTCTTTAGAAGATAAACAGATTCCAATGAATATTTCTTCAATTCAAGATGGAGAGGCAGGAGTCATTGGAAAATTGAGGGGTAAAGAAGTTCGAATCGGAAGGGCAGATTGGTTAGAAGAGTCTGGAATTGCAATTCCAACAGAGTTATCCAATGAATTGGAAATTGCCAGAGAGGCAGGCCATGGAGTATCTTTGTTGTCTGAAGAAGGAATAGCGATTGCACTCTTCCGTTTTATTCATGATGATGCCAGAGATGGTGCTATGGAATTGGTAACCTCACTAAAAAACACAGGAATTGAAGTTCAAATTTTATCTGGGGATGAGCAGAAAGCAGTAGAATTGTTTGGAGAAAGTCTTGGTATCCGTGCAAATCAATGTACTGGTAATGTTTCCCCCGAAGAAAAAGCATCTTTTGTCGAGAAACGTTCAATTTCAAGAAGGACATTAATGGCAGGAGATGGATTCAATGATTCTGGAGCACTTGCTGTTGCTGATGTTGGAATTGCAGTAGGGTCAGGGGACCAAATTAATCTCGATGCAGCTGATGTTTTGATACCCGGAGATGATCCTCGAGCAGTAGTTGAATTGACAAAATTAGCAAGATCTGCACGTAGAATTGTTCAGGTAAATATCCTACTGAGTGTTTTATTGACAATTACTTTGGTTGTATGTGTATTATTGGGTGTAGAACTTTCAATTGCTGTTGGAGTTTTACTTCATGAAGCCAGTGCGTTTATGGTAATACTCAATGGAATGTGGGTTGCAGGAACTGGAATTGAAAGAATTAGAACTGTTGTTGAAATTTTTTCTGAGGTTTTCAAAGAAGCCATAATTTCAATTAAAATTCTCTTGGGTAGAAACGAAGAGATTCAATCGACTCTTTGAAATATGCCTATATTGAGACAATAGCGAGGACAGTGCATGAGCGAGGATGAACCGGTACCTTACGAGGTAGAAAGTAGAGTTTCTCCTCCGCCTGCACATTGCCCCCATTGTGACTCACTTCTTCCAGATGATTTGGGAATCCTAGAGTGTGTTACTTGTTCTGCTCAGGTAAAAGTTGAACATTTTCCAACTAGGGAAGCATGGATGAAAGAAAAGGTCACTTGTCCTTCTTGTAGACATGTTTTGGTTGCAGGAGTTGATACAAGACCAGCGGACATTCGTTGTTCAAAATGTAAACATGAATTCACTCTTTCTAAGAAAATTATCAAGGTAGAGATTGAATGTCCTGCATGTGATAGAAGTCTCCGGATCACGCAGCGCCCGGGTAAGAGAAAATTACGTTGTCCTGCTTGTATGGAAATTTTTCAAATTAGTTTTTGATCCGTTTCTATTGAATATCTCAAGAATCGCCCTTTCAAGAATGTTAGGAACTGTGGATATTAATTACCATTAGAGTACCGATGAGATTCGGGGATGGGTACCCATGGCTACAGATGAAGTGTCGGAGACCTTTGAAAGTCAAGGGGCTGTCAAGCCATCCTTGGCTGATTTACGAGGTAGTATTGTTGGTACCTCCTCTGATTCATTTGAAGGTACAGAGAAAGCCATACAATCGTTAGATAAAGAATCAGAATTACGTTCACGAATGGATCGTGAAAGAAGATTACGTCTTGTAGAGCAATCTGAAAGATTGGCTAACATGAGAAGTGCAATGCGAAAAGCAAATGAAATAATTCATGATGAGGAATATAGAACTCTAGAAGATTCTTTGCGTTCTGATTTGGAAGACGAATTATCAAGAATAGAACAACAAGTCCTCGAGAGAGAAGAATCAGTTCTAAAACAGGAATTAATGTTACGTCTTGATAGAGAAGAATCCCAACTCAAAGAAATGCTCTCATTAGAAAAAGAACGAAGAATCAAGGTTTCTCAGCAAGAAATACGAGATAGACTACGTCAAGATATGGACGAAGAATTCACTCGCAGACAAGCATTTTTGTCTGAGCGAATGGAAATCGAGGCAGAACAAGCATTTCAACGTCAAGTTCGAGATTTAGAATCTGAACTTCGAGTAGATATGGAACAGCAATTAGGCAATGAAGAAGATCTACAGAAACAACGAATTCAAGAGGGCCTAGATGAAAGATTGGCTGAGAGAGAAATCCAGATTCGTGGTGCTTTACGAAATCGTCTTGAGCAACAACTCCAGCAGAGATTAAAAGATCGAGAAACTAGACTTCGTGCGGAATATGAAAGAAGAGCTCTTCGAATGGAAGAAGACGTTGCTAAAGATATTCAATCAGAATTAGAACAACGTCTTGTTTCAGAAACTCATAGATTAGAAAATCGAATGCAAGAAGATTTAGAATTAGCAGTAGCTCGAAAGAGAGAAGAACTTCGAGCTAGTGTTCTAAAGACTCTAGAGACAGAATATTCTGGTAGATTATCTGAAAGAAAGCAAAGACTTCGTGATCGCTTTGATATTAGTTTCCAACAAACAGTAGATGATATTGAAGCGGGATTAACTAGACAGATTGAGGGTGAATTAGATCGTCGAATTGAACATCAATTCGAAACGTATCGACTTCAAAGAGAAGCTGAAATTGGTAGTCAACTTGCTCGATTCCGTCATGACCGTGAAAATGAATTAAGAAATGAGATGGAAGCAGATCATGAAACTCGTAGAACAAATTGGGTTGAGCAGATTGAAGCCGAGTATTCTACCAGAGAAGAGGCAACAAAACGACAAATAATGGCTGAAATTGATGCCCGTCTAAGAAATGAAAGGATTTCATTAGAGACTTCATTAGACTTAGTACGTCAGGAGACTGCCTTAGATCTAGAGGTTGAAATGGAACAACGTTTAGGCGAGTTTAGAGAACGAAAAGAGCGTGAAGTTGTTGAACAATTAGAGCGCCAAATGTCTAAGCGTGAAGAAATAATGAGGAACAAGGCTCTCATTGAAGTAAGACGAAGAGAAGCTGAAATGCGTGCTGAAATTGAAGCTGCGTTAGCTGTTAAACGTCAAGAAATTAAGGAGAGATTAGCAACTCTCGAAGCCCGTTCTGATGAATTTAAGCAATTAGCTGAAGATAGACTAAGAAAGGATATTGAAAAGGATTTGATTTCTGATGAAGATCTAGAAAGAGAGGCACTGGTTGCTCAGTTAGAGTCCAAAGAAGAGGCATCAGAACAGGATGCTCTTCTTGCTAAGCGAGAAGCATGGATGGGCGCTTTAGGAACAGCTCGTTCACAAACACCGGCTGGAGCAGCAGGCACCCTTGGCCTTGGTAATCAGAATCAAGGTCTAGGAAGTCAACCTACTGGTCTTGGAGCAGCAGCGATGACGGGTCTCAATGTTCCTGGACAATCAATGCCATTGGGAGGAGGTTTAGCAGCACCTGTTCGTTCACCAATTGGGCAATCACGTCCAATGACTGCACTTGGTGCCGCTGCTGCTCAAAAAGATGGGTCTTCTACTCCTCTTGGTTCTCGCCCCCTCGGCCAATCAGCTCCATTAGCTCCTGCAAGAGCTCCAATAGGAGGAACAGCAGCTCCTTTGGGTGCCCCTCAAGCAGGTACTCCTGGATTCTTGGGAACCAAATCTGTGGTTAAACCGATTCAACCGAATGAATCAGAATTAGAATCAATAGATGAATCAGAGCAAGAAGAGGAAGAAGAATTACCAGAAATAGTTTCTGAAGAATCAATATCAGTTCCTCCAGGAGGAGGTAAAATGATTAGAAGTGGAGGACCATCAGTCAAATCCCCTCCTGTAAAAGGACCTCCAGGAGGTGGGCGAATGGTACGTCAGCCAGTATCATCACCTCAGGTAAAGGGTCCGCCCGTTCGTAAGACGATTCAACCTGAACCCGAATCAGTTCAGCCAGAGATTGATGAAAATAATCTAGCTAAGTTAGTTCCTGCTTCAGATAGACGTCTACTTACACCTGTTTCTACTGGAGAAACAGCATCAATAAAGCCAGTAAAAACTCTACAACCCGTAGATGACGATGAGAAATCAAAGACAAGTTCTATTCGACCTGTTAAGGTAATGAAGGTAGCATCTTCTGAAGAAGAGTAATTCATCCATTAATCCGCCGGATTCATAGGCGGGGGATGCCTTCGATGTTCATGCGCGATTGGTCTAAGTGCATTCTAACCGTCGCGATTCTATTCATTTCAATCACAATTCCTTCCGTAGATGGCGCGGCAGGAGATCTAGGGTTTGCTGCAGATGTAGAGACACTCTCAGGTTCATCAATTGGATGGGCTGATCTTGGAAATGGAGAGGTTGCTATTGTTAATGAATCCGGAAATATTACTGCAATGAAAGTAACAGGTAACCAAGCAGGTCAAATTCTTTGGACAGGAATCTTGAATGTTTCAGCACTTTCTATGGCTTATAGTTCAGCGGATGGACTCATTGCTGTAGGTCACCAAGGTGGTGCTGTAATATATTCTACAGTTTTTGAGGCAATAATTTACTCTATTTCTCGTGGTCCTGTAGATTCATTAGATTTTGATCCGGGGGGAGATCTTTGGCTTTCAGATCGTTCTTCAAAAAATGCCATTGAGTATAGTGACGGTGTTTCCACAGGAGCAGAAACTACCTCACATAGTATTGGCATATCATCTGTAGAGGTAACGCCTCAAGGAAACGTAGTTACTGGTGGAAAGGATAGATCTGTAAGGGTTCATGCTAATGATGGAACTTTGATTGGAGTTTTATCAGACCCAAATGCAGAAGTAACTTCTATGATGGGAGATACTAATGGACAATTACATACAGTCACCAAGGATGGTCAATATTTGGTTTATGACTCATCAAATTGGTCTATGCTAATATCTTTCACTCCTAGCCCTCCTACTGAGTTGATTGGGATATTTGATTCGGGTGTCGAAACAATTTCTCTGGCAGGTTCCAATGGTTTATTTCATATCGTTAATCGTTCAAACGGAAATCAAATACAAGCTCTATCTCAAGGGAATGGAGAGATTGTAGGGATTTTAGACGGCGAAGGTACATCACTAGTAGTACTAATGTCATTTGCAAGTTCAACTGATGTCTTATTATTTGATATTGACAGTGATGGTGACAATGTAGTTGATTCTCTTGATGCATTCCCACAGGATTCTTCTCAGACATCAGATAGAGACGGAGATGGTTATGGTGATTCAGAATCAGGAAATCAATCAGATAGTTTCCCAGATGACTCGACTCAATGGGAGGATGCAGATCAAGATGGATTCGGAGACAATGCACAAGGAAATAATCCCGATTTATTCCCTTCAAATCCTGATCAACACCAAGATACCGATGGAGATGGTTATGGTGATGCAAGCTATGGTCAAGATGGTGATAGTTTTCCTGACGATTCATCCCAATGGGCAGATTCGGATGGTGATGGCTTCGGAGACAATTTAGAAGGAACTGACCCTGATGCTTGTCCAGATGTTAGTGGATCTTCTACCGAAGACAGATTAGGATGTCCGGATTTAGACGGAGATGGTTGGTCTGATGAAGGAGATGCATTTTCTTCTGAACCTACTCAATGGATGGATACTGATGGCGATGGATATGGAGATGCACAACTAGGATTTAGGGGCGACGGATGTACTAATGAAGCCGGAACAAGCACTCGATATTTACTCTATAATCCCGTAGAAGACAATGTTCAGACTGTTTCTACATATGGTTGCCCTGATACTGATGATGATGGTTATGCAGACGAATCTGAAGCATATTGGGATGCAACTAATTGCCCTGAATCGTTAGTTGGCAATTCTACAGAATGGTTAGACGAAGATAGAGACTGTTGGGGCTCTAATTCTGATTATGACGATAGTGAATTTAATATTCAAACAATAGATGATTACTGTGAAAGAAATGAAAATGATTCTGTATGCCTTTCGTTGATAGTTGTAGATCCTACTCCTGTTCAAGATATTAATCAGGAGGAAGAGGTTGATTTAGCAGCTCAATTAATTTCTTTTGCTCCTATTGGCGCTGGAATTGCATTAGTGATGTTACTAGCTATTGGAATTCTTTCGATAATTGGACGAAAGGTAGGTAAGAAGTCTGAGACAGTTGAAGAGAAATATACTCGACGTGGGGCTACTAAAGAAATTGAAACTGGTTCTGTCGAACAATTTGGTGGAATTATTGAAGATGAAAAGTGGGACGATGATGTTGCATCATTACTTGATCTAAGTGAAACCTCAGAAGAAGAAGTTTCAATGGACTTAATCGATGAAACAGAAAAAGGCAAGCAAAGAAATCCAGTTGATGTTGAGTCTAGTGATGATGAATCTGGTGAAGAAACTTCAGATGTAGATGATGGTTCTGGAAATTGGGAATCTGCACAAGAAGGTTGGCAAGTTTATCAGAACTCAGATCAAGAGGCCTCAGAAGTTCCTGCAGAACAGCCTCAGGCTGAACAGTCGGCTCCATCGGAGGCTCCTCCGTTACCAGAAGGTGGATTACCGAATGGATGGACGATGGATCAATGGCGCTGGTATGGACATGAGTGGCTTGAGAAGAATAGTAAATAATATGAAATCAAGTAAAATTTACTGGTAAAATTATTCTAAGATTATTTAATTCAGTACCAGTCATTGGTTGACTCCCTGCTCTTCTACTTATTTCCATCAGACCTTTTAGAACAAAATTCCAATCCTTTGATGTCGAATGTAACTCTATTCTTTCACATGCAGCTAAATGAAGAAGAGTTTCTTCATCACTATTCGGAAAAAAGAGACCTCTAAGGATGCTCGTTCCGTTTATTCTGATTACTCTTGGTTGTCCACGCAAATTAATCACTCAATAAACCCAAGGCAGTAATTGTAGCATCAATATCTGCTTCATCTAAATTTGAAATACGCATTCTCAAAGAGTCGTGCTCTTCTTTCAATCGATTGAGTCGGTATTCCTTCAAAACTGATTTTAGAAGATCGTCAATACTTTTCACACCTTCCATCGCTCTTAACGAATTGAGACGTCTTCGGACTTCAAAGGAAACTGAAACTGATGTCATGTCAGGTGAACCCATGATTCAAAACAGACCTTCACGAACATAGGTATGACGGTAAAAATCTAGCCAAAATGCCATTCATTGAGAATTTGGTCAGTTGCCAATATCATCCCATATATGTTCAGGATCGCCTTGTTGAATCGCTTCTCTTCGAAGTACTGACTCAGGATTAATGCCGAATTCTGCTCTCCTTTTCATTATTCTTAGATGAGATTCTTTGGCTAATGCCCAATATTGTTTACTTCCCTTATTTCCTTTAGTTGGATTTTTCAATAATACAACAGGGGCTCCATCTTTAGGTGCTTCAGCAATAGACATCAATCTAGGAATCACAGTTTGAAATACATCTTCTCCGAAATGCTTCCTTACTTCCGATTCAACAAATTGAGATAATTTTGAACGTGGAGTATACATTGTTACTGCAATTCCAAATAATTTCAGATGATTATTTACTCTCCTCTGGATTAATCGAATGGAATTCATTAGCTGGCTCATTCCTTCTAATGCATAATATTCTGCTTGAACTGGAACTAATATCCAATTAGCTGCAGCTAACGCATTTATTGTCAATAAACCAAGAGATGGAGGTGTATCTATGATTATATGATCAAAGTCATCCATTATTGGAGCTAATGCTTCACGTAATCTTGTTTCACGTCCTAATTTTGTAGCCAACTCTATTTCCGCTCCAGAGAGTCTAATATTAGAGGGTAGTAAATACAAATTTTCTACTTTGAGTCGTTTTGGTATTCTTTGATCTTGATTCATATTCTTGAATGATCTTTGCATTTCATCCGTCAATATCTCAGGCCCGATTAGAAAATCGTGAATATTTAGATCTTCTCCAGTTGGTTGCATTAATAGTTCGTAAACAGTTGGTACGTCGAGTCTTTTGTCTACTCCAAAACTAGTAGATGCATTACCTTGAGGATCTAAGTCAATTAACAGAACTTTTGACGGAGGGATGCCAAGTTTAGCATTCCCTTCTGCAAGAGAAGTAGCTAGATTCACAGCCGTCGTAGTTTTTGCACACCCTCCCTTTTGATTGGTGCAGGCTATGATTGTCTTGTAAGGGTCCATTATCTTCAGTCCACCCACTCAATCCGTCCTACATCAGAGTTCGCAGACAAAGTAAGCCTATTTTGAGAAATTATTGAATTACAGGTACTGGAACTTCATTCAGAATCTTTCTCATAATGTGCATTCCAGTAATTCCTCGAATCTTTGCTTCTGGTTTCAATACAATTCTATGGCTAACGACTTGTAACGCAACCGATTTGATGTCATCTGGGATTACATAGTCTCTACCATCGATTGCTGCTGCTGCTCTTCCTGTTTTGAACAAAGATTGACTTGCACGAGGTGATGCACCTGTAATCACTCTGTGATCTTCTCGAGACCTTTGAACAACTTCTACAATATACGAAAGTATTGCAGGGTCAATATGTACTTCTTCAAGGGCTTTTTGCATTGCAACAACTTTCTTTGGTGAGGTTATTTGATCTACATCGTGATCATCCTTTCCACGCATTTTCCTTCGGGCTAAGATTGCTTTTTCTTCTTGACGATTTGGATAACCCATACTCATTTTCATTAGAAATCTATCCATTTGCGCTTCAGGAAGTGGGTATGTTCCTTCCTGCTCAATAGGGTTCTGAGTAGCTAGAGTTACGAACGGTGCAGGTAACTTGTGAGTAATACCTTCGATAGTAACTTGCTTTTCTTCCATTGCTTCAAGTAGCGCAGCTTGAGTCTTTGGAGGAGCACGATTTATTTCATCAGCAAGTAGAAGATTTGCAAACAAAGGCCCAGGTCTTAACTTGAACTCACCAGCTTGTTGATCGTACATGTATGTGCCCATGATATCCGAGGGTAACAAATCAGGAGTAAACTGGACACGCTTGAATTTACAACCAAGTGAACGAGCAAAAGTATTTGCTAACATTGTTTTTCCAAGTCCTGGAAAATCTTCAAGAAGCATATTTCCGTTAGATAGAATGCCAATTGTAACTCTTCGAAGATTTTCTTGTTTTCCAATGATTACTTTTGATACTTCATTCATTAGCGCATTCGAAATATCGCTAACTACACGCACGACTTCTCGTCCGCGTCCCCCACTTCCACCAGCATACTCTGAAACCATCTTAGCACCCCTTTAACATCAGATGTCTGAATCTTGAACTACTTCAAGGTTGGTGGTTGTCGATTCGTATAATATCGGCCGATTAAAGTCCCCATCTAGGGGTTTTTGGATCTTTTCGATGCATTGAAACAATTTCATCTAATATTTCCTTTTCTACCTCTGTAAGACTTCTTTTTCTCAGAATCCTTACATGTGATTCAGGCACATCGACTAGTAAAACATCTCCTTCATTGATCTGTCTACCAACTGTTACATGTGTTGCTTCTGAAGAATCATCTCCAGGTTTTTTGACTGCCCCACTTATTCCGATGGCTACTTCATCACCTTGTTTTGCATCTTTTTGAGTATCTTGGCCTAAACGAATTGATTTCACTTGACCTAATTGAATTCCATCTTTCATCAATCTTTGACCAATATGTACTCTCCCACCCAAAACACGAACTCCAATAACCGCTGGTTTTGAAGCTCTGAATGTATGGTCAGGAAGGAATAACAAACGTCCTGGATAGACAATCATTTCTCTATCTGCCTTTTCTTTTTGTTCTAGTACATCTTTCATCCAAATTTCATGCTTATCGATTATATGGTAAATAATATCTCCACTGATTAAATCTACATCGCATCCTGGATCCTCAAGTTCATTACTGGCTTCAGGTAATGGTTTTGTGTTGAATGCTAAAATCACACGTTCTTCAGGTTGTTTTCCTACTTCTGCAATACGAATATCCTTGCGTGTGATTTTACCAACACTTGCTGCACGAATCGAAATTTTTCTTTCTCCTAATTCAAATGCTAAAGCTTCTAATCCTCCAAGAGTATCCGATTTGATACAAACACCATTGTCTTGAAGTTCCAAAGTCAATGTTGATTCTTCTTTAGCCTTCATCCAAGCTATTTCCTCTTCCTCGTCAGTTTTGATAACATGTAGGGTAGTTCCTGCTAAAACATCATCGAGATCAA
>CEQX01154460.1_pt1 | contig 10649 bp, 8 predicted proteins | sample 356261 | NCBI WGS metagenome assembly CEQX01 (sample SAMEA2621076, study PRJEB7988) | marine metagenome | isolation source: saline water (ENVO:00002010), including | reverse complement strand
TTTAATACTCCTAAAGGCTTAACTATTTGGGAAGCCCAGTTTGGAGATTTTTTTAACGGAGCTCAAATCATAATTGATCAGTTTTTAAGTGCAGCTGAGGATAAATGGGGAACACCAAATGGATTGGTAATGTTGCTGCCTCATGGTTATGAAGGCATGGGGTCCGAACATTCTTCAGCAAGAATTGAAAGATTTCTACAACTCTGTGCAGAAGATAATTTTCAGGTTGCCAATTGTACTAATCCAGCTAACTATTTTCATTTACTTAGAAGACAAATGGTAAGATCATTTAGAAAGCCTCTTATTGTATTTACTCCAAAAAAACTACTTAGATATCCTAGAGCTGTTTCTTCAATTTCTGAAATGTCTAATGGAAATTTTCAAGAAGTAATTGATGATGCAAATGCCATCCCTTCTAAAATAAATAAAGTAGTAATATGTTCTGGTAAGTTTTATTATGACTTAATTGAGGAATATGAAAAAAACACTTTAGATGATATTGCTTTTGTCAGACTAGAACAACTATATCCCTTTCCAGAAAAGCAACTAAAATCGATTGTAAAAAAATATGGAGAAGACTCTCATTTTATTTGGGCTCAAGAAGAACCTGAAAATATGGGGCCATGGTCTTATATATTAAGAAAGTGGAAATTATCAAATATCATATGTTTTTCTCGAAATGAATCAGGTAGTCCTGCTTCAGGATCTCCTAAAGTTCATGAAATAAGACATCAAGAAATTATAAATAAAGTAATGTCATATTCTAAAAAATAAAATTATGTCAGTATTAGAAATGAAAGTTCCTTCACCAGGAGAATCTATATCAGAAGTTGAAATTGCTGAGTGGATGGTAGAAGATGGTGATTATGTTGAAAAAGACCAAACTATAGCAGAAGTTGATTCTGATAAAGCAACTCTTGAACTTCCTGCTGAACAAGCTGGAATAATATCACTAAGGGCAGAAGTAGGCGATGTAGTAGCAGTTGGACAAATAGTTTGCTTAATTGATACTTCAGCTTCTAAGCCAAAAGGAAATCAATCTTCAGAAGATAAAGCTCCAAAAGCTACCGTTCCAAATCCAGGACCTGTTCACGCTTCAAATAATCAACAAAAGACCTACGCTACGGGACACCCGAGCGTTGCAGCTAAAAAGATTATTGATGAAAACAATATTCAGGCTGAGCAAATAGAAGGAACAGGCAAAGGAGGTAGAATTACTAAACAAGATATTCTTCAATTGTTAGCCAGTCTCCCTGAGGAAGGTAACAGAAAAAGTGAAGTTAGAAAGCTAAGTATGCTGAGAAGAAAAATTGCTTCTCGCTTAGTTACTGTTAAGAATGAAACAGCCATGCTTACCACTTTTAACGAAGTTGATATGAAACCAATTATGGATCTTAGAGCAAAATACAAAGAAGATTTTAAAGAAAAATATAAAGTTGGTTTGGGCTTTATGTCTTTTTTTACTCATGCTTGCACTATAGCTTTAAAAGAATTTCCCACAGTTAATTCTATGATTGATGGAGACCATATGATTTCTTATAATTTTAATGATATTGGAATTGCTGTTAGTACAGAAAAAGGACTGATGGTTCCAGTTCTTAGAAATGCAGAAGAAATGAACTTATTACAAATTGAATCTAAAATTAAAGAATTAGCAATAAAGGCTAGAGATGGTAAAATAGCTATTGAAGAAATAACAGGAGGAACATTTACTATAACTAATGGAGGTGTCTTTGGCTCTATGTTAAGCACACCAATTATAAATCCACCTCAATCTGCTATTTTAGGAATGCATAATATTGTTCAGAGACCAGTTGCTGTTAATGGAAAAGTTGAAATTAGACCTATTATGTATGTTGCCCTTTCTTATGATCATAGAATTATTGATGGAAAAGATAGTGTTGGATTTTTAGTAAAAGTAAAAGAGGTATTAGAAAATCCAGAAGAATTAGTCTTTGGAGGAAAAGATCCAGAAAAAATTCTAATGAATTATTAAGTAAAAACTATTCTCTTATTATAATATTATCAACTTCCCAGGTTGCTCCATCTGAATTAGTCCCTGTGTATTTATAAGCAATAGCCACAGAGGGGGCAATAAATTGTGAAAGATCTGTATTCCCACTAGGAACTAAGGTCCAGTCGAAGTTGTCAGTATCCCAATTGGGAACATAATTAGTTAAATTAAACCAAGTTCCTTGAACATCTGGATTACTTACTCCATCATAGTTAGAAGAAATAAAAAGTTCTAATTGTGGTCCACCGTATCTAGTTACATTATCAAAAACTAAGTAGGGAGAGGTGGCACTACTCAAATCAATATTAGGAGAAACTAACCAACTTTCACAAGCATAGTTATTGCTATTTGAATAGTTACTTGCTTTAGCAATAGTTCCAAAAAGAATTTCCCACTCACCAATATTTGGGTTGGTACCACTCCAAAAAGTTTTCCATCCCCCGGAAGTTAAGGAACCATCATCAAAGTCTTTATATAAATAATCACCACTTCCTCCTGTTCCACCACCACCGGCATTACATCTACTAGAATCTAGCATAACTTCATTAATATCTCTTATAACAAATTGTTTTTCAGAATTATAAATAGTAAATATTCCAACTATTGATCCATTTCCAGAAGGTAAAGTGTCATCTGCAAAATTAGCATAGCCACTAGTTCTCACTGAAACTGTATTTCCATTACAATCTGAAAGTAGTCTAGAACCTGTACTAAGGTTAACTGCATCAGCATAAGTCATACCCATTTCGGAAAATTCTACATCATTCAACTTCACTAATCTACTTTGATCTTCACTTAAACTTAATTGAGGAATTGTTGCTTCATATGGAGTGATAAACCTCTCTGTTGCAATTTTTACTACTTGTTGATCTACATCAACATTTTCTAGTTGTATAAGTTCGCCATACTCACTCATAGTTATTCCCTGAATATTTATTCTAATACTATCTCCAATATAAAGGCCTCCGGATGCTTTCAACTTTAGCTTAATAGCCCCACTTAAATCTTGCATAAAAACTTCTTTATAAAAGTTTCCATTGGTTTCTTCACAAGTTATGTTTCCAAAAATACTATAGTTACTATCTATAACGGTTGCAGATCCTGTAAACATATCTTTTAAATCACTTATTGAAATAATATTTCCAATTGGAACCTCATTTATTGGTGGATTATCATAAGTTTTATTACAAGAATATAATAAGCAAATGGTAAAAAATATTTTAATAGTGTTTTTAACTTTTTTCATTTTAATATAAATAACTAATCATTAAAAAATAGGTTCTTCCATACATATAACCATATTTATTTGGGAACCTTTGAATATTAGAGGCATCGTATCTAAGTTGTTCGTATCCTCCTGTTTTAAAAGAAATATTATCTAGTAGGTTATTGACGTTTAATCCTAATCTTAAATAACTATTGTTTTTATAAATCTTCCAGCTTTTACCACAGAATAGATTGACAGCATTGCCGTTACTTAGCTTAGTTTGATCTATTATTTCATTAATATAGGGAAAGCCATCGGCGTAGCCAGAAATAGCTTCAGAAGTTCTTCTGTCAGGATTAGGAGATAAATAGATATCTGCAAAATAATTGAAGTTAATTCCAGCATACCAGTATTTTGGGGCATTGTATTTCAAACCAACAGAAGTGGCTTGCTGAGGCATTCCCCCAATTTTAAAATTTTTAAGATAAACAACTTTATCCAATGCAATAATTTCTTGAGAATTGTCTCTTGTAATAGTGGCGACAGGCCTAGATTGATATAAATAATCACCAATTGTAAAAGCTCCTGTTAATTGAACAGTAGAAGTAATATTACTTTCAAACCCGAGTTCAATACCCATAAAAAGCTGATCAACATTAGTCATCATATAATTAACAAAGGTTCTATATTCATCATGATAAAAAGACCTAGCCCATGTTTGATTATTAATTTGTGTATAGAACCCTGTTAACCTTGCTTTTAAAAAAGGTAGTCGAACATTATAATTAAGATCTCCAGAAATAATTTCGGTAGATTTTAAGTTGGGTACTAACTGGTCTCTTGTTCTAGGAGAAACATATGCATTTCTTACGTAAGGAGCTTCAGTTTTATACATTCCATTAAATGACAATAAATGTCTGCCAGTAATTTTATATAAAAAACCAAATTTCAAGCCATAATTGATAAAAGTTTGTTTTTCTGAATTACCTAAAGATTGATTTGGAAATCTACCATTTTGCATTTTTCCATTTCTCCAAAAAGTAGTATTAGATAAATTAAGTCCGATAAAAGATTCTATTCTTTTTTTATTATAGCTGTAAGTACTAAATAATTCATTTTTATTGACGTGTATATCATAATTGTATCCAAAAATATCTCCGACCTTGATAATGTTATTGATATTTTGCAGATCATTTTGTGCTAGGTTAGGGTCATCAAAATCTCTTAGTGCAAATTGGTCAATATCTACCCAATAATCACCTCCTAACAAGTCATTCATCAATCTGAAATTCTTGCTTTTATAATTACTGATGCTTAGACCAAAATTTAATCCACTATTTTCATTAATGTTTAATTTGCCAAAACTATTGAAGCCAAAATGTCTGGGGTCTAATCTATATTCCTCAACAACATATTTGGACCTTCTTGCTGTTAAAGAGTTTACCAAGTCTCCATTTTCGTTAATAGTACCATTCTCAATATTATTTTGTGTATATAAATTATTATAATTGGCATTGTACATTAAGTCCCAATTAAGTTGAGTTATGTCAGGGTCATTTTCTTGCCAGCCTTGTAAAATTTGATTGTATTCATTTTGATTTTCTATGACTTGATTACCAGATAAACTACCTTGATTGTTCACATAATAACTTGGTAAATATTTATAGTAATCAGGTCTTGGGTCATTTGCATTGAACCAATTTAAATTGGAATTGGCTGTTCTCCCAGTTATGGCATATAAATTAGATTGAATATTTAGCTTTTCAGAAATTTTCCAGTAATGCCCTAGTGTGATATAAGGCTTATGATTGTCTCTATTTCTTGCATTTCTTTTTTTCTTAGTTCCATCGCTTTGAGTTTGGTAACCCCAATAAGGATTGTAAAAATTTTCTCCTGTTAAGTCATAGGCTTCTTGCAAAGCAATACCTTGCCTTCCTTGAACTGTTGGTGATCCAAATCCCATGATATTAAAAGTATGTTTACTATTGACTTTTTTCTCAATTGACAGTAAGTAACTTCCAGCACTATAGTAAGTTCCAGGAACATAACCTTCGTCTGACCATCTAGAAGATCCGCTAATTAAAAAGCCCCATCCTTTATTATTAAGTCCAGTGTTGTAGGTATACATGGCCCTATTTCTATAAGATCTATTTGTTGCTGCATATGAGATTCTACCACCAGTTTTTTTCTCTGATGGAAGAGCAGAAATAAATGAATAAGCTCCAACACTTCCGAAAGTTGCAGCAGAATTAGAAATTCCAAAACTTGTCTCGGGATACCTTGTAACATCATTTAATCCACCCCAATAACTCCAAATTGTCCATCCATTTTCCGGATCATTTACCGGTATGCCATTTATAAATAGTCTTGTGTTTTCTGAGCTGTATCCTCTTAATCTATATCTAGCTGCACTAAAATTAAAACCAGCCTGATTAACATAAACGTCTCTAGATGATTGAAGTAGCCCACTAATATCTTGAGATTGTAATTCATTATCAAGAAGATCTACAGTTGTTGTAAACACAGGGATGATATTATTCACACTGTCAGTAACAAACGTAGAATCAGTCTGAGACCTAATATCTAACATTAAAATGAAGAAAATGGCGCAAATGGATAAAGACTTTATTGAATTAACAATCATTTAAACTAAAATATTGAATATGAATTAAGTTGATTACTTTTACCCAAAAGTAATTTAAAAATATAGCTAAGTTGAAAGTCAAACTAATTTTATTAACATTCCTTCTTTTTTCTAAGATAATTCAGGCGCAAGATAAAAAATCATTGGATTTAAACTTAGAATGTATAGCTTTTTACAATCTTGAAAATCTTTTTGACACAATTATTGATCCTGATACCAATAAAATTCTTCAGGAGGATTTTACACCATTTGGTTCTAAAAAATTTAATACTGAAAAATACCTACTTAAGTTGAAAAATTTAGCATTTGTTTTAGATACAATTGGAAAAGAAATAACTCCTTTAGGACCAAGTATTATCGGAGTGTGTGAAATTGAAAATAAATTAGTTTTAGAAGATTTAGTTAGTCAAAGTACAATTGCTAACAAAAATTATCAAATTGTACATCATGAAGGTCCTGATGCAAGAGGAATTGATTGTGCCTTACTTTATGATCCTTTACATTTTAAAGTAACTTCTAGTAAATCAGTTAAATTTACCATCCCAGGAAATGATAGGTTTAGATCTAGAGATCAATTAGTAGTTTCTGGTGAATTATTAGGAGAAAAAATTCATATTATTGTTATTCATTGGCCATCTAGAAGGGGGGGGGAATCTAAAAGTAGACCTAAGCGAATAGCAGCTGCAAAGTTATCTAAGTCAATTGTAGACTCCTTGCAACAAATTAACAAAAAAGCAAAAGTTATCATAATGGGAGATTTTAATGATGACCCTATATCTCCAAGTATTGCAGACTTTTTAAAAGCTAGTGGATCTACATTTCTAAAAAATAATCAAATGCATAACACTATGTACGATCATTATAAAAAAGGAATTGGAACTTTAGCTTACAGAGATCAATGGAATTTATTTGATCAATTTATTATTACTCCTTCATTTATTGATAACGAAAAAAACTACGATGATTTCACTTTTTATAAATCCGTAGTATATAATAAATCATTTTTAAAAAATCAAAAAGGAAATTATAAAGGGTACCCTTTCAGAACTTATGGTGGTTCTAACTTCTTGGGTGGCTACAGTGACCATTTTCCTGTGTATATGTTTTTAGTAAGAAAGGCTTTATGAAGTCAGTCATCTTCATTCTTTTTAACTTTTTATTTTTTGCGATAATTTCTCAAAATGAGATTAAGGTTACTTATTATAATTTATTAAATTTCCCCTCTTCACAACCCAGTAGAACGGATACTCTAAAAAAAATTATTGATTATATTCAGCCAGATATATTTGTAGTAAATGAGTTAACTTCCTTTAATGGAGGAGCGTTAATTAAGAATAATGTGTTGAATGCTGGAGGATCAAACAACTATCAAAGTGCATTATTTTTTGATGGCCCTGACACTGATAATTTACTTTTCTACAACCAAAATAAAATGGGATTATACTCTCAACAACAAATCCCAACACAACTTAGAGATATTAGTGAGTACGTATTATATTATAAACCTCTTGCAAATCAAGGTGATACCAATCTAATTTATTTTTACTCTATTCATTTAAAAGCAGGTAGCAGTCAGACAAATGAAGAATTGAGAAGACAAGAAGCTGAAACGTTTAAGCAATTTCTAATTAATAATAATAGAAATAATAATTTATTTGTTGGTGGCGACTTTAACTTTTATGACTATTTAGAACCCGCTTGTCAAGAAATATTATTTGGTCAGTCCCTAGATTTAGTTGATCCCATTAATCAAATGGCAAGTTGGCATAATAATAGTTCATACGCAAATATTCACACTCAGAGTACTAGATCTGCTACTGGTGGTTTTGCGGGAGGAGCTTACGGAGGAATGGATGATCGGTTTGATATTATATTTACCTCAAATGATGTGATCAGTGGTAGTTCAGGAATTCAATATATATCAGGTTCATATGTTGCAGATGGCCAAGATGGTAATCATTTTAATCAAGCTATAAATTCGGGAACTAACAATCAGGTAAGTCAGGAAATTGCCGATGCTTTATTTTATATGAGTGATCATTTACCAGTTTCACTTTCTTTTAACATTTCTATGCCTTTATCAAGTCATGAGCTAATCAATAATCAGTTAGCTGTAAATTTCATTCAAAGCGATAAAAGATTGATTATAAATACTATGGATAGTTTTGAATCTCAAATCTTTGTTTACGACTTAAGTGGAAGAGAACTTTTTAGAGAAGAATTGAAAAACGAAAATCAAATTGAAATCAATTTACAATCATTTAGTGAAGGGATATATATTGCTAATTGTATTATAAATGGCAAAAGAATAAATCGAAAATTTATTTTAAGTCATTAGAATTGAAAATATTATTCTTTGATAAAATCTACAACTAGTCTGTAAAATTCTAGAGGATTTTCTGCATGTAACCAATGACCCACATTTTCAATTGTTTTAATTTCCCCATTTGGAAACTTATTTTGTATTTCTTCAAAGTCCTCTAAAAGAATATATTTAGATAAACCCCCTCTTAAAAATAAAGTTTTAGTGAAGTTTTTATCAATATTTATTTTTATCAATATTTCATGTATATTTTTTTCAATGATATTTAAGTTCATTCTCCAAGCTAATTGACCTTTCTCTAACCAATACAAGTTTTTTAATAAAAATTGTTGGACCCCAACTTCTTCAATATGAACTGCTATTTTTTTTTGAGCCTCTGATCGGGAATTAATTTTATTTAAATCAATACTATTGAGTCCTTCTAAAATTAAATCATGATGCATAGGATAAGATTTTATTCCTATGTCAGCAACAATTAATTTACTTAAAATATCAGGAAATTTTTTCACAAACATTAATGCTGCTTTTCCACCCATCGAATGACCAAGTAGAGTGGGGAGTATAATATTTTCTTTAATTATCAAATTCATTAAATCTTCGGCCATGATTTCATAATTCATCTCATCACTGTGAGCAGACCTGCCGTGGTTTCTAAGATCAATTAAATAAACTGTATTATTTTCCGAAAATTTCTTACCTAACGTTCTCCAGTTATCAGAAGATCCAAATAACCCGTGAACTATTAAAATAGGTTCACCATTTCCAAGCTTTGTAAAGTGTAAATTCATTTTTTAAGAGCTCTTAGGTATAGATTTACAGTGTTTTCCATTCCGTAATTTAGAGCATCTGAGATAAGAGCGTGTCCAATTGAAACTTCTTTAAGGTTTATAATATTTGCTGCAAAAAAAGGTAAGTTTTCTAAGTTTAAATCATGACCAGCATTAATATCTAAACCTAGTTCCGTTGCTTTTTTAGCGGCTATTTGATAATCTTTAATTGCTTTTTCAGGATTTTTTGAATATTGACTGGCATAATTCTCTGTATACAATTCAATTCTATTTACCCCAGTTTTTTTAGCGCCCTCAATATCTTTGACATCTGGATCAACAAAAAGTGATGTTCTTATGCCTTGATTTGAAAATAGTTTGATGGTTTTTGTTAAAAAAACTTTTTCTTTATTGGTATTCCAGCCATGGTTAGATGTAAGTTGTCCAATTTCATCTGGGACAAGAGTAACTTGATCTGGATTTGTTTCTAAAACTAAATCTATAAAAGAGGGTTCTTTGGGGTTACCTTCAATATTTAACTCAACATTAATGTATTTTTTAAGTTCTCTTACATCATTGTAAGTAATATGTCTTTCGTCTGGTCTAGGGTGAACTGTAATTCCATTTGCCCCAAACCGAATAATGTTTTTTGCATGCTCTAAAAGATTCGGAATATGACCTCCTCTTGCATTTCTTAATGTTGCAATCTTATTAATATTTACACTTAATGAAATCATAGTTGCAAAATTAAAATACAATTTATCTTAATAGTAACTTTAATTGTATTTTTACATTTTAATTTTTAATGAAAGCAATAGAACTAATCCAAAATGACATTCCACCTGTCAGAATCAATGAGACGATAGAAAAGGCATTGAATTGGATGGATGAATTTAAGTTGAATCATATTCCAGTTGTAAATGAAACAGAATATGTGGGTTTACTTTCTGACGATATGGTTTATGACTATAATCAATTAAAAGATCCTATTTCTAATATTAACTTTTTAGGAAAACAACAATCAGTATTAGAAAATGCTCATTTTTTTCAGGTCATGTCATTAATTTCAAGTTACAAACTCAGCGTTGTCCCTGTCTGTGATGAGCAAAGAAACTATAAAGGTTCTATTAGTACTAAAAAATTAATTAATGTATTTAGCAAGCAATCAGGTTTTAATAGTAGTGGCGCTGTTATTACTTTATTGGTAAACGATTTTGATTATCAACTTTCTCAAATTGCTCAAATTATTGAAAGTAATGATGCTAAAATTCTAAGCTTGTATTCTGAAAATTTAGAATCTAATAATCAATTAAAACTAACTATTAAAATCAGTGATGGAAAATTAGGAGCCGTACTACAAACATTTTCAAGGTACGATTATACAGTTCAAGATGTTTTTAGTGATGACGAAATTAATAATCAAAGTAAGCAAAGGTATGATCACCTTATGAAATATCTAAATGTTTAATATGAAGAACATTGCTATTTATGGAAAATCAATTTCAGAAAAAAACTTAAAATTTTTAAGAATACTCATAAAGTCTCTAATTCAAGAGCTTGATGCTGAAATTTATATTCACCATCATCTAAAAGACTATGATTCACTTAATAAAAATTTAAATTTAAAAGTTTTTGATGAAGAAAATCTTAGCTCGTATAAGGTTGATTTATTAATAAGTTTCGGAGGAGATGGG
>CEQX01007109.1_pt1 | contig 10682 bp, 10 predicted proteins | sample 356261 | NCBI WGS metagenome assembly CEQX01 (sample SAMEA2621076, study PRJEB7988) | marine metagenome | isolation source: saline water (ENVO:00002010), including | reverse complement strand
AGTGACCGGTTCAGGAATCTCAACGTCATTGGTTTCTTCTTCAATCTCCTCGGTTGCTTCAACCGGCACAGGGGTGACTGTTTGTTGCGGTGCTCGAGCAATTTGTTTTGGAGTTCCCATTGAAATCCAAACCATTGATAGCAACAGGATTGCAGCAATACAAATCCATTTGAGGGTGCTGGTTACCGCCGGGTTTCCTGCATTGGACAGGTAAAAAACAGCGACACACAGAGCACTAATCCCAACGACAGAACGTGCGAATCCCATGGCCCTCAACTCACCCAGTTGGTTTTAACTTATCATGCTGATGGCAATTGCCGCAGTAAGTCATCCAATGCCCTACTTCGATGGCTGTAGGCTTGTTTCTCTTCCAAAGGAATTGCTCCAAATGTGTTGCCATGGGTGCTTTTCACTCCATATTGCCCGGGTGGGAGAGGCTTTCCTAATTCGTCCAAGTCTGAAGGGGTAAAGATTGGGTCAAATCCAAATCCTTCTCCTTCGGAACTCTGTAAGGCAATCCAACCTGGGCAACTGCCGTTACCGAACAGAATATCTCCGTTCATCCAAAGAGCAGCAACCGCTTGAAATTCTGCAGAACGAAGTTGGGCACATTGCACCGTGTCCTCGCTGTTCAAGTGTTCAAGCAATCGCAGGATTCCGCTGCACCCCAGGGTGTCCAAAACATACGAGGAATAAACTCCCGGAAATCCATTTAGAGCGTTAACAAACAACCCTGCATCCTCAACCAACACCATGTCCTGAGTGTTTTCACCATCCGGAAGATGTTCCAATGCTTGGTTGATTTTTGCTTGTGCAACTTCCTCCAATGTGTCCACTTGGGGCTCAGTAATCATCCCTTCTTCGAGATTTAAGTGTTTGACTGAGTATCCAAGCGGTTCAAGATGATTGGCCGCCTCTTTCAATTTTCCAGCATTTCCGGTGAGAAACCAAATGGTCCGAGTCATGGTTCTGCTAGGTGTCCTGCATATTGAGGTATAGGTGTGAAAACATATCCTTATTCGAAATTTTGAGCGAGGCTTCAAAGCCAGTGTGATGAAGCACCTTTCATGCTGCAACAGATTGGTATTGTTGCCCTCGGGGGCGCATTGGGTGCTGCACTTCGCTACGCTGCTAGTGAACTGATTGGTACAGAATCGTTTCCTTATGCCACCCTTTCTGTAAATCTCATCGGCTCATTTCTGCTGGGAATAGTCGCAGTTGCTCTCACACAGAACCTTCTTTCGACAAACATGGCTCTCTTGCTTGGAACTGGGGTTTTAGGCGCATTCACAACCATGTCCACTTTCTCTGTTGAAACAATCGAAATGTTTGAACAAGGTCAGAGCAATTCAGCAATTTTGTACATCCTCGTCACAATGATGTTCAGCCCACTTCTCGCTTTCCTAGGTTGGAGGCTTGCGCAATCCGCCTTGGCGTGATGAAGTGGCTTTATGTAGGACTCCATTCTTCATCAACACGGGGAGAAATCACGCGTTATTTTCGTAAACCCTAAGAGTTGATGGTATGACAGAGCACAATCTCATTGAAACATTGAATGAAGCCCTTGGATGGGAACTACGCGCAGCAAACATGTACGCACATTATGCTGCAAATATCCGAGGAATACATCGTCTTCAACTATCGCCAATGTTCACTACTGAGGCCAACGAATCGACCACACATGCCGACATTGTGCGCAAAGCCATTGTCAAACTCGGTGGAATACCCGTTACAGAGAGAAACCCCCATCCAATTATCCATACCACTCTCTATGATGACATGCTTGTACATTCGCTTGAGACAGAAACCAAAGCATCTGCAGTTTATGCCTCGATTATGCTGGAAATTGAATCAATTGGTGACCAAGAAATGTACGATGCTATCGAACAAATTTATCTTGCAGAATTGCGAAGTTTGGAAGAATTACGACTCCTTATGGAATAATCATCCATGGTATCGAACTCTTGAACGAACATCATCAAGTCGTTTCAAGACTTCATCAGCTGTAGGGACGGCGCCTCCAGATTGTTCTGGAGGTGGGCCAAGCGTTTCCTCTTCTGAGGCATATCCTTCAATCAACACATCGATGGCACCGAGATGCTCAGGATGAGATGCCCCCAATATCTCGTCAATGACATGAAGGTCGATTCCAAAGCGCTCGACTTCATAATCGATGGCTGCTAAACCAAAATCAATCAGGGCAGGAATTCCTTGGCGGTCAACAATGATGTTGTTGGTCGAAAGATCTCCGTGGGTTATCGCTTCTCTGTGCAATCTTCGAATCAAGGCGCCAGTATTTCGGAGTGTTGTCTGTATAAGTGAATTGGAAACAGTTTCATCACGCAACAGTTCAATCAGTGGGACTCCGGGCATTTTCTGCAAAATAATCCGCCCTGTTTCAGGGTCGAGATCGTATACGGTTGGAACGTTCACGCCTGAGCGTTTAAGGCGTATAAGCAATCGAGATTCACTCATCATTCTTCGATATCCTAAACGGTGGTCTAGGTCAGGATGGCGCCATTTCCGTGGCCTTCGTAATTTGCGAACTGCATCGAGCCCCATCCATGTACCCGACCAAACTTCAGCCTCCGCACCCAAGTGCAGTCGCTCGGCAGGTACAAAGGCCATGTAGAGGGCCTTGGGTACATATTTATCAACACTTCACCAAAGGTTTGTTTCAAAAGGGGCGACTTCGTCCCAGTGTTGAGCCACCATGACCGTTACGCTTCCAATGTGTTCCGTGGATTTCATGGATACATCACTTTCACCAGAAGAAAAGGCTATTTCTGATAGGATAAGCGAACTTCGCGCCCAACTTGGTGATGATTTACTCATCTTGGGGCACCACTATCAAAGGGACAGTATTGTCATGCATGCTGATTTCCTCGGTGATTCGTTCATGCTGAGCCAAAAAGCAGCAGAATCTGATGCGAAATACATCGTGTTCTGTGGCGTTCACTTCATGGCAGAATCAGCAGATATTCTTACCAGCGATGAACAGATTGTTGTTCTTCCAAACATGCGAGCAGGTTGTTCTATGGCGGACATGGCAACACTTCGTGAGGTTGAGTTGGCATGGACTACATTGCTTGAACAGGCAGAACTCGACGACCCCCTTGACCGAGAAGACCCGACAGCTCCTGCAGGCCCTGGTGAGAAATTTTTGGTGCCTGTGACGTACATGAACAGCAGCGCCGACTTGAAAGATTTCGTTGGTCGGCACGGTGGAATTGTATGCACATCAAGCAATGCCCAAGGTATTCTAAACTGGGCATTTGAGCGAGCTGGGCCCAACGGAGCAGTACTGTTTTTCCCAGACCAGCATCTTGGCCGAAATACCGGCCACGCCATGGGTATTCCGCTTGAAATCATGCCGACATGGACGCCTGGAATCGGTGCGATGGGTGAATTGAAAGGAAGCAGAATAATTCTTTGGCACGGCTTTTGTTCGGTTCATAAACGCTTTACTCCGTCTCAAATTGAAAATTTCCGGTCTCAACATCCAGAAGGTGTTGTTGTGGTTCATCCTGAATGCCCAATCGAAACGGTTTCTGCGAGCGATGCCAACGGATCAACGCAGTACATTCGTAATTTCGTAGCGGACCTTCCATCAGGCTCGAAAATTGCAATTGGAACTGAAATCAATATGGTGGCACGACTTGCTGATGAGCATCCGGACAAACATATCGAATGTCTTGATGAAGAAATTTGCCCATGTTCGACGATGTACATGATTCATCCGGCTTATCTCATGGATGTTCTTGAGAGAATCGTCGATGGCGAGATCCCAAACCAAATCAAAGTTCCAAAGGAGATTCAAGAAGGTTCTTTGATGGCACTTGAACGAATGTTGAGCATCAAGAAGTGATTATTCCTCTTCATTCAACATTCGGTTTTGACGTAATTCCGATTGTTTTTGAACCACAAACAGGAACACCAACATGACACCAAAGAGAATACCAATCTGTAGGATGATGTTCGAATAGACAGTAAGTTCGGGTGTCCATGAGTGGATATGGATACTCACTTCTCCATCGGCATCTTCTTCGAAATACACCAAATGGTTTTCCAAAACATGTGGGTCCCATTGGTGCAGTGCGTCGGATGTTAGCAACTGAGTGTGATTGTTTGTGAGGTTGACGAACTGAATCTCCCCATCCATGTATTTGTCAAGTGGTTTTGTAGGATCCAGATGGTCTCGAATTGACCAAGCGAGTATTCCATTCTTGAGCGAAGGGTCACTCACGGCATATTTAGCATCACTCGCCAACCATTGCTGGTCATTGGAACGGTTGTAGACGACCAAGCGGTCCGTTGCACTGACATTGACTGTTGCAGCCAAGAATTCATCATCAAACACGAAGTCGGTTATCGTAGCATTCTCCATATCAACGGGCGTGTCCCATTGGGCAAGGATTTCATCCTGTTCCTGAGGAGCAGAGGCATTGATGTCGTTAATGATGATTGAACCAGATGAACCGATTCGGGAAAATTGAATGTTCGTTGGAGAGTTTTCCAATACCATGGCCAGTTCCAATCCGTTCGCACGCACAAGTTCGACGTTGCCACTACTAAATCCAAGAGGCACACTGTTTCCAGAGGTGTCAAATGCACTCAAGTTTCCGTTTGAGAGGGTGATAATGTACTGTACTGTTCCTGCTCCGGTCAGCAAGACATCATCAGGTCGCTGCATTGGAATAATCAAGACAGGTTGTATGTCATCTGTGATGTCGATGAGGTTAAACAGAACCAAATTGGATTGATTTGCAACTGCTAAATGCGAGCCAGTAATTGTATAAGGCGAATCGAGGTCAATACTTCCGTTCAACAATTCCCAATTGTTGTTTAAATCCGACAAGTCGTGAACAATCATCACTGGCCCTGTCGAACGGTTATCAATGGTCGCCATCCAATTCCCATCGGTAGCGACTCCTTGCGGTTCTTCTATACCACCCGCAGGAAGTGATTGATTGCTGAGGTCCCAAGTAATGACAGAGAACATCAGTAAAAACACGACTACAGCCATTATTCCTGTTTCCTTACTTTTGGGATTAATGAATCTCTGAAGCAGGCTTGACGTTCTTCGTGAGACGATTGAAAATGCTTTTTTTGGATTTGTTAGAACGGTGACGATTCGAGCATTCATTGTACGTTCATCAAAAAATTTCCACCATCCATCGGATGTTTTGTCAGCAGCTGCAACTGCTAGGGCCGCAATGAGCATACCTCCTATGATATCTGAAAACCAATGTATTCCAAGATATATGATTGAAAAAGCGGTTATGAGGATGTAAACAAAGACCATCGAGCGGTATCTGTTCCATCTTCGGTCTTCGTCAAATCGAGTAAGACACAACCATACAGCAAATGGGATTCCAATGTGAAGTGAAGGCATTCCGTTGGTAAAGGGGTCGATTCTTCTGAACCAGTCACTGATTTCAGGAGTTAAGTCGTAAGCGAGTGTTTCCATGCCAGGGACATAATCTCCAGTAACTCGAACATTGAAAAACAAGTAAAACGGAATAGCCAGAATGTACACCCAAGCGATACTGAGTGTCATTCTGTCTGCAATCCAACGGTCATCAAAGAAAGCGAAATAAAATATCGAAACATAGCAGATAAACATGAATCCTGCAACATAAAAATGTGTAAGGGCAACAGTTAACCATTCTGCTTTGAACATTTGTTGGACTTCAAGTACCAGACTGCCTTCGATACCGTAAATCAACGGTGTCATGTCAAGGCCGGTATTGGCGATGAGAATCCGGTCCAACTGGTCAAGAAGGTCTTTTGAATTGTAAATAACGAACACAATCGCGATATGAATCCAATAGCGGCGAAAGAAATCAACGAATGTGGGTAAAGTGATTTTCATCCAGGGAGGTTTGAACACTGGTAACAGGACGACTCCAAGTGCTAGAGCACTGATCATCCAAGTCAGATAGATGCCGTCCACTGCTTAACCCCAACCCCATGGGGGCGGCTGGTGCACATGAAACCTCGCAGGTAAATTACAATGGGGAGTGAATTTAATTCACCATGCGCCATGAACATATGGTTTTCCATGGTCAGGATCGCGACGGTTTGCTAAATCCCAGATTCGTTCAAAGCGATAGATGCCGCTGGAACACCCGTGTGTCCATTCAAATCCTAAGGCATAATTGCCAACTGTTCGAACTTTTGGTTTCTCATTTGGGTGGGCTTCAACTTGGCGTCGAAGATTTTTACTTTCTTCATCGTCATTTCGCAAGGGGGAACATTTGGCGCAAGGGCAAGCATGACGCAAATCATCGTAGGTGATCTCGAATTGAGAACCATCAGCATACGTGACTTGAGCGTCGAATTCTCGACGTTCAAATCGTGTCATTTTTGGCATGTCGTCAGTCATCGGTTCCACCATCAAATGATTTCTAGACTCGATGAATCGCTGTCAATAATCTGTTCCTGAATTGCAGCGACGACAGCAGCAAAGGCAACAGCCGAGGGACCCTCAGGTTCACTTACGATTCGGTGTACGCCATCGTCACCGCCGCGAACAAATCCAGGGTCGAAGGGTAGCGCTCCAAGGAAAGGTACTCCGAATTCTTCAGCAGTGTTTTTTCCACCACCTTCTTTGAATATGTCAAGGGTTACACTGAATGCGCCGTTCTCATCAGCAGTTGTTTTCAATTTCTTACCTGCTGGAGCAGCGATTTCAATATCTGTGCCAGGTGCAGCGTTTCCGGTTATGGTGTAGCCGCTCATGTTTTCGACAACACCGAGAACCGGCACTTTGAGTGATTCTGAAAAGGTAATCGATTTTCTACTGTCAAGCAAGGCCACATCCTGTGGAGTGGTGACAATAACCATTCCGTCAATGTCTGGGAGCGATTGGGCAACCGTGAGCGGCTCATCAGATGTTCCAGGAGGGAAGTCAATGATGAGGTAGTCGAGACTTCCCCATTCCACATCTCCGATAAATTGCTGAATTGCTCCTAATTTGATGGGTCCTCTCCAAACGACAGGGGTATCCTCGTTGTCAAGTAAAAAGGCCATTGAAATGACTTTTACTCCTAGGTGTCCTTGTGCAGGATGTATTCGTCCGGATTCAACATGCAATCGTCGCCCTTCAAGCCCCATCATTTTGGGGACATTGGGTCCAGTGATGTCGATATCGAGAATTCCTACTGAAAGTCCCTGTTGGGCCAAAGAAAGTGCTAATCCGGTAGAAACAGTTGATTTTCCAACACCTCCTTTTCCGGATAAAACCATAATTTTGTGTTTGATTTTTTTACTGATTTCCTGCATCGTCATTTTACGCTTCATTTGTGCGTATGCTTGTTCCATCTTCTTCTGTTCTTGAGGAGAAGGTTCCAACGATTGACTCGAGTCTTTTGGGTCATATGTGGATACAGGTGAATCCGCCATGTACGGTACACTGACCGAATGTACTTCAACCCATCTTTCATGCCTTGTTTCTTAAAATGAAAATTCTGTGGACTGCATGGTTCAATGTTGTGACAACGAGAAAGAGAACAGTTGTCCAAACATCGAACGATTGTTCCGAATAAGCCCAAGACAGTCCTACTGAAAGAGGAATTCCGAATACGAGTCCGGTTGTGTTTGCACGTATTTTTTGCTCAATTTCACTGAATTTTCCAATGATTTGAATCCAAATGGCAACGGAGAACGTCATCACTGTAATGAGGCCCGCAACCACCTGAAACGCTCGTTCATAATTTTGAGCAGCCGTAAAAATATGTGCTGCGAACAGTACTGCATAGAGAAATGCTGCTGCAGCGGTTGCCTGAGGGACCGTCAATGCACTTCTTTGCATATATCTGCTACACTTTGTTCCCTTTAGGATATTTCTCTACAGACAATGAATAAATACAATCGATTGTATCAACATACATGCGTCTTTTGTTCGTATGTGTTGGGAACTCTTGTCGTTCTCAAATGGCGGAAGGCATTGCTCGTTCTCTGGGACATACTGCAGATTCAGCAGGAACTCATCCAGCAGAGAAGATTGCAAGTAATGCAGTCAAAGTCCTGGAAAGCCGAGGAATTTCCACAGTTGGAATGTCTCCAAAAAGCGTCGAAGCTTTTTCATCAGAGGATTACGATATGGTGATTTCAATGGGATGCGGGGTACATTGCCCACTCATGCCCATCGACCAAGATTGGGGTCTAGAGGACCCCGTTGGTCAAGAGTTGTCTGTTTACGTGGCGACTGCTGATGAGATTGAACGACGCTTAGGTGAGCTACAGTCCGAGCAATAACTCATGTTGTTTTTCAAACCGTCAACTAAACCATGAGTGCTTGCCCCAGTGGTTTCGAGGTACTGCTTTTCCAGTTTCAACGAAGTAGTGAAAACCATTCAAAACCGATTTGAGATAGCTCTTCAATTTCGGACGAATGTACAGCATGAATGGAAGGTATGAGGTGATTTTGCTCATATTCGACAGCAAATACGGATAAACGGTGATGGTAAGGGTTGAGTTATTATTTCCTAGCTCCTTTATATCCCATACCACATAGGACTGAGGACCATTCACTTCACCTATGATGAGTTCATACCCGCTGTCCTTCTTCCAGGTAAGAAACTGCCTGACATAAGTTCTGCCATTAAGGTAAACCAAACGGTCTTGATGAGAATTGTTCTCCCAAGAAATTGCATCATTCGTGCGACAAAATGGATGGCAATCGTTGAGATTGCCAGCCCGGCTTATCAAGTTCCAGAGTTTGGATGCTGAGACTGGAAATTCTAGAGTAAATCCTACGCTGCGGCGTTTTTGAAAACCACGAATTCGATCAGCCGTATTTTTGCCATTCGGAGCCAGTCCACCAGTAGGTAGTGCCATCGTCCATCGCCCTCCAAGTGTACCCTGATTCATCGGTCCACTGTCGCAGAACGGTTGGTTCAACAACGACAGGTTGCGGGGTAACTTCAACAGTTTGCACCGGTTGAACTTGAGCAACTTGTTGTGCAGGCTGGACTTCTTGAGCAGGCTGTGTACCGTAAGCCGCAGTAGCCGCTGGTTGAGTGTACTGTGTTTGCTGTGTTGATTGAGTGCCATAGGATGCCGCATCAACAGTTTGCAATTGATTGAGTATTCCTCCCTGTGCAAAATCCTTCGAGGATTCTTCGCCGGCGTCACTTCGACTGCGCATGAACAGAACTGCTCCTGCACCGCCTCCGATTACCAACAGCAGTACGATTCCAATCCAGAGATTTACACTTGAGTCGTCAGACTCACCTTGTGTGCTGTCATCAGAATCCGTGGAGTCTGCAGTATCTTCTACAGGCGGCATTAGTACCTTGTCAATAACGTGAATGACTCCGTTTGCGGTGAGTACATCGGCTCCGGTGACAGTTGCGTTTCCGATATTAACCGATGCTCCCATTCCGGTTGCGACAGTCAAGGTAATGTTGTCACCGTTGACCATTTGAACCATCATTCCGTCGGTAAGGTCAGCACTCATTACGCTGCCAGAATAAACATGGTGAAGTAAAATATCACTCAATGTAGCCTTTCCTTCAGGCGTGTTGAGTGTGGCCAAGTCGATTCCAGCATCGATGAATGCTTGGTCGGTAGGTGCAAACAGCGTGAACGGCCCGTCGCCTTGTAGAGTCGTTAGTAAATCTGCTTGAATTACCGCAGCCACAAGTGAGTTGTGAACTCCAGTACATTGTGCAGTACGTGGGATATCGTTTGGAGTATCCGACGGTGTCAAGACCTTGTCGATAACGTGGATAATTCCGTTACTTGTAGCAACATCGGCCGTTGTTACGGTTGCATCGTTGACCATGACGCTGTCACCGACAGTGAAAGCTAGAGGTTGTCCGTTGACAGCATTCGCACTCATGCAGTCGGTGACGTTGGCAGCAGGCACTTCACCTGCAATGACGTGGTAGAGCAAGATATCGGAAAGAGTGGCTTTGCCTTCAGTTGTGTTGAGGGCAGCCAAGTCAATACCGGCATCTGTGAACGCTTGGTCGGTTGGGGCGAAAATGGTGAACGGCCCGACACCTTGCAGAGTTGACAGCAATTCTGCCTGAATCACTCCAGCCACGAGCGAATTGTGAACTCCAGTACACTGAGCAGTTCGAGGAATGTCATTTGGTGTTACTGTCGGTGTCAGCACCTTATCGATGACGTGAATAATTCCGTTGCTGGTCGCGACATCTGCTGTTGTAACATTTGCGTCGTTGACCATGACGCCTCCATTGACGGTGAATGACAGCGGTTGTCCGTTGACGGTGTCTGCCGACATACATTCGGTGACATTGGCTGCTGGCACATCGCCTGCAATAACGTGGTAAAGTAAGATGTCAGTCAGCGCAGCCTTTCCATCCGGATTGTCCAGTGCTGTCAAATCTATTCCCGCATCGCTGAAGGCTTGGTCGGTTGGTGCAAAGACTGTGAATGGACCATCGCCTTGTAATGTTGTCAGCAGTTCGGCCTGAATGACTCCTGCCACAAGTGAATTGTGAACACCAGTGCATTGTGCAGTTCGTGGAATATCGTTTGGTGTTGCAGTAGGCGTGAGCACCTTGTCAATGATGTGGATAATTCCGTTGCTGGTAGCAACATCAGTAGCCGTCACATTAGCTCCGTTAACCATAACTCCAGAGGTTCCTACCGTGAAGGACAGTGGATTGCCGTTGACGGTGTTCACTGAAAGACAGTCAGTTACA
>CEQX01146589.1_pt1 | contig 10736 bp, 7 predicted proteins | sample 356261 | NCBI WGS metagenome assembly CEQX01 (sample SAMEA2621076, study PRJEB7988) | marine metagenome | isolation source: saline water (ENVO:00002010), including | reverse complement strand
AAGATATAGGTATGTACGTTTATAACAAAATCATTGTTGCTGATGCTAGAGACGGTATGGAATACCCTATGATTACACTAGATAGTGGTAGTGACCCTGGCTACAGAGGATTATTAGCTCACGAAATTGGTCACCAATGGTTTTATGCTCAAGTAGGTTCTAATGAAACTTACAGAGCTGCAATGGATGAAGGATTTACTCAATTTTTAACTGCTTGGGCATTAACAAAAATTGATGGGGATTATCTAGTTAGAGAAAAACCAAGTAGTAAATACGGCATACGTTTTACAAAAGATGTTAAAGCTATAGACTCAAGGGTATATTATGCATATTTAAGAGATGCAACTAAATACAATGATCCAGCTCTAAACACTCATTCAGACGATTTTGGTAGCGCACTAGGTCATGGTGGGGGATATCGCCACGTTTATTATAAGACAGGTGCCATGCTTTATAATTTACAATACGTTTTGGGTGATAAACTCTTCTTAGAAGCTATGCAACACTATTTTCAAAAGTGGAAAATGGCACATCCCTACTTTGAAGATTTTAGAGAATCTATAATAGAATACACCAAAGTTGATTTGAATTGGTTTTTTGACCAATGGCTAGAAACAAGTAAAACTATTGATTACAGTATTGATAATATAAAAAAGACTAATGAGGATAATTTTGAAATTACTTTTGAGCGTAAAGGTGAAATGCAAATGCCTATTGATTTTAGTGTTTATAGTAATGATGGAAAAGAGTATAAATACCATATTCCAAATCATTGGTTTATAAAAAACACCGATGCAACGGTTTTAAACAAATGGCACGCCTGGGGTAAATTGTATCCTAAGTATATAGCAACCGTAAATATTCCCTCTGGCATAGATCAAGTTGTTATTGACCCTACAAACCGATTAGCAGACAAATACATGTTGAATAATGTTAGCAAAGTGCCAATGGAAATTGATTTCGATTCAAGGATTTGGAACATGCCTGACTGGAAACATTATGAACTAAATTTAAGGCCGGATGTATGGTATAACGATTACGATGGAATAAAATTAGGTCTTCATATTAATGGAGATTATATGAACTACCACCATAAATTAGATGCTAATGTTTGGTTAAACACGGCTTTACTTCAGGATTATAATTACTATGATGACTATCAAAATGAATACAATCGATTTTCATATCGTTTTAATTATAATACAGGCTTAGATAAATTCAGTAAGTATACGGACATTACTTTACATAGTAGATTACTAGATGGATTGAATCTGAATAAAATTAAATTAAGAAAATACGATTATTCTAAAAAGAATATGTTTTATGCTTCATTTAAAAGCATGTATAGAGCTAAAGAATCAGACTTAAGATATACCAATTATAAAGTTTGGGAAAGTGATAAATTCAATAATACAGCAATTTTTGGTTGGACACATTCTTACAAGTACAAAGGTGGAAATGGTAAATTAAATTTTGAACTAACTAGCTCTTCTCTAGGAAGTGATTATGATTATTCTAAAGTAGTTTTGACTTCCATACATAAGACTAAATTAGGAAAATTTCAACTAAACACACGCTTATTTGGTCAATATGGCAGTGGAACGAATTGGGCAGGCGAATCAAGACTAAATCTTGCAGGTACTAATTCTGAGGAGTTAATGGAAAATAAGTTTACTAGAGCAGAAGGATTTATTCCTAGTCAATGGCTAGGTTATGGCATTACCACTAATCATTTTCAAATGGGTGGTGGCCTAAACCTTAGAGGTTATACAGGCTATTATGCGCCAGAAATAAATTATGCAGGTAATTATGTGCTTACTTATAATGGTACTTCTGGTGCTTCGATAAGTGTTGAATTAGAGTTTCATAATATTTTTTCTTCAGATAGAATTTTTGGTCTACCATTTAAAAGTTATCTCTTCGTAGACGCTGGTATTATAAATACTACAGAAATAACAAGAAAAAATTATAAAGAAGCATTTTCAAAATTACGCTCAGATGCTGGATTAGGTTTTGCATTAACCATAAATGAATGGGGACCTTTACAAATGGTTAAGCCTATAACATTAAGATTAGATTTACCATTTTTCTTAAATAGATATCCTAGCGTTGAAGAAGATAATATTCAATATAATAGGTTTGTTATTGGAATTGGCAGGACATTTTAAACCTTAGTTTATTATGAAAAAAATATTAGTAACAGGAGGTGCAGGATATATAGGCTCTCATACACTTGTTGAACTGTCTTTACATAACTTCTATCCCATAATAGTTGACAACCTTTGTAATACATCTATTAAAAATATCAAAGGAGTTGAGAAAATTACAGGAAAAAGTATTCCGTTTTATAATGTAGATTGCACAAACGAAAAAGCTTTAAATAATGTATTTGAAAAAGAAAAAAATATTTTAGGCACAATACATTTTGCGGCATATAAATCTGTAGAAGAATCTGTTAAATATCCACACAAATACCACTCAAATAATATTGGTTCGTTACAAGTTTTACTGAACGTTATGAAAAACCATCATGTAGAAAATATCATTTTCTCATCTTCATGTACGGTATATGGGAACCCAGATGTATTACCAATTTGTGAAAATGCCCCTTTCAAAAAAGCAGAATCACCTTATGGTAAAACAAAACAACTCTGCGAAGAATTATTAAATAAGACCGATATTTTAGGTATTTCATTACGTTACTTCAACCCAATTGGCTCACATGAGAGCGGATTAATTGGAGACCGTTCCTCAGATAATCCTAATAACTTAGTTCCAATCATAACTGAAACTGCTATTGGCAAAAGAGAAATAGTAACAGTTTTTGGAGATGATTATGACACGAAAGACGGTACTTGTCTAAGAGATTATATTCACGTTGTTGATTTAGCAAACGCTCACGTAAAAGCCTTGCAATATGTAATGAAAAACAAGGTAAAATCAGCATTCAATATTGGTACAGGAAATGGGGTTAGCGTATTAGAGGCTATTCATATTTTTGAAAAGGTAAATAATATAAAGGTAAATTATAAAATTGGACCTCGAAGAGATGGTGATGTTGAGCAAATATATTCTGACAACACCCTATCCACTAATGAATTAGAATGGGAAGCTAAAAGAACTATAGAAGAAGCAATGTCAAGTGCTTGGCTTTGGGAACAACAGAAGCAGTAACGAAAATAAATATATGACACAGCAAAAAACAATTTTATTTGTTACTCCACAAATGAGTGGTTTTGCATTGAATGACTTAAATATTTTAAAAAGTGAATATAAAATAATTCTAAATGTCTATAATTGGAATAACAAATATCTTACCCCCTTTAATTTAATTCATCAATTTTTCTTTATTGCATTTAACATATTTAAGATCAATAAAATTATTATTGAATTTGGAGGATATTGGTCACTAATTCCTGCAATTTTTGGAAAACTATTTAGAAAACGAACGATTATTATTTGCCATGGAACAGATTGTGCATACCTTCCTTCATTAAACTATGGAAATCTTGGCAAAAAATATATTAAACTATTTTGTAAATTTTCATATGATTTATCAGACTTGATATGTCCAGTAAGTGAGTCATTAATTCAAGTGAAGAATAAATTTCATTTAAAAAATAATGAAGTTAATCAGGGTATTTTATCCTTTTTCCCTAATCTTAAAACACCATTTGAGGTTATTAATAATGGCTTAGATTTAGATTTTTGGACAAATGATAAGTATAATAAAAGAAAAAATACTTTTTTGGCTGTATTCTCTGAAAAACAATACCAACTTAAAGGTGGTGATTTAATATTAACTATAGCCAAACGCTTTAAAGAATGTAGCTTTGAAATTGTTGGATTAGAATATCCTGAGTTCTTATATGATAAACCAAAAAACATTTCATTTTTAGGCAAACTAAATCGTGAAGAGTTAATATACAAATACACTCAATCTGAATTTTACCTTCAACTATCTAGTTTTGAAGGCTTCGGTCTATCTCTTTGCGAAGCAATGTTATGCAGATGTATTCCCATTGGGTCATCTGTAAATATGATACCAGAAATTATAGGCAAAAATGGATATATTTTAGAAGAAAAAAATAGTAAACAATTAGAACTAATCATTAAAGAGGCTTTAGAACTTGAAAACAAAGAGATGGTTGCTAAAAAAGCAAGACAAAGCATAATAAATAGATTTAGTCTAGAAAAAAGAAAAATGAATCTATTAAAAGTTGTAAAATGATTTACCTACTATTTGTAATCTTCAGGAAAACTATCAGTCAAAGCATCTAAATCTATTTTCAAATCTCTACATTTACTTTGACTTAGTAAAAATTCAATTGTTATATCTTCTTGCATAACTATAGGCTTTAATAACTCAGATTTGATAGACATAAAATAATCGTTAAACTTAAAAGATCCTCCCGTTAATTTATCCGTAAACTTAATCCAAACAGATGGTATTTTATAACTATCTGAAATTATTAGTCCATGCAATGAACTAGAGGCTATATGCTCACATGAACATATTTCATCTATAACTTTTAAAGGGTTGGGATTTTGAATATCTATTATTTTGACTCTATCATCATCAATATTTTTTAACCAAGCATGTGACTTATCACTATAATGAGGAAGAATTCCAATCATATATTTTTTAGTTGTTTTGGGTATATAGAATTTACTCATCAACAAAGCAGGGTCGCCATATACTTCAGGACAATTAACTCCTTGCTCCAACAACAGCTTCCTAGTCAATGGCCCTCTAACAGCTAAAACTCGTTTAGGCATAGATATAAAGATAGAATCTTGAGAAATGAAGCCACTTCCCCACACTATTGATTTAGAATTAGAACGACTTAAAATTGAACCTATAACTTGCAAATGATCGTAGTAACAATACTTGGCAGAAACGTTAATAATTTTCTTTTTAGTCAAATAAGCAACAAGTAATGGATTAAGAATATCACCAAAGTTATTTAAGGACTCTGACCAATCTAAAAATATATAGTTTGAATGTAATAATTTTTTAAAGGTATATTTTATATTATGTATAATTTTCTTCAGAAATACAGGGTATCTCATTTTTTAAAAAATTTATTGAATGATGAATTAAGCAAATTAGAAATATCTTCAGAAAGTTTAAAATACTGAACTGTAATAGCTACCAATACACAAACAATAAGACTTCTGATAATAATATTTAACAAAGCCATAGAAGTAAAAGGTATGTAATTCAGACCAAAGTAGATAGCCAACATCATCAGAAAAGTAATTGCAGTTTTCGAGCTAAATGGTTGAAAATTCATTTTTTTATAAACATATATCATCCTTACGGCATTGAATAACAATAATGAAATAAAGGTGGCGAGTGCAGCTCCATTAATGCCATATAATGGAATAAAAATAAAGTTAGTAATGAATGTAATAAATAAAAGAAATAAATTGAAGTAAATGATAGATTTATAATACGAAGAGTGAATCAAAATCAAACCGTGCAAACCAGCAACTAGATTGACTAATTGAGAAACTCCAATAAAAAATACTACAATCTTACCGTGTGAAAATTTCTCAGGTAGCATGCTTAAAATATCATCAATATTTAAAAGTACACAGAGGAAAAGAACAGCCCCTGTAATTAGTAAATTGATAGAACTTTTGGAATAAATCGATTGTATATTATTAAAATTTTTTTCCTCGAAAGATTTAGCTATTAAAGGAGAAGAAATCGAAGAAACGGAGCGAGAAGGTACTATTATAACACTACCAATGAAAAATGCCAATCCGTAATAAGCAACTTGTTTTAAATCAAGATAATGCTCTATCATCAACATATCAAAACGAGATACTAAAATAGCTGCACCACCTCCCGTAATAACATAAAAACCGTATTTCAAGTGTTCTTTAAAATTCGACATACTAAATTGCATGTTGAATGAAAGTCGTCTATTTTTAAATTGAAAGAATAGTAAGATAACTAGTTTAATAAGATATATAGAAATAAAGCTAAGCAAAAACTGATTAAATATAATCCAATCGTAGTGATACAATACAAGTAAAACTAATACACAAATCCTTACAAAAACTTCATTCAAAAAAACTGGAGTTGAAGAATCTAAATATGAACGTGACACGCTAGAGAATAAATCAAAAAAGCTAAGTGCAAATACCAACACTCCAACCCAATAAAAATGGTCTTGTAACAAAGGTGATGAATCGATAAATGATAATAAAGAATTCTTAAAAAAAAGAAATAATAAGGCAAATAGTAAAAAACCAATAATACATAGTGATAAGGTAAAACTCAATAATTCACTTTTAACTTGGGCTTTCGGAAAAAAACGAAGAAAAATACTAGGTGCTCCAAGATGAGAAAAAGATGAAAAGATTACCGAATAGGACACTAAAATCTGCAATAAACCCCAGTATTCTGGATTACTTTCAAAAACAAAAGGATAAATCAAAATGGTGTTTACGGCACCAATAAAAATCCCTACATAGAGGTTAATGGAGTTATGAATACTTTGCTTTCTTATAATTCCCATACATGACAAAGGTAAAAGATTTAATTCAGTTGTTAGAATCTAAAAAAACTTTTAATAAACACTATATTTGTAAGAATTAAACTAATATTGATGAATATTCTAATTTTAGCACCCCATCCTGATGATGGTGAGTTTGGTTGCGGAGCAAGTATCAAGAAATGGTCTGATGATGGAGCAACTATTCATTACTTAGCTTTTTCTCCTTGTCATAAGTCAATCCCTGATGGTTTTGAAAAAAACATTCTTTTTAGTGAATTAAATAAAGCTTGTATTCATCTAGGAATAGCTAAAAATAATATACATACTTTTAATTTTCCGGTAAGAGAATTCACAAAATATAGACAAGATATATTGGAAGAATTAATTGCTTTTCGTAAAAAAATTAGACAAGTTGATATGGTAATACTTCCAAGTTCAAATGATATTCATCAAGATCACCAAGTAATTAACCAAGAAGGAATACGTGCTTTTAAGCACTCTCGTATTTTAGGTTATGAATTGGTATGGAATAATTTATCCTTTACCTCAAACTACCACACCAAACTATCTAAAAATCATCTAGACGCTAAATGGCAAGCTATTTCAGAATACAAATCTCAAGGATTTAGAAATTACAAATCGAAATCGTTTGTGCAAGGATTAGCTCGTGTAAGAGGCACCCAAATAGGATGTGAATTTGCCGAAGCCTTTGAACTTATTCGTTGGATAGACTAGCTTCTTTTAACAAGATCTTTTGCTCATGCGTTAAAATACCACATACCATATCTTGTATCGCCCAATTCATATTATAAGGAATAAGATCGTATAGCTCTTTGTCAGGATTAAAAATCAGAAATGAAGTTCTATTACTATCAATTGTAATAATATTATCATCTACAATTATGGAATTCTGAAGCCATTCCATATCAACTAACTCCAAAGCTTTACCCTCCAACTCATTAGTATAATACCTGTATTCAACACCATCTTTAATAAGTACGACTTCACCCGAGTTTGTACTTGTTGCTAAAGAAATAGTATCAGATTGTTTACCTCCATGAGGATGTTTCATAGATTCAATAACAGTAAGCATACTATTATCTATTTTATTAATTTGTATCATCTTACCTGCATAGAAGAAAGTCGCCAAAATCAGGTTCTCATTATCCATATGATAGGCTACTGAATTGATGAATGCTGAACGCTGAGCAGTTGGTAAACTTTGAGTCTTTGGTTTGTCAATTAATAAAAAATTTTTACCCTCTTTTTGCCATTTTTTAGCTTGGTCATTATCTCTAGTTAATAATACATCAGAATTTGTTACAGGATTCTTTCCCTTGTGAAATCCATTTTCCCAAGCAAACCATTCCCAAATTACATTAGATCCTTTTAATTCGTATTCAAAAATACAATCAAAACCTGATGATGAAACCATTAATATATTGCTATTAAAAGGGCTAAAAGAAACTGTATGTATATAGCTAAAATAATCGTTTTCTAAAACTTTAACTTTATCCGTAATGATAAAAACCTTGTCTTCTGATGAAACTGCTAATTTATTGTTCAAAAAATCAATACCTCTAGGTTCTTTCATTTGACTTAAAACTTGATCGTTATAAAGTTTGCCATTGTTAAGACTTAAAGAAACTACACCGCCAAAGTTTGGTTTTCTACGATGAGTACTTCCAGAGCGTTTATTTTTTTTTGATTCTAAATATCTTTTTCTGATAGCTTGTAAGTCAAAACTCTTTACAGTAATTAATAAATCTATTTGATCATAAAAAAAACTGTCTCTTTGGAATTTACTGATATCTATGCGTTTCATTTAGAAAGTTCGTTAAGTTTATTTGCTAGTTTTTCTGTTAAAACTTTACGTGTAAAACGTTCTAAATCATTGAGAGTAAATTTTGGAGTATTATTATTTTTCCAACACGTGTAAGCACTTTCAATTTGTAGCAAAATATTGTCTTTATCGTTGTACTCCAACATTCTATCTCTTTTAGAATCTGAAAGTAAAGCAGAGGCGTTACCATTAATTGGACCAATAGCTAGTATAGGGTTTCCTGTTGCTAGATATTCAAACAACTTACCTGTTATTATTAGGTGATTTCTTTCAGATACAGGAATAATAAATAATAATAAACTAGCATTTAACATGCGTTGCACAGCAGTATGATGAGCAGCAAAACTCTCAATTGAAAGTTGTTCTTTTAAGCCATTTTCATTTAAAGAATTCACAACGGAAGAATCAATATTTCCAGTTAGAGAAATGTTTAGATCAGTTTTGAATTGGGTGTTTTTATCACATAATTCTTTTAAACATTCCCAAACTAAGACTACGTTTTGATTAGGTTTAAAATTTCCTACATAGGCAATCGTAAACTTATCATCTTTAACTTTTTTTAAACCCTTAAAATCATCATCATCAAAACCATTATAAATCAAGCTAACATCATTAACTCTATCAGAAAATTCATCATACATACCCTGACTGACTACAGAAACAGAATCAGCATTTTTTAGGACTAAATCTTCTAATTGCTTGTCTTTCTTTTTAGTTTTTTTATTTCTAGGAAAATAGGCGTTATAAAAAACCGTTGTCCAAGGGTCTCTTAAATCGGCAATCCACGTTTTATTATATACATTTTTGAGGGTATTGGCAATAAGATGTGAGCTATGTGGTGGCCCAGTACTTATTATAGCATCTATTTTATGTTCTTTAAAAATAGTTCTGGCTTTTCTTATAGCAAATCTATTCCAACCTACTCTAGCATCAGGAATGAAAAAATTTGCTCTTACATACAATGCAATACGTTGAAAAAAAGAAGGACTTTGTAAGCCTATAGCACCGACACTAGCATTTTTTAAAGATTTGCCTTTCAATATATTATACCATCTGAAAGGTTCAAAAGATTTACTTCTGTAAATATGCAGACAATTTGGTATATCTTCTTCTAAAGATTGATCTATCGATGGATAACTACCATTATCAACAGTAAGAATAACTGGCTCCCAACCAAACTCTCTGAAGTACTTACTAAACTTTAAAAAACGTTGAACTCCAGGTCCTGAACCCGGTGGCCAATAGTAAGTAATGATTAGAACCTTTTTCATTAATCTTTTACCTCTTTAAACACTGCAAGGAATAAGGCTAAAATTACAATCAACGAACTGAATAAAGTAATATTTTCGGTTGTATAATATGTTTGTGGCTCAAACTTAAATTCAATTTTATGCTTGCCCGATGGTATAGGCAATGCCCTCAAAAGATAATTGGCTCTTATATGTGGCACTAACTCTCCATCGATATAGGCATTCCAACCTTTGTCGTAAAATATTTCTGAAAATACTGCAAACTGCTTACTAGATGTTGAAGATATATAACTTAAATGATTGGCTTTATAATTCGTTAATTGAATAGTTGCTGTGCTATCATATTCTATGATAGGTGGAACATCATAACGTTGATCTACTACAACTTGATTAGCTGTGTTTATTTGACCTAACTTCTGAATTTCTTCATCTGAATTTTCTACACTAATTATCTCAGAAATAAACCATGCATTTCCTAAAGCATTAGGGTTACGCTGAGCAATAGGTTGATTGTTTTGCCCTCTCACAATAAAGTATTTTGAATTAAGCATATTCAAGATATTCATATTACCTTTAGAAATATGGAAATCGATTAGCTCTTGATAACGCTTAAGTTTTGCTCCGTGATAACCTCCAATAGACTTATGAAAATACGAGGTTGATGCATCATTAAAAGGGCTAACAGTCGTATTATAAACTCTATAATTTGGGTCCGGGTCTTGTAAAATTTGGCTATCTGCTGAAGAAGGCGTGTAAGGTTGTAATATTTTTCTTTTGGCCTTGAAGTTATCTTCATTTAAGTAGCGTTTATTAACTACCCACATATCACCAAGTATAAGCACGCCTATAAGAATAATTAGAGGTATTTTCTTTATCGTTTTATTTAAATAAAGCCAAATACCAATAGCTGACAATAGGATAAAAACTAAAGATCTAAACGCATCATTGGAAAATAAAGAAGCTCTATCTGATTGTAACGCTTCAGTCAATGACTCTGCATATTGAGCATCGTTTAATCCCTCAAAGTCAAAAAAAACATTTGGCATTAAAGCAAATATTAAACATATACCTCCAACAATTCCTAAAGCGTATTTGAAAGATTTAATAATTTCATTTGTCTTTCCTTCAATA
>CEQX01356321.1_pt1 | contig 10739 bp, 7 predicted proteins | sample 356261 | NCBI WGS metagenome assembly CEQX01 (sample SAMEA2621076, study PRJEB7988) | marine metagenome | isolation source: saline water (ENVO:00002010), including | reverse complement strand
GTTCAGCAGCCAGTGGTTCAGCAGCCAGAGGCTCAAGTTCGAGATATAAATCAAACTCCGCAAGCTCTTCCTTTAGCCCAAGCTGGTCAATATAATCAGCCATATCCTCCGCAAGCTTACCCGACTATGCAACAACAACAGGGGTATTATCAACAGCCGCAATATGTAAATTATCAAAATCAAATGATGCCTCCACAAGAGCAGCAATTTCAGGTTCCTTCCAAATCTGGGTTACCTGGGTGGTTTTACTTTTTGTTAGGTGCGTGTATTACAGCGATTGTTATGGTGATGCTATTTGCAAAGGGTCCACAAAAATTTCCAGAATCACTTAGACCAGATTTGGTCGAAAAAGGAAAAACCCTTGCATTAGAATCACTTCCAGACTCGGTTAAAAAAAATATTATTATTGATGGTGTTCCTCAGGGTGAGGTTAAAAAGTAACTCAGAGATTATCTTCTTTAAGATTTTTTAGCGCTTCTAATACCTTGGAGGTGTGACTTTTGGGTGATGCTTTGCGGTCTAACCATGCAATTTTCCCATTATGGATTATAAAGCTTTCTCGGCCAGAAATTTTGGGGGTGAACTTTTTTACTCCGTAAGCTTTAACGAGCTTTCCATCACTATCTGAAAGTAGGGGGAAAGGTAAATTATTTTTATCTTTGAATTTCTTTTGGTCTTCAATTTTATCCATACTAATACCAATGACTTGAACCTTTTTTTCTTTTAAGGTTTTAAAACTGTCCCGCAAACTGCAGGCTTGAACAGTTCATCCTCCTGTGTTGGCTTTAGGATAGAAGAAAAGTAAGGTTGTACCTTGTTTAAAAGACTCTTCTAAATTAAGAGGCTTCCCATTTTCATCAGATAGAGTGGCAGTAGGTGCGGTGTCACCTACTTTTGGGTTTTCAGATGCTTTTATATTCGAGCATAATAAACTAAAAGGTATGGCTATAAATGAAGTTTTTAGAAATTTTAGAAATTTTTTCATATTAAGCATCTATTTTTGAGAATAGAATTTTCAAGTTATTAATTTCATATAATTTGCCCTGAATTGTTATTTCTATAAAGAACTTTGTTTGTATAATTTAATCGCATTTATAGAATTTTTGCATAGCAGATGAAATTGACCCTTTATTTATTCTTTATTTTACTATCTTGGTCTTTGGGGCAGGTGAATGTTTCTCCTGTTGAGGGAATAAATAAAAAAAATCCTCAGATACATGCTCTGGTTGGAGGTGTAATTGTTACTCCTGAAAATGAATACGAGGGAACGATTGTTATTAGGGATGGCCTAATTGATTTAGTTGGTGAAAAAATCAAAATACCTGAAGACGCTCGAGTTTGGGATGTCACAGGAAAAAGAATTTACCCTGGTTTTATTGAGAGTTGTATGGAGACCGCTTTGGCTGAGGGTTTTGAATCATCTCATTGGAATTCAAGTGTAATGCCAGACCGGAAAGTCGCATCCTATTTAAAGCTGGATGATGAAAAATATGAATCCATGAGAAAAATAGGTTTTTGCGTAATCCATGTTGTTGCTGATAAAGGAATATTCCGAGGTGAAAGTTCAACAATTCTTCTTAGGGATGGTAAAGAAGGAGAGCAAATTTTGAGTTCCGATACTGGCCAAGTTTTAGATTTTGATCATGGTCAAGGTGGATATCCATCCTCTCTGATGGGATCATTAGCACTTGTAAGGCAGGTGTTATCTGATTCAAAGTGGTATCAAGCTCTCTCTAAAAAGAGTGCGGACTCTCCTTCAATAATCAAAAGGCCATCTTATAATAGAGCCCTTAAAAGTTTTGATCATGGAGGGCGATTCTTTTTTATTACGAGAGATGAACTTGATTATGATCGAATTCATTCCTTGAAGAATGAATTTGGATTAGACGCGAGGGTTGTTGGTAATGGAAGAGAATATCGGAGGTTGGATGTTTTAAAAAAAATAGGCTCCCCTTTAATTTTACCTCTTAACTTTCCTGGCTTGCCCTCAGTGGACGACCCTGTAGAGGCGATGGAGTATTCGCTAGAAGAGCTTCAGCATTGGGAATTTGCTCCTTCAAGTCTGGCCTACCTTGCAAAGGAGGGTGTCTCCTTTTCTCTTTCATCAGCTAAACTAGATAATCCTGAAACTCAATTTTGGGATAGAGTAAGAACAGCAGTAAAAAGAGGCCTGGATCCAGGGATTGCCTTGAAATCACTTACTACAATTCCAGCTAATTATTTAGGGATGGAGCGTAGTTTAGGTGCACTAAGAGAGGGTGCGATTGCTAACATTGTCATAGCTGACGGAGACCTTTTTAGAAATAAGGATTCTAAAATAAAAGCTACTTGGGTCGAAGGTGTCCCATACTTGAATGAAAGTGATGGATTGCCAAATGTCGAAGGGCAGTGGGAATTCACATTTCCTGGTAATGATAAACCCTTGAGGTGGGAGATTCCGAAAGGGAAAAAGGTAAAAATAAAGAGTGATGAAAATTTGGAGTTTTCTGCTCATTGGAACAATGATAGATTTTTACTTTTTCCTCCATCAAAATTATTTGGAGAAGGTCAAGGTGTGACAAGGATGTCAGCATCATTTAGTCCTGAAGAGGGTTCAATGAATGGTGTGGCGGTTACTGCAACAGGAAAAACTTTTTGGTGGAATGCTAAAAGAGTTGCTCAAATTATTGATAATGAACCCAAGCATAAAGAGATAAAAGGGTTGTTGCCGGATCTTAAATTTTCTCATTATCCAGCTGGAGCTTATGGAGTAGAAAGAGTTCAAAGAGTTTCAGATAAGGTACTATTTAAAAATGGAACGGTTTGGACTAGTGGACCATTAGGTGTAATAAAAAATGGATCTGTTTTAATCGAAGGAGGTAAGATTAAAGAAGTTTCTAATGATTTGGCTGTAACAGAAGGGGTTCGAGTAATAGATCTTGATGGTAAACATTTAACTCCAGGTCTTATAGACTGTCATTCTCATAGTGCTATAAGTAGAGGGGTTAATGAAGGTACTCATTCGGTTACTGTTGAAGTTAGAATATCTGATTCAATTGATCCGACAGACATTTCGCTTTACAGACAATTGGGTGGAGGGTTAACAACGGCAAACCTCCTTCATGGATCTGCCAACCCGATGGGAGGACAGAATCAAGTTATTAAGTTAAGGTGGGGTTCTGGTCCAGAAGGGCTTAAGTTTAAGGGGGCAAAGCCTGGGGTAAAGTTTGCTCTTGGGGAAAATGTTAAACAGTCGAATTGGGGGGATAATAAAAATACTAGGTACCCACAAACAAGGATGGGTGTTGAGCAGATAATGAAGGATTCATTTATTGCAGCTAGAGAATATGAATCGGAAAAACTAAATGCTGCTAAAAATAATTTGCTGCACAGAAAAGATTATAGAAAAGAGGCCCTGTTGGAGATTTTAAATGGTGAACGAATAGTTCACATACATTCATATAGGCAGGATGAAATATTGATGTTTGTCAGATTAGCTCAAGAATTTGGTTTTACTGTCGGTACTTTTCAGCATGTTCTTGAGGGATACAAGGTAGCAGATGCCATAGCAGAAATAGGTGCAGGAGGTTCAACATTTAGTGATTGGTGGGCTTATAAATTTGAGGTGTATGATGCTATTCCTTTTAACGGTGCCCTAATGCAAGAGATGGGCGTTATTACATCTTTTAATTCTGATAGTAGTGAGCTTGCATGCAGAATGAATGTTGAGGCAGCCAAAGCCGTTAAATATGGAGGTATGTCCGAGATGGAGGCATTGAAGTTTGTGACAATTAATCCTGCTAAACAACTTCGAATTGATGAACGTGTTGGTTCTATTGAACGAGGAAAAGATGCTGATTTAGTGATATGGAACGGCCCGCCCCTATCAACTTATAGTAAAGCTGAGCAGACTTGGATTGATGGCATTAAGTATTTTGACATTAATTTAGATCAAGAGTTGAGGCAAAGTACTAACAATGAAAGAAACCGGTTGATTGGTATTGTAATGAATGAGCGGTTAAGTGATGGCTTAGGTAAGAAATCTAAAAGTATAGAGGACCAAGAAAATGAGAAAATTACTTTTAAAAAGCAGATACCAAGATGGATTCCTGTTACCCAGAGCCAATGCACTACAATTTTTAGAAAACTTTATCATAACGGCCAAAGTCTTCATACCTGTACGACTAATGGATGCTGCAAGTAATTAACAATGAGTGCTAGAATATATATTTTCTTATTATCAATAATTAGTTTTATCCCATTAGAGGCTAATGAGAATGTGCCTTCAATTTTACCCAATAGGCCGATTTTATTTAAGGGAGGAACGATTCATCCAGTGAGTTCTGAGGCATTTAAAGGTGACCTCCTGATTGAAGGCAGTGTGATTAAGAACCTTTTTAAAGTTCCAAAGTTTTTACCTAAAGATAAAGTAGAGGGTGTTCAGGTGGTTGAGTGTAAGGGCTTGCATTTATACCCCGGCATGATTTCAGCAAATTCTGTACTTGGGCTTACTGAAATTAGGGCGGTTAGAGCTACTCGTGATATGATTGAGACTGGAGATATTAATCCAAACGTTAGAGCTGAGGTAGCCGTAAATCCAGACAGTGAGCTTTTTCCCGTTACTAGAAGTAATGGTGTATTACATGCATTAAGTGTTCCGCAAGGTAACGGGCTAATTTCAGGAAAATCTGCTTTAATGAGTCTTGATGGTTGGACATGGGAGGAAATGGTTTTCAAAAGTGCTGTAGGTATGCACATGAAGTGGCCTTTAGTGCCAAATCCGGAAAGGGGAACGAACAAAAAGCAAAAAGAAGAAATTCAAAAAAGGCAAAAGTCTGCAATATCTAAACTAAAGAAGATAAAGGAAAGTTTTCTTAGGGCGAAGGCTTACCACAAAGCAAAGAAAGACAAAATTCGGCCTGATAAAATTGATTTGAGATGGGATTCGATGGGGCCTGTATTAAAAGGAGACGTGCCTATATATGTACATGTTAATAAACTTTCTGGTATTCGTAGTGCAGTAAATTTTGCAGTAGAACAAAACATTAGAATTGTAATCGTTGGTGGAGCTGATGCTTGGAGAACGATACCTTTATTAAAAAAGCACTCTGTGCCTGTGATAATCAGTCCAGTTAATGCTCTTCCATCACGAAGGTGGGAAGAATACGATACTCCCATGGTTAACCCTTTAAAGCTTTATGAGGGAGGTGTTCAGTTTTGTATTGCTGGTCCAGGAGGTTCAATGGATGCGCCTCATGAAAGAAATCTTCCTTACGAGGCAGCTAGAGCGGCTGCTTATGGTTTACCGAAAGATGAGGCACTTAGGTCTGTGACTTTATACCCAGCCAAGATTCTTGGAGTTGCAGATCGTCTAGGTTCATTGGAAATAGGTAAGGATGCGACATTGATTGTCTGTACAAATGATCCACTAGAGGTGACGAGTAATGTGAAAATGGCTTACATCAAAGGGAAGCCTATAGGACTTTCAAATAAGCAGACGCGACTATACGAAAAATATAAAGTTAAGTATCGGCAGCTAAGAGATAAAAATAAAGGTTAATGCGTTATGGACACTCTCTGTCCGGTGTTAGCAGATAAATTTCCGGCATCTAGTACTCGCATACAATTCACACCATCTTGAAAGTTTGGAGTAATTGATTTGTTAGCAATTATTGAATTAATAAAATCAGCAGCAGAATGTACAAAAGTATGTTCGTACCCAATGATGTGGCCCGGTGGCCACCAGTTCTTCGCGTAATCATGATCAGGTTCGGTGACGATGATTTTCCTAAAGCCTTGCTCTTGTGCAGGGTCATTGCTAGAGAAATACTCAAGCTCATTCATTTTTTCGAGGTCAAATACTAGGCTTCCTTCAGATCCATTGATTTCAAAATAATTTCTATTTTTTCTTCCACTTGCATAGCGAGTGCACTCGAAAGAGCCCACTGCACCATTATCAAACTCAACACTCATTATTGAAGCATCATCAACATTGATTTGTTGTTTAATGTTATTTGAATTTGTTCGCTCTTTTACAAAATGAGCCTGAAGGCATGAAATAGATGATATTTTGCCAACTAGATAATGAGCTAGATCAATGCAATGAGACCCTAGGTCGATATGAGGACCTCCGCCAGAGAGCTCGCTGTCAAGCTGCCACCCTATTTGGGCATCAGGATTAGCCAACCAGTCCTGTTGATAAGCGCTGCGCAAATGATAAATTTTTCCTAGTTTTCCTTCTGTTATCATTTTTTTTGCCAGAACTATTGCAGGGCACCGTCTGTAGTTGTGGTTAAGGTAGTGGATGATGTTCGCAGACTCTGCAGCCGCTAACATTGATTCAGCTTGTTTTAGATTAAGAGCGAATGGTTTTTCGCAAAAAATATGTTTTCCGCAATTAGCTGCTTTAATTGCCATCTCATGGTGCAGGTGAGTTGGGGTTGCTATATCTATAATATCAATGTCTTCACGTTCAAAAACGGATTCCCAATCAGTGCTAATTTCTTCCCAAGACCAATTAGTTGCAAATTTTCTTAATTCTTGCTCATCCCTTCCGCAAGCAACTTTAAGAATAGGTTCTGCCTCCAAAGTAAAAAAGTTAGATGCCTGTTTCCAACCATTAGAATGCGCTCTTCCCATGAAACGGTGGCCAATGATTGCGATGTTAAGTTTTTTATTCATTGATTTGGGTTAATTTTTTTGGAAAAAGACATCTTCCGGTATGGGTTGCATTTTTATTCCGGGTCCTTGATAGCGTAACTCTAGCTTTTGATCTCCACTATTTTCGAAAAAAGTGACTCTGATTGGAAATGTTCCTTTTGGTAACCTTATTCTACCTTCAATTGCCATAAATGAATGCAGTCCATCATTATTAATTAACAGTTTCTCGCCTATTATGAATTGGCTCCCATCATCTGAGGATAAACTGAATGTGTAAAAACCTTCTTCTTTAATTTCAAGATAACCATCAAAGCTTAGTGCGTATTGGTCGGCGATTTCGCCCTCTGCCATTTCAGCAGATGGTGTTTTAACGGAGCCACTTTTGATAGGGTTCAAAGAAGAGAATTCCGGAAGTTTGCTCCATTCCCCCTTAAATAGTTTGTAAGTTAGTCCCTTCTTTAGATTTTGCTCAGGTGAGGGTTTAAGTAATTCTAATTCACCAACCGTAATATCTATATCTAAGATCTTATTTCCGCGTGAGATTTTTAGAGCAATTTTTTGCATGGGGCTAAGGCCAATAATCTCAAATTGAAAATCGAAGGCATTGGAAATCTGTTGATCATTAATAGATTTGATTACATCGCCAGGAATAATTCCTGAAATTTGGGCAGGGGATCGTTCATCAACCGACTGCACTTTTGCATTTTCTGCATACATATCTATTTTAATTCCAAGCCAGTATCCATATCGTAATTCTTGAGATAGTAGAGTAGGTAGCACCTCACGAACTCGGTCCATGGCTATAGCAAAGTTGATGTTTTCTGAACCCATTTGTTTAGAAGTTATTGTGCCAATTTGGTGCCCTAATGCATTAATCAAGGGGCCTCCAGAATTACCACCACTAACAGCAGCACTTGTTTGGATCATCCAAGGAAGAAAGGCAGCGCCAGTTGAAGTTGAACGATTTAAACCGCTTATGATCCCTTTTGATACTGAATGATTTAGTCCTCCTGGATTACCTATAGTGATTACTGGTTCACCTAAAAGTAAATCGTTGCTTCTGCCTATAGGGATTTTAGGAAGTTTTTTTTCAGAGTTTATTTTTATTATAGCAAGATCTTCGGATGCCATAGTGGCTATAACTTCGAAGCTTTTTGGAGAATCACCGTAAAGTGTTGCATTTCCCTGAATGATTTCGCTGACGACATGCTCATTTGTTAAAAGATAGCCGTCTTCATGAATGACGGAAGCACTGCCGGCTTGTATGTTGTAGATCCCTTTTGTTCCTGATTCCTTAAATGTTTGAATAGCAGCTACTGATGGTAGTGAACTCTTTATAATTTGAACGGTTTTTGTTTCCCTTTCAATTGGTATTGAGTTGTCTTCAGCAAGAGATGTTATGTTGGAGCAAAGAATCAATATCGAAACAAACTCCGTAAGGAGGAGATTAAGAGTATTTGGAATAATTTGCATCTGATCCTCTATGAGTGCTCACAAATTGAAAGGGATAATTAATTATATTTTTTACTGAATTCAATTATTGCTTGGCGTTCTGCTTCAGCATCATAATTAGGGTTTTTCTTAACTGGCACTGCCGCTTTTGTGTTTTTTCTCCACATAGCCAACTGTTTTTTTAATGATTTGGTAATCTCAGGTCTAAGTTGCGATAAATTATTTTTTTCTCCTATGTCATTGTTAAGATCGAATAGTTCGACATTATTGTTTTCAAAATATTCTATCAATTTCCATTTTCCTTTTCTAATGACACTACAAGGACGAGCTCTGAATAGAGGATCTGGTTGCTCGTCTGCCCTTAGATAACTTTGTAGGTATGCCGGGAAATGCCAGTAAAGCTCTCTCTCCTTTATGTTATTACCTTTCAATAAGGGAACGATGCTTATTCCGTCGCCTTTTTGATTTTCATAATCCTCACCCATTATCATTTCACAGATTGTAGGATAAATATCAACACCTGTAATGGGTGTTGAGCAACGAGTTTTAGAGGCTACGACATCTGGCCAATTTACAAAGAATGGGACTCTGATGCCACCCTCATAATATGTGCCCTTATATCCTTTGAGTGGATGCATTGATGTAGCTGGCCCATACCCACCATTATCAGAATAGAAAATGATAATTGTGTTTTCTTTGATTTTTAATTCACTTAGAGTGTTAATAATTTTACCGATTCCATCGTCAACGGCTTTAATCATGCCTGCCATAATTACATGATCATGCAATTTGCCGGCAGTTTTCTTTTCGAATTTCTTTATGTCCGTTTCTTTAGCCTGCAAAGGAGTGTGTACAGCAAAATGACTAAGATAAGCTAGCCATTGTTTGGTAGAGTTTTTTTTGATAAATTTGATGGTTTCATTTGTTAGTGAATCCGTTAGGTATTCATTTTCACCTACCGATTCAAGTCCGGAGACATTTCCATGTGGAGGAAAGTACCCTTTTGGTGGACTTCCAGATTGAGAACCTGATATATTAATGTCAAAACCATGATCTTTCGGGTTTTTACCAAGGTGCCATTTTCCAATGGAGGCTGTCTTGTAACCGGATTCCTGAGCAAATTTCGACCAAGTTTTAACCCCTTTATCCAAAGAAACTTTTCCAGTTATGTGTTCAAGTTTTCTGAATTTTGATTTTCCTCTAGGCTTAGTTCCGACATTATAAATTTGGTGTCTTGGAGAATAAGTTCCAGTGATCATGCTTGCCCGAGAGGGGGCACAATTTGCCGCAGCTGCATAGGCGTTATTAAAGGTCATTCCACCATTTGCAAGCTTATCTATGTTTGGAGTTTCATAGAAATCTGATCCTGAGTAACTAGTGTCTCGCCAACCGAAATCATCCAAATAAATAAAGAGTATATTTGGCCTAGTTGCTTCGGAGGCGCTGATCAAGAGAAGTAAAATTATTGGCGCCCAACGCATATCTGATTTTTTAGAGTTCTTTAATCTTTATATTTCGCCACTGAACAGTAAAGGGGCCGTCATTTTTGCCAATTCCATGAACCTGTAAGCCAATGATGCCTTTAGGATGAGTTTTGTATATCTCTTGATCAGTTAGATCTTCAATCATCTGACCGTTTATCCATGTTTTTATTCTATTTCCTTTGGCTACTATTCGATATTTATTCCACTCGTTATCTTTAAAGTGCTTGTGAGGTTTTAGTCTTTCTTTTGGCGTTAACCAACCTCTTCCTGTTGCTTCACCGTAAACATAACCTGCTTCAGCTCCCTTGCTTCCACTTGCTTCAATTTCAACTTGAGGACCGTTAACTCTTCCGCCGTATTTTCCAGATGGATCTCTTAATTTTGAGCGAATTTGAACTCCGGAATTAAGTCTGTTATGACATTTTACTTCAAAGACTAAATCGAAGTTTCCATACTCTTTTTCTGTACATAAGAATGTGTTTCCACTTCCTTTGGCAGTAGTGCCGAGTATTGCGCCATCTTTTATTTCATAAGTTGCGTAACCACTCTTAATAGACCATCCATCTAGGTTTAGTTCTTTTCCTTCAAAAAGGTAGCTATATTTAGTATCTTTATTCTTATTCTTTTTATCCTTTTTAATATTAGTATTGATCCAATTAGCAAGAGTTGAACTGCCTTGGCCATAGCCGCCAGGTAGTGGACGAATATCCTCAGTTTGGATGGCTGGAGGGTCTCCCCAATGCGCTGGAAATTCTTTGCCGTTAGGGGCCTTGGCGGCCCATGAAGAGGAAATTAGAAAAATGAGGCTAAATAATGGCAGGATTTTTTTTGTCATGGGTATTTTTTTATCGATTATATTACAAAAGGATAAACTATAACTATGCTTGCGGTCTATTCATAAAAAGTCGTTAAATGATTAAATTATTTAAATAATATGCCCAAACGGTCATCTGAAGAAGATTTTAAGGAGGAAGGTAATCTGAACTTTGATTTTAGTTCAGATAAAACGGATGTTATCAAAAATGAGGAGGAAAAGACTGAGGACGATATAGATGAGAGTTTTGATAATGTTAATATTTATAGAGGAAGTGATAGGACATTTGGTCAATTGATTAATGAAGAGGAAGAGGAAGAGGAAGAGGAAGAGGAAGAGGAAGAGGAAGA
>CEQX01052457.1_pt1 | contig 10746 bp, 5 predicted proteins | sample 356261 | NCBI WGS metagenome assembly CEQX01 (sample SAMEA2621076, study PRJEB7988) | marine metagenome | isolation source: saline water (ENVO:00002010), including | reverse complement strand
CCTGTTCGCGATGCTGGCTGATGAGCTCGTGAGGATTCCGCGCGAGATTAAAGAGCTGGGTTTTCCGTATCTTCCCCTTGTCAGACTGATACTTGATCAGCTTCCAGCCCCCTTTCTTCACGCACCGCATGCCCGGACGGGCCCCACCACAATAGACCCCGTAGAGCACCTCACGGACCGATTGCTTCTCCCCGAGCAATACAGGCTTGAAGCTTTTCCCCTCACTGGTCTTCGGTGCCTCGATACCAGAGAGGTCACAGAGGGTCGCGAGAACGTCGAGGAGGTAGATATTACCAGGCACCCGGGAGCCTGCCCGGATCCCCGGACCCTTGACGATGAAAGGGATCCGCCAGGTGTGCTCGTAGAGGTTCTGTTTCCCCTGCAGTCCATGCCGACCGATCGCCATTCCATGATCTGCGGTATAAAAGATGTAGGTATTCTCCAGTTCTCCCATCTCCTCAAGCTTGCGGAGAACGCGGCCAATCTGGATATCGATATTCTCGCTGCAGGCAAACTCTCTCCCCAGTTCATTACGGATAGTTCGCTCATCCCTCCTCTCCCAGACCCCGGGAACGGCAACCTCATCGCGAACGGTCATGTGAGTATTATCGAAGGGGTGCTGCGGCAGGTATCCTACGGGAAGTGGAGGCTGCTTCGTATTCGCGGGTGGAGGAGATCCCGGATCCGTGTGATTCACCGCCCCATACTTGGCCAGCAATTCCGGTTTTCCATCCCGCACATCGTGTGGGTGAGAGAACCCGAAGTAGATCAGGAACGGGGCCGTGTCCTTTTCCGATTCCCTCCCGGACAGGTAATTGAGGACCTGAGCCGCATGCCAGGCGCTTCCGCTCTCATCCGTACCTCCCCTCTTGGTCGCATCATGACAGACCTTGAACAGCGCGTTAGCCTTGTCATAACTGTTACCCCGTTTGCAGGTCCGCATGGTGTCATAACCAGCCCGGTTGAAGACCGCCGGGATCGTCTGCATGGCGAGGTCAGGGGGAACCATTGCCGGATTGGAGGCGTGGGGATTCATGACCCGGTTCAATCGGTCCGGAATGTGCCAGACTGTACGACCCGACATCACCATGTGACGGGAGGGCGTGCAAACCCCACCCACCCACGCTCCCATGTGGTGGGCTCCGTCGAAAACCATACCCCCGGACGCCAGAGCATCAAGGTTCGGCGTTTCCAGAGGCGACTCCGAATTGTAGATCTTCAGGTCAAAAGGAGATTGGTCATCGGCGATGATAAACAGGATGTTGGGCCGCTTCTCAGCTGCGGAGCATGGCAGAAGAAAAAGGCACCCTGCCAGCATGAGAAAGAGACCCGGAGGACGAGAAATACTTAAATATGTCATTAGTTGAAACAGGTTAATTCTTCTTAATACTCTTCTTCCGCTTCCGTCTTCGATCCACTTTTTCCGTCCCCAGATCATCCCAGAGCTCGAGATCAAATTCGTTTTTCTTTGCAGGACCGGGCGTGCTGCGACCCCGGTCGATGTAGCTCTTCATGAGGGCGGTCAACTTAGCAGAGACTTCACCTCTCGACGCACTGAGATCCCTTGTCTCCCCGATATCCTCCTGCAGGTTAAACAACTCCCTCCGTCCATTCCGGTGGAAGATCTGCTTCCATGGACCCTGCCGGATGGCCAACCCACCTGAGGCTTGATGAACAATCGCTTCTCGTACCGGTTCCGAGCGACCTTCCAGAAGGGGCAGGATGCTCACGCTGTCTTCCGCCGCCCCGGGAGGAAGATTTTCCTGAAGAATGTCCGCACAGGTCGCAAGGAGATCGTTCAGGCAGACCAGCTCGGAACACACTGACCCGGACTTGATCCGGGCTGGCCAGCGCGCTGCAAAAGGCTCCCGGTGTCCACCCTCGTAGATGCTGCCCTTATCCGCTCGCAAAGGCGGATAGGGGCGCCCAGCCGCGCCATTATCACCAGTCGCAATGACGAGGGTGTTCCTGCTCAACCCCTTCTTCTCCAGTTCATCAAGAATCAGTCCCAGCATGTAATCGCCCTGGTAAACCCAGTCCGCATATTTACCTCCCTTACCAGCACCCCCTCCCTTTCCCGCGAATTCGGGTGCCGGGGTGATGGGCTTGTGCGGCGGACACATCGGAAAATAGAGGAAAAACGGTTGCTTCTCTGAACGAGACCGCTCGTCAATATACTCAAGTGCTTTCGCCATCATGAGCGGCTGGTTCTCAACTGCTTCCACATGGGAAACCACAACGTCCTGTTCCAGGATACAGCCGATGTTGCGTGCGTGGGTAAACCCGTAAAAGTAATCGAATCCAAGAGTATTCGGCCCCTCATTGAAGCGGGTCCCAATTACCGGAGTAGACGGCCGGGTCTTCTTGTCTCCTGCCCAACTCAACCCGAGGTGCCATTTTCCGATGCAGGCAGTATGATAACCTTGGCTCTTGAGAAACGAAGCCACCGTCAGGCGTTCTTTCGGGATGATGGGACCGGAATAAGTATTCAGGACCCCGAATTGTCCGATGCGGGACGGATAGCGTCCCGTGAGGAGGCCGTACCTGGTCGGCGTACAGCTGGCCGCCGCCGAGTGGGCATCCGTGAATCGCATTCCTCCCCGAGCCAGACGATCGAAAGCGGGAGTCCTGAAAGGTGAATCTCCCCGGTTGCTTGGTGGCTGGCCCCAGCCGAAATCGTCAAACAGGACAAAGACGATATTCGGGCGCTCACTCGCCGCACCTGCAGGACCTGTGAGGATTAGCACTGCCAGCAGCACGAGGGATGGCACCCGGAAATTCATCTGGTAGTGGCCCCTGGAAGTTCCGTGGCCTCAATTCCGACCTCTTGAACCTGACGCTTGAGTTCAACCTCCAGGTCCGCAATGGCATCCCGATAGAAAGGTCGCCCCGCAACGTTATATAACTGCTCCGGATCCTCTTTTCGGTCAAACAACTCGGCCGGATGACCAGGGATCTTCAGATAAGTGAAGCGACCGGTCCGGATACCGTAGTGAGCCGGGATCCCCCAATAGGTGTAAAACTGGGACTTCCTCCAATCCACTGCCTCCTGCCCCTTGAGCAGGGATACCATGCTGCGCCCCTGCATGGCCTCCGGCACCTCCACCCCAGCAAGTTCCAGCAGGGTCGGGGCAATATCGACGTTGATGCAGAGCTCCTTGTTCACGCTGCCGGGCCTGATCAGCCGCGGATACCGGATGAGGAAGGGCATGCGCATGGAAGTCTCCAGAATCAGCCGTTTGTCGTAGAGCCCGTGCTGACCCAGCCAATACCCCTGGTCCGAGGTGTAGACCACCACGGTGTCCTCGGTGAGACCCTCGGCATCGAGATAGTCCAGAACCCGCTTCAGGTTGTCATCGTTACCGGTGGCACAGCGGATGTACTTGTGAATCATGTGCTGGTAGGCCACCCGGATCTTGTCCCGGTCACTTTCAGAATCATGCTTCCACATCTGATTGGGCGCATCGTCCTTCAGGTGGCGGGCATAGTAATTCGTGGTCGGGTCCCTCCTGCTGTCCGTCTTGGTGGAATACAGCATGTGGAACTTGGTTCCCTTCAGGAAAAGCCGCTTCAGGTTGGAGTCGGTGTTACGGATGTCCTCATACAGTGAAGGAGGCTCGGGAATGCTCACCCCGGCCAGGAGATCATCATAACGCCTGGCATGACCATAGTCGTGATGAGGGGCCTTGAACTGAAGGCTCAGCAGGAAAGGCCTCTTCCGATCACGGGCCTTGAGCCACTTCAGGGCCATATCCGTATAAACGTCTGTGGAGTATCCCTCCACCTGCTCCCGATCTCCTTCGCTCCCACTGAAAGTTGGATCAAAATACTTGCCCTGCCCCTTGACCGTCATGTGTTTCTCATAGCCCTTGGGCTTACTCCGAAGGTGCCATTTCCCAACCAGCCAGGTCTGATAACCCACCTTCTGTAGCTCGACCGGGTATTGAGGCGAGGCCTCGTTAATGGATCCATTAAGCCCTCTCACCCCATTTTTGTGACTATACTGCCCGGTCAGGATGGTGGCGCGACTTGGGGAACAGATGGAATTGGCACAGGTGAAACTGTCGAAACGCATCCCTTCCGTCGCCAGTCGATCAATGGCCGGCGTCTTCGCGTGGTCCTTGAGATAGGTCCCATAGGCCGAAATGGCTTCAAAGGCATGATCATCCACGAGAACGATCACCATATTTGGTCTTGCCGCCTGGGTGGGACTACCGCACAGGACCCCGAGAAGAAGAATGGCAGAAAGGTGTTTCATGAAAGGGTTCTGCCCTGCGCTCCGAGATCTTCGGGAACAAGCCAGTCCCTCAGCCTAGGGCTTCGCATTCCTCAAGTCCAGCCTCCCCCTGCGCCGCATACAGCCGAGCAAGATCGTCCTTGCCCCCTCTCCAGGCGGCCATCAGCTTCTGGTCAGAATTAACATGAAGCATCTCTGGATTTTCATTCTCCACGGCCTCGCCCTCATCGCCCCTGCCTCAGCAGACATGCGGGAGGCGATCTCATCCGGAGATGCCGAGGCCGTTCAGCAGCTCCTTGCTGCCGGGGCTAGTCCCCATACGGTCGATGCCCCTCCGGGACAGATCACCATAGGGCCCTCGCCTCGAGGGCGTTATCCCACGATTGGCCTTTGTATCTATCACTCCCAACCGCACCTCATTCCACTGTTCGTGGATGCCGGGGCCAATCCAGAGGGAGGTGTTTGCTTTTGGGTCTCCTGTACACCTTTCATGCACAGCGCCGCCTCAGGTGGGCAGATTGAAGCCCTGCGACATCTCATTGCAGCGGGAGCTGATGTAGATCTCATTTCCCCTTTCGGTTTCTTTCCCGGGAATGTCCCACGCAGCTCTCCTCATACGCCTCTCGCTACTGCACTGGCATCCCGTCAACTACAGGCTGCGCGCTTCCTTCTCAATAACGGAGCCAACCCAGCGGCGCAGATCTTCGCGGCTACAAACACTGAATCCATGGATCTCTTGATCGAGTATGGAGCTGCCATCAGGGGGATGAGAATCCCCGAGATGTTTCGTTCCCGTTTTAGCCAGCAGTTTCTGCAACTACCACTGGCCTACGGGGCTGTAGTAGATGACACCTCGCTCCTCGACATCCTTACCCTCGATGACAATGCCCTTAATCCAACCGGACCTCAATCACAGCTTGATCCTGAAGAACTGGAGTGGCTGCTGGATAATGGAATCAAGATCGGAGGCACCCTGGAGGACCTGACCACCATCCTTCACTTTGCGATCGAGGCTACAATGTCCCTCGCGGTCGTTGAAGTAATGGTAGAGGCGGGGGCCGAACTCAATGCAGTCAATATCGATGGGGTGACCCCCTTAATGCTGGCCCGCGCCCGGAACAGCAACGATATCGCCGACTACCTCGCTGAACAGGGCGGAACCGAAAGTAGTTTGCCCAGCTACGAGCAGGCCATCGTGGACGATGACATCGTCGCCTTGTCCTCCTACCTGGACCAAGGACTGAGTGTTGATTACCGTCGTCGAGGTTGTGGCCATCCCGGGTTCCCGGAAGGCCCGCCTGGCCCTGGGCCCGGCGAGCCTGTTCCTCCTACTCCCCGTCCCGAACCTCCAGTTATCATAGCCCTTCAGAATAACGCGATGGAATGCGCCCGGTTACTGGTCAGGCGTGGGGCCAACCTAAATCTCCAATACTGCAACACATCTCCCCTGCAGCTGATGATTGAAGAGAATAACCTGTCCGGGGTTCGGTTCCTCCTCGACCACGGAGCCAGCCTCAGCCATCACCTCGATACTCCCCTGCACCTAGCCGCCCGGAACGACCGCCCGGACGTAGCCGAGCTCCTGGTCAACGCCGAATCGATAGCCGCTCTCAACGTCTTCGGAGAAACCCCGCTCGACGTGGCAACCGGGGACACCTTCGACCTCCTCCAGCAACGAAAGGCTCCCGCAGGTCATGGAATCTCCTTCTGGGATGCCATTCGCTCCGGCAACCGGGAACTTATTGAAGCCTACCGGGAAAAAGGACTAGATCTCGAAACCCGTGAGCCAGCATCAGAAGGGAATGCCGGCAACCTGACTCCTCTCCTCCAGGCCGTGGAAAGTAGGCAGGCAGAAATCGCCCTCTTCTTCATCAAACGCCACGCTAACGTCTTTGCTGAGTCCTCCCTGCTCGAGAAAGTGAGGGAAAGACAACTCAGTGACGTAGAAGAATATCTGCAGAACCTCCTCCGGTTAGACATTGTGCCAGTGCATTACTGGAACGGATATTTCCAGATTCACATCGATTATGCGGGATTTGATGACTTGAACCGTTACCAACTTGAGACCTCGGCTGATCTGGGAAGCTGGGAGACGATCGAGGGATCAATTCATTCCTTTCAGGACAGCACCGAGCGGATTTTTCCAATTCAGCTTCCAGGCAAATCCCCGCAATTCTTCCGACTCCGGCGACTGGGAGAGTGAACGCAGAGCTTATCTCCCTAGTCTTTGCGTGAAAAACGGGTGGCAAATCTTTTCAAGGTGGTCGCGTGTTCCGATCGCCCGGCAAGGTTGGACCACTCGTTGGGGTCAGCCTTGAGATCGTAAAGCTCTTCCTCCCCGCTGGCATACCGGATGTAACGCCAGCGGTCACTGCGCAGGGAGATGTTACCACGATCAAAGGTGGTGGTTACCACCCGCCCCGTAACTCGCGAGGGCTCCCGCAGCAGCGGCTCCAAGGACTGCCCGTCCAGGGTTTCGGGCCCCTGCAAGTCACAGAGTTCCACTAGGGTGGGATACAGATCAAGCAGGCTCACAGGCTGGTGACACCGCGATCCCCCTGCCGCAAACTTCCCGGCCTTTGTCCTGGGGGGAACCACCATGAGAGGAACCCGGGTCGACCGCTCCCAGCCAGTCCACTTTCCCCAGTGCTCCTTCTCCCCAAGGTGCCAGCCGTGGTCGGACCACAATATGATCCACGTATCCTTCCCCGCTGCACTCTGGTCGAGAGCCTCGAGCAGCCGTCCGATCTCATGATCCACGTAAGTCGTACAGGCGAGGTAGGCTTCCACCGCTGCCTGCCACTGTCCGTATTCTACAACCGTGGCATGACTACCCGCCGTGACCGCTTCCCTTGCCCACTTGCGGCCCATTTCACCAAGATCATTCAGGTCGGAACTCTTGACCAGAGGCAGTTTCCCGGGGTCATTCTTGAATCGATCAAAGAATCGCTTGGGAGCCCAGAGAGGAATGTGCGGGCGGTAGTATCCCACCGCGAGGAAGAGGGGCTCAACCCCCTCTTCCTTCAGTTTGCCAATCGCCCAGTCCGTGATCTTGGTGTCCCCGAAGTCCGTATCCCGCACGTCCCACCCCCCCCAGTCGAAGGACTCCCCATCAGTCAGAGTGGGTTTCCGATCCGAAGGCATGCGGTTAAGAGGCAGGACAACCTTTCTTCCGAGGCTATCCTTCGTGAAATGCCGGGGATTCGCCGTTGCCTTGCTGGGAAGCTCCTTGCGGGTATATTGCACCTCCTCCTTAGAGAGGGGACTCCAGCGCTGGTTCACTCCATAGTATTCTCCAAAGGACTTTCCCCCGCGGGAGTGAAGCAGTTTCCCCGCCCCGCGAGTCCGGTAACCCGACTCCGCAAAAGCCGTGCTCAGAAGACGAGCCTCGGGATAGCGACGAGACAGTGAACCGCTCTGATTGGACCAGACCCCGGTCACGGTGGGCATACGACCACTAAAGACCGCTGCTCGCGATGGATTGCAGGCCGGGGACACACAATGGGCATTAGTGAACAAGATCCCCCGCGCAGCGAGCCGGTCCATATTGGGGGTGAGTGCCTGTGGGTGCCCCTCGAGACAACCGATCCAGTCGTTAAGATCATCGACCGCAATGAAAAGAACGTGTGGGCGCCCGGCACCCGAAGTGCACATCAGAATCAGATTGAGAAGAAGCAAAACAAGAGAACGCATAACGAGGAGCTACCGCGTCTTAACGCCAGTCCCCCTTGCGATCAAACACATGTGCTCATCTTTAGCTCCGGGGACCCCCCGGAATTGACCTCTTTCCAGCTGGTGATTAAAAGCCGTGAACCCCTCAACCCTTATGCGCTCAATACTTACAGCCCTTTGCTCCACACTCGGCACTCTGGGAAATTTATGTGCTGTGCCTGCAGATTTTCCAATCGTGGCTGAGGACCTCGCCGTCTCCCTTTTCGCCCGAGATCCGATCGTGAGGAATCCCTGCTCCTTAACCTTTGATTCGCAGGGGCGACCCTGCGTTGGCATGGGCCCCCAATACCGCTCCCCTGATCCTGACACGGAACCTGACTCAGTCTGGATTCTCAAAGATCAGGATAAGGATGGCCTTGTCGATGCCCGGCACAAGTTTGCCACTGGCTTCAATTCCATTCAGGGACTCGCTTGGAAAGGGGATTGGCTCTGGATCGCCAACGCTCCCGATTTGACCCGTGTCCGTGATACTGATGGCGACGACGTGGCTGACGAATACGTCCGGGTCTACACAGATTTGGGTAATCTTGAGCATGGGCTGCACGGACTGAACTTCGGCCCAGACGGGCGGCTCTATATGTCCAAAGGCAACTCAAAGGGCTTGTCCATCATACCGGACCGTCTCGCTCCTCGGTCTTTCCGTGAACTGTGGGGCATCGAAGTCCCACCCGGGACACCAGAGCCACAACCAACCATCTTCACTGCCGCAAGCTATCAAAAGAACTACCAGAATCCCCGCGACGACTGGGGTGTTACGGGAGGAATCCTCCGCTGCAACGACGATGGTTCGAATCTGGAGATCATTTCGCGAGGATTCCGGAACCCATGGGACATCGCATTCGATAACCGCTTTGATTGGCTCGGCACTGACAATGACCAGACCATGGGCGACAAGATCTTTACCCCATTTTTTGGCTCTCACTTTGGATGGGGGCATCCGTGGAGTTATGATTGGAAAGGTGACGGTCATCTCCCCACCGCCCCCTCCAGCGGCCCACTTTTCGAGGGTTCAGGAGCAGGCGTTATTCACTGTGCCATTCCCGGATATCCCAATAATTACAACAACGTATTTTTCATCAACGACTGGCTCAACCGTGAGATCTTCATCTATCGGAGCCGATGGGATGGAGCCTGGCGCAAGCCGGACCGACTGCAGCTCGAGGTTCTGGCCCACGCCGGGGGTGGGCGCAGCATGCCCCTGAGCAAGGGCCGGTCCTTCGATCCCGTCGATATCGAGATGGGGCCCGATGGAGCAATCTGGATCACCAGCTGGGGCCGCCAGTACGGAGCCCACTATGAGAATAACAAGCTCGCCAATGAGGGCAGGATTTATCGCCTCTGGCCCCGGAACTACTCTCCCTCTTATCCATCGAGGGATACCCTGACAGTTGAGGGTCTCATCGCCGATCTGGGAAGCCATCTACCAGCGTGGCGCACCAACGCCCAGGAGGAGCTGATCCGGCGAGGCAAAAGTGTCGAGTCCTCCCTCCGTGCTGCCCTCCGGAAGCCTGACCTTTCCGTCGCCCTCGAAACTTGGCTGGTCTGGACCATTGGTCGAATCAATCCCGATGGCTGGTTCGAGGAAAACACCAACCGGAAGGTCCAGTCGATTCGGGTTGCTACCTTCAATGGGAGGCTGCACCCAGCCATCCAACAAGCGCTCTCAGACAAGGAACCGAAGGTACGATTAGCAGCCGTAATCGCTCTGAGAGAGCTTCGATCCTCCGACTCAACAGCGGCTCTCCTCAATTTGGCCGCCCGTGAATCTGATCGAATTGTCTACTACGCAGCGTGGGGAGCCCTCATGGACCTGCTTCCCGAAAACCAGCGCAAAACGCTTCTTGGTGATCGTCGTGCATCGATCCGCCTCGCAGCTCTCCTTGGCCTTCTGGAAGAAGATGCACTGTCCAAAAAGGAAATCGAGACCTACACAAAGGACCAGAATACTGCCATTGCCGATCTCAGCGCCCGCCGTCTTGGGGGAAAACATCAATTCGAACATCGTGGACGCCCCCTTGCTGCAACGGGCCAAGTCCAGCCGCCAGAGCCTCTGGCGATTCCTTTCTCGAATGTTCGGGCAAGCAGTGGCCACGCGTATCGGGCTGCCACTTTGCATCGCGGCGCAGCCTGCTACACCGACCGCTCCTATCTCCTGACCCGTATCCCCCCGGAGCTCGAAGGCCTGACCTTTCTTCAAACCGCATGCGCAGATGCCGAGTCGGAATCCGGCATCACAGTCAGTCTGAACCTGAAGTATCCTTCAACAGTATACCTTATTGACGATGCCCGCGCCGAATCGATGCCGAGGTGGGCGCGCTCACAATGGAAATCCACTTCCCTCGTGATCGAGGGTAATGACCCCAAGAGAATGAAAGTCTATCGTGCTGAGCTTCCCTCCGGCCCCCTCTCCCTCGGGGCAAGTCGAGATGGCATCAAGGCGAGGAAGGGAAATTACATCATCGCTGTTCAACCCCATATCCTTGCTCCTGATGGGAAGGTAGCCACCGTCGAGTCCGTTCTACCGCTCCTTGAAGGGGCCAACCTCGAGCGTGGTCAGGATCTCTTTTTCAGCATGCACGGAGCGAATTGTGCCTCTTGCCATCAGGTCAAGGGGCGTGGCAAAAATCACGCGCCCGACCTTAGCGAAATTGGATCACGCGCAAGCGCCAGAATGCTCTTGGAATCCATCCTCAATCCTAGTGCCAGCATCGTGGAAGGTTTCGCGGCACAGTTCATTTCCACTCATAGCGGCGAATCCTATACCGGAGTCGTTCTTG
>CEQX01031655.1_pt1 | contig 10751 bp, 9 predicted proteins | sample 356261 | NCBI WGS metagenome assembly CEQX01 (sample SAMEA2621076, study PRJEB7988) | marine metagenome | isolation source: saline water (ENVO:00002010), including | reverse complement strand
CTCCTCTTCTGGGTTTTCCTCGGTTTAATGGGGTTTTTCCTGAAAGACGCTCTGAACTGCGCCCGGATCATTTTAAACAACCATTTCGAGCAGAGGGTGATTTTTGATATCCGCTCGGACCTGTACCAGAAACTCCAACGCCTGCCTCTCCGCTGGTTCGATGGGCGCCGCACGGGCGATATCATGACTCGCGTCGTCGAAGACGTCACCGCCATGGAACGCGTGCTGATCGACGGCATCGAACTGGGCCTCGTCGCCATGATCCAGCTCTTGGCCGTAGGCGCGGTCATGTATTACACCGACGTTACAGTGGCGCTCTGGGCAACCCTCCCCGTGCCCTTTCTCGTGATCGGCGCGTGGATCTACACCAGAAACGCCCGGGAGCGCTACCGGGGACAGCGGGATGCTGCCAGCGACATGAACTCTCTTCTTCATGACAACGTTTCCGGGATTTCCCAGATCAAAACTTACACGGCGGAGGACAGGGAGCATGAGCGATTCAATGCATTCTCAGACAAGCTGCGACAAGCGAGCCTTCGCATCATGCGCTGGTGGGCTTTTTACTCTCCGGGCATGTCGTTTGTAGGGATGGTAGGCTACGCCCTCGTACTCGGATTCGGATCGCAGGCCGTGATGAGCGGTCGAATGGAGCTGGGTGAGCTCGTCCTCTTCTTTCTTTTGCTTTCCCTCTTCTACGAGCCGGTAAGTAAACTGCACCAACTGAACCAGATGGCCCTCTCGTCCCGCGCCGCTGCCGACCGGGTCTTTGAAATTCTCGACTCAGAGGACGAACCTCATTCTGAGGCGGGCGGGGCTCTCACCAAGCCTGTCCTTGGGGACGTGAAGCTCGAAAGTGTTTCTTTCTCTTACGGAGAACAACCCACTCTGCGGGACATCACCCTGCATGCCAGACCTGGAGAAACCATCGCACTGGTCGGCCCCACCGGGGCGGGCAAATCCACCATCGTCAACCTGCTTTGCCGTTTTTATGAGTATGACAGTGGTTCGATCACGATAGATGGGCAGGAATTGAACCAAACCAGTAAGTCCTCGCTGAGATCCGCCCTCGGATACGTGACTCAGGAGGCCTTTCTCTTCAACGGGACTGTTCGTGAAAATCTGCTGCTGGCGAAACCAGAGGCCGATGAGGCAGATCTCTGGAAAGCCCTTGAATCCGCCAGAGCGGACAGCCTGACCCGGGAACTCCCGGACGGCCTCGACACCAATGTGGGTGAACGCGGAGTTAAGCTGTCCGGGGGAGAAAAGCAGCGTTTGTCCATCGCCCGTGCCCTGTTAAAAGATCCTCCCATCCTTCTCCTGGATGAGGCCACCGCCTCCGTTGACTCAGAAACGGAGCGCCTGATTCAGGAAGCTCTCGAAGCTCTCATGGCTGACCGGAGCGCTTTTGTCATCGCACACCGCCTCTCAACGATTCGCAATGCCGACCGCATTTACGTCCTCGACGGAGGAACAGTTGTCGAGCAGGGAACCCATGAAGAACTTCTCAAGGCAGACGGACTTTACGCCGAACTCTCCCGACAATCCTTCCTCATCCACCAGGAAGAATCGTCTAAATAAGACGCCCGAATTCCTTTTCAAAGTTTTCGCGTGAACTCACCCCTCTTCACTGTTCTTATCCTAATCCTCTCACCATGATTGACATCCGAGCCATACGAGATGATTCCGACACCATCAGGCAACGCCTTGCCTGCCGGCATGATGGTTCCGCGGATATGATTGATGAGGTCCTCAGCTGTGACGAACGCCGCCGCAAGGCGGAAACGGCCAAGCAAAAGTTGCAGGCCGAGCGCAAGCAAACGTCCAAGGCCATCGGTGCCTTGCGTGCGAAAGGGGAAGACAGTTCTTCCATCGAGGCACAGGTGAAGGAAATTGGAGAGCAGATCAAATCATTGGAGGAAGACGGCTCCGCAGCCGAGGCCCGGCAAAATGAATTGCTCCTGAACATCCCCAATCTACCTCACGAAAACATCCCGCAGGGCGAAAGTGAGGAGGACAATCCTGAATTGAGAACCTGGGGAGCGAAGCCCGCGATCAACAACCCGGTGGACCACGTCGCCCTGGCTGAGCGCCATGGCCTCATCTCTTTCGAAGACGGGGTCCGCATTGCTGGCAGTGGCTTTCCCGTGTTCCGCGGAGAAGGAGCACGCCTGCAACGGGCTCTCATTCAGTATCTGCTCGACCTTCAGACGAGGGAACATGGATATGAGGAGGTCGGAGTTCCCTACGTCGCCAGGCAGGAGTGTGGAGTGGGTACCGGACAGCTGCCCAAATTTGCAGAGGAAGTCTACCCGACTGAAAACGGGGAACTCTTCCTCATCCCTACCGCTGAGGTTCCTGTCACCAACCTTTACCGCGACACTCTGCTGCAGGAAAAAGACCTCCCCGTAAAAATGACCGCGCACACTCCTTGCTGGCGAAGAGAGGCCGGAAGTGCAGGAAGGGACAACCGTGGAATCATCCGGGTCCATCAGTTCGACAAGGTCGAACTTGTCCAAATTGTGCACCCTGACGAATCCTTTAGCGCTCTTGAAGAGCTTACCAGCCACGCAGAGGCCATCCTTCAATCCCTGAACCTCCACTATCGGGTGATTGAACTTTGTGGCGGTGACATCGGGTTCGGAGCTGCTCGAACATATGACATCGAAGTGTGGGCGCCCGGTCACGGTAAGTATCTCGAGGTATCCAGCTGTTCCAATTTTACAGACTACCAGGCGCGCCGCATGAAGCTCCGCTTCAAGGATGCGGAGGGGAAAAACCGGCTCTGCCATACCTTGAACGGATCCGGAACAGCGCTACCTCGCCTCTATGTGGCACTTCTTGAGCAGAATCAACAGGAAGACGGCTCGATTAAGATTCCAGAGCCTCTGATCCCCTACTTCCGAGCCGACCAAATCGGTTAAGCCTGAACCTGCCTACCGTTCAAAGGGAGGCGCTCTTCGACAGGATACCCCCGAACGCCCGGCAGGCGTCTTGATTCCCCCGCCCAAATCAACCTAGGCTGTCCCCTGCAGACGATGCCCTTAGCTCTCGATTCCCGCTTCTCGCCCCGCCGGCGCTATCTTCTCGGCATATCCGGCGGACGTGACTCAGTGGCACTTCTTCATACCCTGCTCGAAGCAGGAGCCCAGAAAGTCGTCCTGTGTCACCTGAACCATCAGCTACGCGGTCTGTTTTCCGCCCATGACGCCGCCTTTGTCCGAGATCAGGCCGAGGCCTGTAACCTCCCTTTCGAAATTGCTCGCGCTAATATCCAACGCCGCGCGGCGGAAGAAAAGGTCTCCATCGAGGTCGCTTCCCGGCGTTCCCGTCACGACTTCTTCACGGAGTGCGCTCGTAAGCATCGGTGCAACACGGTCCTCCTCGCCCATCACGCAGACGACAATGCCGAGACCATTCTTCTGAATCTGCTGAGGGGCTCGGCCGGCTTCAAGGGAATGAGATACGAGTCCAACGTCGCGGTGGGGCGAAGGAAACTTACCTTGCTAAGGCCTTTACTAGGTGTTCGTCGCAGCGAAATCGACCAGTTCCTTGAAGCCACCGCTATTCCTTACAGGGATGATGCCAGTAATGCAGACCCTTTCACTCCTCGGAACCGACTGCGCGCGGAGATTCTCCCTCTCCTTGGGGAGCTGATGGCACGGGACGTTGTCCCTGCGATTGTCCGGGCATCAGAGTCCAGCTTGGAGAGTGAGGAAGCCTTGGACGAGCTTCTTCAGACTCTGGATCTTATGGATCCACAGGGTCGGCTCTTTCTACCAAAGATGCGCAAGCTTGCAGAACCCTTACAGCGGCGAGCCTTGTTTGTTTATTTAAAGGACGCTGGTGTCCCCAACCTTTCCCGGGATCTCGTGGAGCGTTGCTTACCGCTCCTTTCGCCAGACACCCCGGCAAAGGTCAGTTTACCAGGAGCCTTGCACTGCTGCAGACGCGCCAGTCGAATCTTTGTCGAATAGAAGCAGGAAGTCTCCTGCCATTTCACGTTCTTCAGTCCCCCTACTTTCTGGGCTTCCTGAGCTCCTCTTTCACCTTCTCTTCAAGTTCCGCGTAGAGCTTTTCATCTGCACGAAGAGCTTCTTTTGCTCCATCGCGACCCTGTGCCAGTTGTTCACCGTCGTAGCTGAACCAACTTCCGCGCTTCTGGACAAGGTTATACTCCAACGCTAAATCAAGGAGAGATCCAACGGACGAAATTCCCTCGTTATACATGATGTCGAATTCCGCCTCGGTGAAAGGCGGCGCCACCTTGTTTTTGACGACTTTGATCCGGGTTCGGTTTCCCTGCACCGACCCGTCAGTCGCCTTGATCTGTCCAATCCGGCGGATGTCCAATCGCACCGAGGAAAAGAATTTGAGAGCTCGCCCACCGGGGGTAGTTTCAGGATTGCCAAACATCACGCCGATCTTCTCTCTAATCTGGTTCGTAAAGATGCACACCGTGCGTGCCTTGGAGATAAGCGCTGTTAATTTTCTCATCGCAGCACTCATCAAGCGCGCCTGGGTCCCGACCGTCGAATCGCCAATCTCGCCTTCAAGCTCTTGCTTGGTTACCAGAGCCGCAACAGAGTCCAGCACGACGACATCGATGGCATTTGAGCGCACAAGTGCCTCACAGATTTGCAGAGCCTCCTCCCCGGAGGATGGCTGGGAAACAAGGAGGTCGTCCAAGTTCACCCCAAGTTTCCTTGCATATTGAGGATCCAGTGCGTGCTCGACATCAATAAAGGCTGCGAGACCGCCCCTCTGTTGGGCCTGGGCAATCGCTGTCAGGGTGAGGGTCGTTTTGCCCGAGGACTCCGGCCCATAAACCTCAACGATCCGCCCTCGTGGCAGGCCCCCAACACCCAGAGCCCTGTCAATGAGCAGGTTCCCGGTGGGAATGACATCGATATCCATGCAATTCTCATCCCCCATCCGCATGATTGCAGTTTCTCCGAATTCCTTCTGGATCGAGGAAATGGCGAGATCTAAGTTCTTCTTTCGGGCTTCTGCCATTTTCTGAGCAGCTTTGTCCTTCACCGGGGTGGCCGCGGATTTCGTAGAGGACGTCTTTTCTTCAGGTGAAGAGGGGGCGGAGGAGGCTTTTTGGTTGGCCATTGGCTTAGGTTTAGCAGCAACAATACTCATGACAATTTTGATTTGGTCTTCCGCGAGCTTAGAGCGCGACCTCGCCAAAGGCAAGGATTAATATGTTCTTGTGAACACTTGTTCAAAAACACGCTGTTTTGGAGGCTCTGCCGTTATTCAGGCCGCGCGGGAGCCCATCTCGACTACATCCCGTCAGGTTACTTCGCACCCATATTTGGGTAGCCCGTTCGAAATCGTGCAGCCACCCCTTGCGAAGTCTCCAGAAAGTTAGAGCTGGGCCATCGACCGATTCAATCGGCTGATTACGAGTTTCGATGATCCCATTTGGATCTACTATATTATACTGAGGATGAGTGAGCTTCGGCTCACGGTGTGACCTTGGACCAGCCCCTAAAATACAACCCTTTACCAACAATCCCATGCGAATCCTCGTCACAGCGGCCCTCTACCTTCTTCTGCTCACTACGTTTTCCTGCAGTCCAATCGACCCTCAACCGTCGGTAAGCGCTAAAGTGGCCTCCAAGTCGAGTTCTGTGCCAAAGGGAAAGGTGGTTCTCGTTCACGGAATCTTTGATACGCGCATAGGTCTCCCGTCCCTGTATGAGGCCATCGTAGATAATGGATATGAGTGCCTCATGCCCTCACTCAAACCGGTAGACGGGCGTAACGGTCTCGAACCAATGGCCAAGCAACTCCAGGAGGAGATCGATCGGAAATGGGGCTCCTCCTGTGAGTTCTCGCTGGTGGCATTCAGCATGGGAGGATTGATCTCTCGATACTATCTTCAGGAGCTTGGTGGGGCCTCACGCTGCCAAGGGCTCTACACGATCGCGACCCCGCATAATGGTAGCTATGTGGCCTACCTTTATCCCGGGCGCGGAACGAGCCAGATGCGACCAGAGAGCGAATTTCTCTTTCAGCTCAAGCGAAGCGAACACGTCTATGACACTCTGGAGATACCAACCACATCCTACCGAAGCGCGGTCGACATAGTAATGATACCCTTGCAAAGCCCCGTGTGGCACCGAAGTGACAACGTGCGCCTCTGGTCTCCTCTGCACCCCGCCCTTCTCTGGGACAAAACGCTCCACCGGGATCTCCTCAGGCGGCTCGATAGGAATAGAGAGCACTCGCTAAATTGAATCGCTCTTAATCCGGCGCTAGCCTTCGGAATAGGCCCGCTGGACTTCTTCCCCGATAATGCGGAATCCCTCTTCCACGACTTTTTCGGGCATCGTGAACGAGATCCTCAGGCACTCATCTCGATGAGCCCAGCCACCCTCCTCTAGGCCGTAGAAGAAATAGTTTCCAGGCACCACCAGGACATTCCTCGCCTTGAGCCGCTGGTAAAGCTCAGAGGACTTTATCGGCAAGCCCTCGAACCAGAGCCAGAGAAACAGCGCGCCCTCACGCTTGTGAACCCGCCATGGGAGCGCGGGGTCGAAATACTTTTCGATCATGGCCCGAGCCTGATCCGAACGTTCCCGGTAAAATGGCTGCACCACCTCGTCGCTCAATCGCAGAATCTCCCCACTCTCCATCAGCGGCTGCATGATGGCCTGACCCGCATTGGTATTGGAAAGGCCCACAATCGAAGTCATGGAAGTCACCCACCGGATCACCTCCTCCCGAGCGATCACAATACCCGTACGAGTTCCCGGTAATCCGATTTTTGAGAGGCTCTGGGTCAGAATAATATTCTCGTTCCACACCGGAGTGCCTCCGCTGAAAATGATATTAGGAAAGGGAGCTCCATACGCATTGTCGATGATGAGCGGGATCTCATGCTCCGCAGCCAGCCCTGCAAGCTGCCGGATCTCATCATCAGTCAGGACATTTCCGGTAGGGTTTGTTGGCCGTGATACACAGATCGCAGCCACCTCCTCATCAATCTCGAGAGAATCAAAATCCACCCGGTATTTGAATTCGTGCTCCCCAAGCAGATCAATCCTCGGCTTCACGCCCCGGAAAAGATCACCCCCAGCCGATTGGTTGGCGTAACCGATGTATTCCGGAACCAGAGGAAGAAGGACTTTCTTGCGTCGCCCATCCTCAAAGCGCCCAGCCAATGAATTGAACAGGAAGAAAAAGGCAGTCTGGCCTCCCGCAGTGATCGCGACATTTTCCGGCCCAAGGCTCCACCCAAATTTACGGCACAGGAGACCGGCAAGCGCGTTCCGGAATTTTTCATTCCCTGCAGGGCCCTCGTAATCGCCAAGCATTCGCTCCAATCCCCCATCCTCCGCCATGATCTCTTCCATACGGCGGCGCCACACAGCGTCAATTTCTGGGATGTGGGCAGGCTGTCCACCGCCGAGCATGCACATTCGTTCCCCTCCCGCGGCCAAAGCGAGACCCAGATCCTCCATCAATTCCCCGATGCCACTACCGGTACACAACCCCTGGCCAAACTCTGACAATTCCCACGACATATTGGTTAGATCTTCCCTGACTTAGACCACCGCGAGGAGCATCACCATCACAATACCCGGCGTCACACAAAAAGAGAGGCCCGGGCAAGACCCGGACCTCTCTTTTTTTGAAGCTACGAAAACTGTGCTGCTGGGCTGTTATTCAGTTTTCGTTGGATTTGAAAGTAACGGCAAGGCAGGGCGACAGGGGGCGTTGTCTCCCTGTAGAAATCGCTTAACGGCGCACCACTCTCTGGGGAAACAGCTCGAAGCTTCTCTGGCTGAGCCTCACCGTCCCCCGGTGGTCCGACATTTTCACTATCAGTGTATATACCCCTCCGTCACGGCAGGCCTTGTGAATGCCGGGAACACTGAGGACTCCAACGCCACTCCGGCGAAGGTAAAACTTTGATTCAACCGTTGTGCCGATCACCGAACGGTTTCGGAGCTGACCCTTCACGATCTCCACCCAAACTGCGGCGCTTGAAGGGAGGTCGCTCAATTCGACTAAAACGGGAGGTAGAGACTGGAAGGCCCCCTTCTCGAGGCCAGAGATCACGGCCTTGGTGGTAACTGGCGGCGGCGCAACGGAAGAGCGTTTGACATCCCCCCCCCGCGGAAGGGCCGCGGGAAGGGATGCACTGACAAAAAACACCAAGACGGTAGTGAGGATGAATCCTTTCATTGGTGATGAGGTAAGGGTGGATGACAGTTGGCTTTGAGGGCCGACAGGCTGACTAGGCCCGTCTCATTGATGAAAAAGGATTATCAAGGTTTGTGTAAATTTGCCAATACTTTTTTATAAAAATTCACACACGCAGCACCCTGATAATCCTTAACTTACTAACTATTAGCTTTTTAAATCATTTGTAGATTATCCTTATTTTTTGATATTTTCTCACAGGTGAAGGATTCGCCCCCTCCCCCCAGACCCACCCCGAACTAGGATTTGAGAGCATTGACCCGGCTCCTCACCCTACTAAAATGGTGCCCATGACACTGCAAACAGGCGACTCAGCGCCGGACTTTACCCTCACCTCCCTAGGACAAGATGGACCAGAGCTCGTGACGCTTTCCCAGATTACTTCCGGCAAAAATACCCTTTTACTGTTTTTCCCCATGGCCTTCACCGGGGGCTGCACGACTGAAATGTGCGACGTCTCTGCCAGCCTTGACCGCTACACGGAATTGGGCGCCCAAGTTTTCGGTGTGAGCGGTGATAATCCATTCGCTCAGGCAGCTTGGGCAGAAAAGGAAGGCATCACCGTTCCCCTTTTGAGCGACTATGAACATCAGGTCGCGCAACAGTGGGGTGTCGCATATGACAGCTTCCTTCCGGACAAGAACCTGACCATGGGAGGTGTGACAAAACGGTCAGCCTTCGTCATCGATGGAGAAGGCGTGATTCGTTACGCAGAGGTCAATGACAACCCGGGGCAGAACCCCGACTTTGAAGCCATCCAGTCGATCCTCGCGGGCCTCAGCTGACACAACCACTTTAGTCCGGCGGCCGCCAGAAGAGCAGGAGCTCCTGACCCACCCTATTCCACCGAAATCGGAGGCACCTCTGGCTCGGGAGCAACGAAAGATTCATCTCCACCGGGCAGCTGGGGAAAGGACGCCGCCGGGGCTTCCCCCGCCCCCTCTGGGAGCTCCCCCACAGGAGCTTGGTTTTCATTCACAATCACGCCTCTGGAAGCTGAGCTATCGCTTATCATGATCGTTGGAACAAATCCAATCTCGCCCTCCGCTGTCTCCACCCTCAGATAGGATCCCCGCTCTCCAATGACTTTCAAAGGGGTCCCCAGGGCGAGTTGTCGACCCGCCTGAGTGTCAGTATCTGGAAAACCTATAAAGAGCCCTGCATTAGCATCGGTTACCTCCACATAGCTCCCCGGGGCATATTTCGGCTCGCTCAGAAGGTCTACCCCCCTGCGCTGACTCCCCGGGGAATCCAGTGGGTTACTCAACCCGTCGTAACCACCTGACGTTGGCAGTCCTCCGCAGGAGGAGACAAGCAAAACTAGGGCCCAGCCAATCGAGAGTCGGATTATAAAGCTCACATTCAGATTCTGCCTCCACCTCAACGCTGGTCAATGGCATTCCCTTTCCCTACCTCGCTTCCACTACAGCAAGAAAAGCAGGCTCTTTCTCATGATTCTCGCCAATCTGGGATACGGAGCATCTTTCCACCTCACTTTTACTCACAAAAAACGACCGTTCACTTTCCTTCAATCGTGCCTATCCTCCGTTGTGAGAAATCTTCGATCCATTTTACTCACCGGGGGAGCCGGGTTCATCGGATCAGCTCTTGCGCGGCATCTTATGCGAACAGAGGAACTCGAACGTCTCGTTGTTGTCGACAAACTCAGCTCCGGGGGCCGGCGAGGCAATCTGATAGGTCCTGATCAGGATCCCCGGTTTGTTTTCGTAGAGGGAGATATCCACGACCCTGACCTGATTCCCGGCCTTCTGCAGGACCACAAGGTAACCGGTGTATTTAACCTCGCCGCAGATACCGATTCCGAAACTTCGCAGTCTTCCACTGTTGACCTCGCAGTAGCGAATGTTCTCGGGACTGCACGCGTCCTCGATCAATGCTCCGCTGCCGGAGTTCCCCTGCTGCAATGCTCCACGAGTAAAGTCTATGGGACAGTCTCCCCCCCCGGGCGCTCAGTGGAAATTAATCCTCTCAAACCCCTTGCACCCACCGCCGCGTGCAAGGCCTCTGCCGATCTCCTTTGCCTCGCAGCTGCGCATGATCGCAAACAAGACGTCGTCATAACGCGCGGTTCAGATACTTACGGTCCGCGTCAGGATTCCCGCAAAATGATCCCAAGGTGGACTCGGGCCGCCTTTCGTGAGCAACCACTCGCAATTGAGGGCGAGGGAACCCAAATCAGGGACTGGATTCATGTCGATGATCATTGCCACGGAATGATCGCCGCTTTTCGACGAGGGCACTCAGGCTCGGTCTACCTCCTTGGAGGGCAGTGTGAACGCACGGACATTGGTATCGCTCGAAGTATCCTGGAGACTCTGGAAAAGCCTTCGTCGTTGATCTCACTTCAGCCCGAAGTTGAAACAAACGCGGCGCCTGCCAGACGTTACGCGGTTGATTTCAGCAAGGCTCGCGCAGGACTGGACTGGCGACCAAAGGAGCGCTTTCGGACCAGCTTTCCCCTCGTAGTCAACGAGATTGCCGGCAACCTCCGGGGAAGCATTTCCGATTGA
>CEQX01046765.1_pt1 | contig 10759 bp, 4 predicted proteins | sample 356261 | NCBI WGS metagenome assembly CEQX01 (sample SAMEA2621076, study PRJEB7988) | marine metagenome | isolation source: saline water (ENVO:00002010), including | reverse complement strand
AACGGTTTTGTAACCCTTAAAAGCTTTAGTTTGAAATGCTGGGGGTGCTGCTGGAGATTTAGCCTTCTCCTCAATCCCTGGTGGTTTTGATACAGCTAAGAGTTCATTCGCGGCTGACTTATCTCCGAGTCGACCAAGAGAAACAGCGGCAGCTATTTTGATCCTTGGGTTTGGATCAGAAAGGCCAGGTATGAGCATTTCTTTATTAACTCCTGCGAGTTGGGTTTTACGGTCTGTGAGTGCCCTAAAAACCCATTCCCGAATACTTTCATCTTTGATTAACCCACTCAGTGGTGAAGCTGCTTTATTACCAACCATTTGCTTATAGGTAAAAATAGAAGCTACTCTTGAGTGCAAAGGGGCTGATTGGTTTTTAGCCAAATTGAAAACAGATTTTGCAACATTGGGACGATTAATTAATTCTTGGGAAGCCGCCAGCCTTGCCGTTGAACTTTCTGAAAGTAGTAATTTTACCAGCTCACTATCTTTCCTTTTTTCAGTACCTATGAACGGTTTATATACCCAATTTTTTGGAACAATTCTCTCAACCCATCCTTTATCAGGACTTCCTTTATAACCTGCCCCAGCCCATGCCCCAGCATACAACCTTCCAGAAGCGTCTGTATCAACATCCGTAATTTGGTGGAGTCGTATAAAATTCTCAGGTTCCTGTGTAAAGCTTGCGCCGTCGGGCTGAAGTCTGTGAATGATGAGTTGGCTTCGACCCCAGTCACACATAATAGCAATGTTGTTGTACTTTTCAGGCCAGCCAGGTTCTTGTAGGAACATGGCACCAGTTCCACTTCCTCCTCCGAGATCATCTAGGGCTGGAATTATCTCATTGGTGAAATTTTTGAATAGCATTGGGTATCCATATTCACCACTTTGAATATGATGAATAAATCGCACGTTCCATCCACCGCCATCATTAGTGTTACCTCTGGTGAAAATATTCATAAATGGATCTATTGCGACATCATATATATTTCTTAGACCATGAGTGTAGACTTCCATTTCACTTCCGTCTGGTCTGACGCGAACAACGCCTCCTCCTAGCATTGTTAGCTCTGTTCCATCAGTTCCTTTTGCTCCATGAATTCCAAAATCACCAACAGCAATATAAACCCAGCCATCAATGCCCATACGAATTCCATTAGTGGTATGGTCGGCACCGCGGTCCTGATTGTGCTTGGGTGGACTAATATCAGAAATTAATTTTTTAGGGTCTCCATCTGCAACTCCATCCCAGTTGCTATCTTCAAGGACAGAAAGATGCATCCCTGTAAGCTTGCCTGTACTTTCCGGAATGACTGTATGGAGAACTAATAATTTTTTACCAAGGGCAATTAGTCCTCTTGGGTTATCAATATTTGCATACACCGTTTGTTCATCTGCGATACCGTCACCATCTTTATCGATTAGACGAATTATTTTTCCTTTACCTGGTCCTTTTCCCAATGATCCAAGCATATCGACTCCCACAAATACTTCGCCTGTCGGAGCCGCACAAAGACACGCTGGGCTGGGAGTAGATTTAGAATCCGAAAATTTTGTGGATTTAAGCTCCGAAGGAACTTGCCCCATGATAGAAAATTGAAAAAAGGCGTAAAATAAGGCCAACGAAGTTAAAAAACGTTTATAGAACATAAAAATATGTGGGATTTTAAATAGCTTGGAACTGTGTTTGTAACGGTACTGTGAAACATAAATCTTACGCAATTTTAAATAAGTTTCTAGCTTCAACTTGTAATCTATCAAATTTAGCCGAGAATCAGCGGCCTAAAATTAATTCATGGAGTTTTGCCCTGGCCAACGTTGGATAAGTGAATCACAGCCCGAAAAAGGCTTGGGTTTAATATTAAAAAATAATGAAGAGACGGTCACAGTTATATTTCCGGCTGTAGATGAGACCTTAACTTACGCATCAAAATCAGCCCCCTTAAGACGCGTTATTTTTGATATAGGCGATACCATTGAGTTACATGATGGAACCAATCTAATTGTCGATAAAGTTAGCGAAACTGACGGACTCGTTAAATATACAGCCGACGGTAGAGAAGTTAACGAAAGTGAATTGAGTGATCGTATAGGTTTTCATCAACCCGATGCACGTCTTCTTGGAGGACGGGTGAATTCATCAAGGAAATTTCACTTAAGACAGCGAGCGCTAGAAGCTAAATCCAAGATGAAGGGTAGAAATGAAAGGGGTTTCATCGGGGCACGAATAGATCTTATTCCTCATCAACTTTATATTGCTAATGAAGTTGGTACTCGGCATGCCCCTAGAGTATTATTAGCTGATGAAGTTGGGCTAGGAAAAACCATTGAAGCCTGCCTCATAATGCATCGGCAAATTGTATCAGGTAAAATTTCTAGAGCTCTCGTTCTTGTTCCTGAGCCATTAGTTCATCAATGGTTTATTGAGCTCCTCAGAAGATTTGCGTTGCAGTTTTCGATCTTTGACGAAGAAAGGTGTGCTGCTATTGAAGGTGGAGGTGAGGAGGATGAAGTTGTTTTAGAGGAAGAAAACAAAAAAGAAGTTAATCCCTTCCTAGATGACCAATTAGTTTTGGCAAGTATTGGATTATTAGCTAATGATCCAATACGGGCAAAACAAGCTATTGATGCAGGTTGGGATATGCTCATAGTAGATGAAGCCCATCATCTAGAATGGTCTAAAGAAAAAGTTAGTAATGAATACGAGGTTATTGAAAAACTAGCTATTAAAACTCCATCCTTACTGCTGCTGACCGGAACACCTGGTCAATTAAGTCCAGAAGGGCATTTTGCTAGGTTAAGATTACTTGAGCCGGACCGCTTTTCAGACATAGATAAATTTTTGGAAGATTCAAAAAATGCTACTGAGGTTTCAGGCATTGTTAAGAAAATTACTGATGGAGAAAGCCTAGAGGACTCAGAAATTAAAAGTCTTAATTCATGGGTCGGTGGAGAAGTTCCTGATGATACAGAATCACTTCTTGAGAAAATTTTAGATTTGCACGGAACGGGAAGGCTTATGTTTAGGAACCGTAGGGCCAATCTTGGTGGGTTCCCAGATCGAGAAGCTTTACTTTGTCCACTAAAGAAGGAAGAAGGTTCTGATACGGATCCAAGAATTGAATGGTTAGTTGATTTGTTGAGTTTACTAGAAAATGAAAAGGTACTCATCATTTGCCGAACTATTGAAGATACGGAGCAACTTAACGAGGCGTTACTCGAAAAGATAAGGATCAAGACGACTTTATTTCATGAAGGCTTAGAACTTATTAAGAGAGATAGAAGCGCTGCTTATTTTGCTGAGGAAGATGGTGCCAGGGTTCTCATTTCTTCTGAGATAGGAAGCGAAGGAAGGAATTTTCAATTTGCCAGCAATTTGGTTCTTTTCGATTTACCTGAAACACCTGCTTTGCTTGAGCAGCGAATTGGAAGGCTAGATAGGATAGGACAATCTCAAACAGTGAAAATTTATGTTCCATTTTTGGAAGATACAGATCACGCATCTTTAGCAAATTGGTATGACAAGGGGCTCGATGCGTTCGAGACTCCAATTGAAGGTGGCTCAAAATTGCTTGCCAATTTCGAAGATGAGATGAAAAAAATTGAGCCATCTGACAAGACAGGTTGGGAAAAAATAATTGAAAGCACTCGGGAAGCTAAGAAAGAATTAGATGATCAACTCGAAAAGGGTCGGGACCGATTGTTAGAAATGAGTTCTTTTAATGCCGAAGCATCAAAGAAAATAGTTTCGGCTATTGAAGAGATTGATGATGAAACTGAACTTGAAGGCATTATGATTGATCTTTTTGATCAATTTGGCATTGCCGTTGAAGAGCTCGGTCAGCATTGCTACTACATAAAACCCGATACAGTTTTTGCAGGAGATGCTTTTCCTGGAATGCGCGAAATCGGTATGTCTATTACTTTTGATCGAGCCACTGCAATGGGCAATGAACAGATGAGCTTTATTACTTGGGACCATCCGCTTGTATCGACATGTTTAGATTTGATGTTGAATGGAGAACAAGGATCGAGTTCATTTGGGCAAATACCAGGGACAGCTGCTCAAGCAGGTCTGGTCGCTGAGTGTGTTTTTCTGCTCGAGACGGTGTGTCCTGATTCTTTGGGCGCTGATCGTTTTCTTGCACCCACCCCATTAAAAGCCGTTGTTAATCACTCTGGAGAGATACTGAAAGAAAAATTTGATGACGCTAAGATCAAGGATGGTAATAGAAAATGGCTCAAAGCTAAACTTGATATTTTAAAAAGGATGGTCCCTGTAATGGTTGATGCGGCTGAAAAAGTTTCCGAGAAAGAAGCCTCAAAAATGCGGCGTTCAGCACTAAAGAAAATGGAAAAATCTTTAGATGAGAGCATTGATTATCTTGAACGGTTAAAACGTTTAGGGCATCCCATAAGGGAAGTTGAAATTCACAGCGCGAAGGAAGAGAAAAAGGCATTAAAAACCCATTTGTCTCGAGCAAGGTTAAGGCTGGACTCTATTCGCCTGTCAGCTATAGGAGCATAGTAGTATTAAAAAGGCGTCTCGTTTTCTTAAAGTTATAAGGCCTTTGTTTCGCCGTGCTTGACTCGCTGTCCCTGAAACGTAGCATAGCAAGATGTGTCGATCACTTGTGATTCTGCTATGGCTCGTATTGGTTTCTTTATTCTCTTCTGCCGAAGAACAAACAGAGAATTCCTTTGAACTAGTTGATGGCGATCGCGTGCTCTTTTTGGGAGGTTCATTTTTTGAGAGAGCACTAGACTACGGTCACTTGGAGATGGCTCTAACCCTGCGTTTTTCTGATCAAGATATTATCTTCCGAAATATAGGTTGGGATGGTGACACAGTGTTCGGGCATTCGCGGACTGGGGGGAGACGGCGAGCCGTTTTCGGCGATGCAGAGGAAGGTTTTCAGAGGATGGCAAAGCATGTTCGATCGCTTGAGCCTTCGGTAATTTTTCTTTCATACGGAACCAATGAGTCCTTTGGCGGTATTGGAGAGGTCCCTCGTTTCAAGAAAGGTCTTCATCGCCTTATCGAGATGCTTGGAGACAGTGGTAAGGTGCGCTTCGTATTTCTCTCTCCTTTGCCAGTCAGTCCCAACTTTATCCCTGATCCTTCGTATTACAAAGAGCGGCATTCAACTTTGATGGCTTATACTGAAGCGTTGCGCTCGGTTGCGGCCCAAATGGAATACCCATTCGTGGATTTAATTCGCCCGTTAGCGAATGCGGAATTTACTACCAACGGCCTATATGCAAACAGTCTAGGCTATAGACTCATTGCGTCCCAAGTAGCTCAGCAACTTAAGTTACCTTCTCCTCGGATCGAATCAACTTCGTCTAAAGCAGAAATACTTCGAGCTTTTATAATCAAGAAGAACAGTCTCTATTTTCATCGTTGGCGTCCCCGAAATGATGCCTTTGTTTATGGCGAGCGGAAAGACGAGCAGAAGATTGCACAAACCGAACCAGCAAAGTTTGAGTCATTCATTGTAAAACAAGAAACCCATATTCGTGAGTTTCTTAAGTCCATTGCTCCCAAGACTCCATGAGCCGTTTTATCTTTCTCCGTATACTTTCAGTTCTTACAGCATTGATTTGTTGTTCTACGACCATGGCGCAGCGTGGCCTTAAGGATATTCCGTCGACAGACCCTGCCATCGAACAGGCTTCGTTTAAGCTTGACGATGGGTTTGAAGTCAATCTTTGGGCGGCCGACCCACTTTTAGCCAAACCCATTCAAATACAGTTCGACTCAAAGGGTCGGCTTTGGGTTGCTTCTAGTGAGACTTATCCACAACTCAACGTCAATCAGGATCCAAGTGACAAAATCATTATTCTTGAGGATACCGACAATAATGGTGTTGCCGATAAATCAACCGTTTACTACGACAAGTTGATCATTCCTGGTGGCGTTCTTCCGGACAACTTTGGCGGAGCCTACGTTGCTCATGCTGAAAAGCTCGTGCATCTGAAGGATGATGATGGAGATGGAGTTGCCGACAAAAGTGAAGTCCTTCTTTCTGGGTTTGGCACTGAAGATACTCACCATACCTTACACCGCTTGAGTTGGGGGCCAGGTGGTTTGCTATACATGTTACAGGGTTATTACATTGGTACTCATGTTGAAACTTTATACGGTCCACGTCGGCTCAATGGCGGTGGGCTTTGGGCGTATAATACGATGACGCGTAGACTCGAAATCTATAGTCGTGGCCTGATTAACCCTTGGGGGATGGCATTTGATCGCTGGGGGCAAACGTTCCAAACCGATGGTGCTGGTGGCGAAGGAATCAATTATTCTTTTCCCGAAGCCATCTTTAAAGCATCACCACATGAGAATCGAACTCTTTCAGGTTTGAACCCCCGCAGGCCCAAGTTGTGCGGTATTGCGATCATCAGCGGCGATCATTTTCCCGATACATGGCAGGGCAATATTCTTGCCAACGATTTTCGAGCCAACAATATTGATCGCTACTCGCTTGCTCAAGAGGCGAGTGGGTACAAATCAACCTTACGCGACGACCTCCTGAAATCCTCTCACGTTTCTTTTCGTCCAATTGACATTGTGATGGGCCCTGATGGTGCCCTTTACATCGCAGACTGGTATAGCCCGATAATCCAACATGGTGAAGTCGACTTCAGGGACAAACGACGTGACCAGGTACACGGACGCATCTGGCGCATCACCGCTAAGGGACGTTCCACTCTTAAGCGAAAAGACTATCAACAAGGGAATATAGAAAACCTTCTCGAAATGCTGAAGGCACCCGAAAACTGGGTCAGGATCAATGCGAAACAGGCCCTCAAGGGCTGGATTACGAAACTCGACGTTGCTCAAAAGATTAATTCTTGGATTAGTAATCTCGATAAAAACATCACAAATTATGAGCATCATCGCCTCGAAGGACTATGGGCTATGCAAACAATATCTGCACCAAGTACACGCGAATTTGCTGTGCATATAATCAAAAGTTCGCCCGAGCCTAGGGCCCGTGCAGCAGCAGTGAGAGTTCTCTATCACGAACTAGGCTCGGTGGAAGACTTGGTTAGTGCGGTTAATGACCCCCATCCGCAAGTGCGACGTGAAGCCATAACGGCATTGGGGCAATACCGATCAGCAACTGCGTTAATGATAGCGCTTCAGGCTCTCGACCACCCTATGGATAAGTTCTTAGATTTTGCACTTTGGCGTACCTGCCGAATTTTAGAACCCTATTGGCTTCCAGCATTTCAAAACGGCACCCTCAGTAAACTTGATTCCGATAAGATCACGTATGCCCTCAAGGCAGTCGAAAAACCACAAGCATTACAGCCACTTGTCGCTATCGTTCGAGCAAACCCCAGCAAAGCTGATCCTGGTATTGTTCGCTTGATTGGAAAGATTGGAGGAATCGAAGATTTGGCTTCTTTAGTCAGCACTATACAGCATGGGGACGATATTCTTTCCGAGGCAGCTGGTCTCGCTTTGCTCGAAGCTGCGCAGGACCGAGCTCTAATACCTTCTGAATCTTCAAACCGGAGATCTGCTTGTAAACGTCTTGCCGAATCCAACAGAATCACCTCCAAAAAGGCAGGCTATCGACTCATTGGCCTCTGGAGAGAAGATACACTTGCCTCGCATTTAGAAGACTACTTGAGTCATCCGTCGATTGACAATAGCCCAGCCGCGTTGGCTGCGGTTGAGGGCCTTGCAGATCTAGGTCGTGCTGAATTCATCGCAAAAATAGCGAATGTTGACGCGACGACTCGAATTTCCTCGATTCATGCGGCATCGGTTGCCGCGTTGATGCGCATTGATGCCAAACGAGCAGCACCACTTGCTGTAGCGTTGCTTGAGCGTGGAAGCTTTGAGCATTTTATCGAAGCCGTAATAACAAAAAAAGGGGCAGCTACAGAGCTTGCGAATTCACTAGTCAACAAATCGATACCCGAAATAGCTGCCATTGAGGCGCTTAGGCTCATTGAAACCGCAGGACAAAGTGGCTCTGTTCTTGCCAATGCCATTGTTCAGGCCGGCAAGCTTAAGTTGCAACCGCAAGAACTTAATAAAGAAAAAATGCTCCAAATTCTCAATAAAATTCCTTTGGGAAACGCTGAGAGGGGAAAAGCCATATATTCGCGAACGGCGCTCGCTTGCATAAATTGTCACGTTATTAAAGGTTCTGGTGGTGTTCTTGGCCCTGACTTGAGCAGTATCGGTGCAAGTGCTCCGATAGATTATTTGATAGAGTCGCTCCTCAACCCGAGCAAGAAGATTAAGGAGGGCTATCGCATGGCCATGATTACAACCAAGGAGGGCGATGTCTTCGCTGGCAGTATTGCCACCGAAAACCAAAACGTTGTCGTGATTCGTAATTCCGTTGGAACAACTTCGCGCGTTCCTAAGTTATCAATCGCCAAACGGGAAACAAGCCCCGTCTCAATGATGCCTTCTGGGCTAACTTCTTCCCTGCGAGAGGACGAGTTCATCGACCTAGTGTCATACCTCAGCTCATTGGGCAAAACCAATTAGGCAGATCTCTCACTAGAGGATTGGACGGGTTATTATTTGATCAAGAAATGCTTTTTCAGGAAAGTATCTACGGCATCTAAAGTTGGTAGAAACCATTCTCGCATTCCCCAAAAAGGGTGAGGTGCTTTAGGCATGAGAACAAATTCCCGTGGGATTTTGTATTTGTCCATTTTAGACCAGAATTCCGTATATCTAGTTTTAGGTCGGTCGAATTCACCGTCTATGAATAACATTGGAGGTGTTTTTTCGTTAATATGAGTTAGCGGTGAGGCCTCAACATAAACACCTGTTTTTTGTCCCGGGAGCGCTCCTCCCATAAAATCTATAATAGCATCTCCCTCTGCTTTACCCGCCGCTTTTTCGATACGTTCAACAATATGAGGTAACAATAAACTCATCGGTCCGCACATTACTATAGCGGCCTGCACTTCAGATGAATAAGTTCGATTGTCCCCTTTGCCCTCAAAACGTTTAATGCCATTTGTAGCCGCTAAAAAACCGGCTAAGTGTCCACCCGCTGAACCACCCATGCTAGCGATTCTGTGAGGATCAATGTTAAACCTTTTGGCATTTCTACGAGTCCATCGAATCGCGGCTTTACTATCATGAACTGCTGCTGGGAAAGGTTTTTCGCCGCTTAGCCGGTACTCAGGAACTATACAGGCATAACCTCTTTGAGCCATACCTTGAGCTAAACTCGCAAAGATACCCGGCCGGCCATTTTGCCAACCGCCTCCAAAAAACATAACAATTGCTGGGTTTGGTGAGGTAGATTTATCAGGTCTATATATGTCTAAGGTTAATCTTCGGCGTTTTTTTTCATCGACGTAGGTATAAATAACGTGCGGCTCTCTGATAATCCCTTCATGCATGTCAGGCTTTACGCGACTGCGATCAGGTTTGGAGAATGGTTTTTTTTCTGCTTTTATAGTTGGTATAGAGGAGATGAAAAAGAAGAAGATTAGATAGACTTTTACTCGCATGTCAAAGTTAGTTAATATCTGGCTTAGGATACTTTGATAGATCGAAAATGGTTCGTGTTCCTTTCATTAGATCTAGCTCTTTTTGCAATTTTGAATGAATCCTTCGTACGTTATCATTAAGGCTACCGATCTTTACGGGATTTTTTTCGGTAACGTCTTTATAAACATTATAAAATTTGCCGTTGCTATAAAGTTTCCATTTTCCAGTATGGGCAAACTCTTTCCCATTTGGCCCTCCATTGCGTGCGTACCAGCAATAGCTTGTTTGCCTTTTTGCCTTGCCTCCCCTGAGATGAGGTAGAAAACTTATGCCATCGATTTTATGCTCGATACTTGCGTTGGCTACTTCCGCTATGGTTGGAAAAATATCACTAAAATTTACAATAGCCTTTGAGGTTGTATTTGACTTAATGGTTCCAGGCCAACTCACGATGAAAGGGACATGATTACCGGTGTCTAGTGTGCTGCCCTTGCCACCCTTTATGACCCGTCCATTCATTACGCTAGACACACTAACCGCTGTTCCATTATCACCCGTAAAGATGATCATAGTCTTCTCAGTCAGCTTTTGTTGTTCTAGTTTAGCTACAATTTTGCCTATAATTTTGTCTACGTAAGAAACCATTTCGCGAAAATATTTTGGGTTTTTTTGAGTGAGTTTACCACTTTCTGCACCTTTAGAAGTTGAGTCCCAGTCTTTAGAATCGGGTGTTGGTTCAAATGGCCAGTGAGGAAGAATCATAGGATAATAACCGAAGAAGGGTTTATCCTTATTGCGTTCTATAAAGTCACAAAGATAATCACTTACGATATCCGGACCATATTTACCTGGGTAATCAATTTCTTTACCATTAACCTCCAATCCCGGATTTGGATATCGCGCTGGCCTTCGAGTTAGTTGCCATAGACAGTATTCATCGAAACCAAAATTATTAGGACTTTTAGAACCTCCCTCTAATTGCCACTTACCTACGACACAGGTTTTATATCCTGCATTTTTCATAATCTTGCCGAAGGTCATCGCCTGTGGGTCGAGTAAACCGAATCTGACGTAATTTCTTTGGTTATAAATTCCCGTCATAATTTGAACTCTCGAAGGGGTACAGATTGGTTGAGAAAAGCCATGATCAAAACGCATGCCATTGGTCGCCAATTTATCGATGTTTGGAGTAAAGTAGTGATCTTTGATATCTGATTTAGCCTTGGGGTAGTTATATTTGGTGATCAAATTACGATAAGCGCTGACACACTCCCAACC
>CEQX01155918.1_pt1 | contig 10765 bp, 8 predicted proteins | sample 356261 | NCBI WGS metagenome assembly CEQX01 (sample SAMEA2621076, study PRJEB7988) | marine metagenome | isolation source: saline water (ENVO:00002010), including | reverse complement strand
ATTTAACTCTCTGCTCCTTAGTATCATTTTTCAATGAGGAAATACGTAGCCCTGATACTTGATCTCCAAAACTTCTTTTGATCCTATTAAAAAAGATCCTACTTAGTAAAACCATCTGAACACCTGATATTTAATACTCTTTTTATGTGAGTAGTTTCAGGCCTAAAATTACTGATAAACAAAAATGGCGTGCCTCTTAGGACACGCCAACAATTCAATTAAATATCTTTTGGTTTTATTTACTCAACCTGCTCTTTGGCATTTTTCAGTTTGTTCTTACAAACTCGAACTTTTAACTCATACTCAGCTCTACGTTTTTCTAAGCTTTCGCGAGATTTTTTGAAACGATCGATTCTTTCAGAAATAAACTCTTCGGTCACCGAAACAAGCTTATCGTCTTCGTCCTTTCCAAAAGTCATGCTTTCTTTGTCTTCGATCAATCTTTCTGCAGGCTCGATGTAAGGAAGCTCTCCGTTTCCACCATATTTACTAGAGGATAGTTCAGCCTGACAATCGCGATAAACTCCATAAAGTCCCTTAGAGCCGTATTTTCTAGAACCATAAACTTCTGCTTCTAAACCGTAGGTGTAGTTTTGTAGTTCTCTTAATTCTTCTGCCAATAGTCTTTTTTTCTGAATTACAATTGTATCGTCTTTGATACCAAGTTTTTCGCCATTCACGTCTTGCGCTTCATCCAACTTAGTGTCGATATCTTTTACTTCACTTCTCTCTTTATGAGTTGTAGCACAACCCACTAACAAACCTAATAACAAGCAGCTTAAAATCGCCTTCATAAATCCCTCCTGAACACATAAATTATGCCTTCTAGCCTCAACGATCGCACGTAAAAAAATCACTTTAGACTAAGCTTTAGGCAATAGATATTGCGTCGAGACATGAAAAAACCGTTCCAAATCAAATTCAAAAACAAAACAAATTAGAGATAATAAAACAGTCAGAACCTCTTTGAGTTTTAGTTTAGCTTTGCAAAAAAAAGAGGCCTTGATCTAAACCAAGGCCTCTTCACTTATTTGTTTTTTTAAACTAAGCAGCAGACTGATTCAATTTATGAGAAATTTCAGTCATTTTTCCTGAAACCACCAAGGTCTCGTCAGCTTGTCCTGCAAAACCGTTTATCACAACACTCAAATCAGAAATCTTTGATAAAGCGCTGTTAAACTGATTGTTCATGCCACTCACTTTGGAAGTCATTAAGTTCACTTTCGTCATTTGCTCATTAACCAATTTTAAATTGACGGACTGTTGTTCTTCGACGCTACTTAGGCTACCAAAAAAACCATCCACCGTAAGATTAATAGATTTAAAAGCTTCTCTTAGTTCATTCATTCGCTCATTCACATCGGATGTAACTTTCTCTGTTTCTTGGGAAAGGTTTTTAACCTCTTCGGCCACAACCGCAAAGCCCTTTCCAAACTCACCAGCCCTCGCCGACTCAATGGTCGCATTTAAAGCCAATAAATTGGTTTGCGATGCAATTTCATTAATCTGCAATAGGGAGCTCGAAACCAACTCTAAAATGGATTCAAATTTACTCATTGTATCTTTAGATGCTTGCGATTTTTCGATACCAGCTCTTACTACATTACTGGTCTCACTAGAGGAACTCTCAACTTCACCAGCAAGCTTGATCAAATCATTCGCTGCATTCATCAATTCGTCTAATTGATTATGTATCCCTGAGAAGTTCTCAGCAGATTCTTGCATTGTGTTCTTAACCCCAATGGAGTTTTCACTCAATGAAGTTCCTGAAGCTTTCAATTCTTCAGAGGCGGTTGCTAACTCAGAAGCATTTTCTCGGATTATTTCAAGGCGTTGACGATCTCGCTCGGCCATCTTTTTCGATTTTTCTTCTGATTGCTTTGCTTTATCCATGGCTGCGATTGCTTCTAGCTCTTTTTCGGCACTCAATCTCTTTGCCTCTTCAGCTTCCTGAGCAGACTTAATGGCTTGTTCTTTTTCTTTTTTAGCCATCTCAGCTAATTCACGAGCTTCTTTCTCTGCCACTTTCTGGGCTTCTAAAGACTCTCCGATTTGCTGCCAATTTACTTGCTCTTGCTTAAAGATATTTACAAGATTTAATTTTAAGTTTTCAATGGAAGAAAATATTTTTCCAAATTCATCTTTAGGAATGCTTTCACTGCTAGGGCTAATTTTACCTTTTTCCAAATCTTCCATGGCCGCAATACTTCTATAGACACTTGATAAGAAGTATTTCATTAGTTTAGTACCAAAGAGAAACATTCCAAATAAGAACACAGCGGAAAAAGCAAAAACTTGCACAAGGCCTAAAACAGCAGAAGATTTTTTTTCTTCTAGTTTTAAGTGCATCTCCTTAAATGTGGCACCAATCACATCATTGATATAAGTTACCGACTGGCTTATTGTAGCAAAAAACTCCCCTGGATCTTCATTTAGCTCACCATCATTACTCATCATATACAGCCTTGCATATACCGACTGTACCTTTTTCCAATGATCTTGGTCTTTAAATTTAGATAATTTGAGCAATTCTTTTTCTGGCAAATTTAATACATCAACATTCATATAATTTTCTACAGAAAAATAAAATTTCGATAGTTGAATTTTTCGAGGCTCAGATAGGACTCGATTATTTCCTACATCATTGGAAAGGTTCGCACGTAAAATCCCGGCATTTTCTTTAGCAAATTCTAGAGATAGATTTGACTGGATAACTTTTGAAATGAAGGGCAAATCTTTTGTTGTATTCACCGCAATTTTGTAAAAATCAAATCCCTTATGAATTAGACTCGAATAGTTTTTAATGTGCACAACCACAGCATTTTTGTCATCTACATGTTTTCGATATTGGTCTAATTTTGCTAAGGCCTCAGTGTACTCTTTTATATAAGCTTTATCATGATTATAATTGGAGATACTGTTTTGCAATATTACTAGTAACTCATCTACTTTTTTACGATGCCCAAGTAGTTTTTCGCTAGCCACATTTCCAGCTATAAAACCTGCGCCCATTCCTCGCTCTACTTGTAGTAAGTTATTTAGCTTACTAATATCAATTAAAAGACTCACGCTTTCATCTGCAATTTGCGAATCACGATATGTGTTAAAATCTTTTGTAACTAGATAAGCAGCAATTGCTAAGAAAATCAGGATTGGTCCGAAAACCATCAACTTCAACCTTATAATAATAGACATCTTTTATTTCCTCAACCCCCCTCCGAATCGGAAAATCCATTTGTAATTTAAAGCTCTTAACATTTTCTTTTAAAACCCCAATTAAATCGCAAAAAATCCTGGACGATGATCCTAGACAAACATTGAAGCTCAATGACTTACTGATTTTTGAAGTGAAAGAGATTCTCAAACTGAAGCATTTTAGCCCAAAGCCATTCGCTCTTTGCGCTCAACGAAAAAAAATAAAGAGAGCTCAAAGGCTCTCTTTATCACTGAAACTTAAATATTTTTTTAAGCTGAATTAAGCTGCGTGACTCGTTTTTCTACGAGCAGCAGATGGATCAATTCCATATTGCTTAACTTTACGATAAAGAGTCGCTCTACCAATCCCCAAAGCCTTTGCTGCTTCAGTTAGGTTACCTTTAAACTCGAAAATTGCATTTTCGATCGCCATAGACTCAATTTCATTGATAGTAGCAACACGTTTGCCTGTGTGTTGATTAACACCAGGAAATGGAAGTACAGTTGCGCCTGTGCTCTCTTTTACTGGAGCGCTTTGAACCACACTTGGTGAGTGTCCGCCAAAACCTACTGATAAATTTAATTCTTGATTACTAACATTAGATCTAAAAGATGGATCTTCAAGACCAGCTGCCCACTGAGCAGAAGTATAAGCCTTTACTTCGTAGCCACTTTCTTGACCCCAAGTACGAGCTTTTTGGATTTCGTTGTAGTCATCGCTTACTACTATCACTAACGAACGTGCCATAAATATAACCCCCTTAATAAAAACATAGATTACTGGAACCATAAACCGATTCACACTAGCTTATCGGCGGATCAAACTGAGACCTGAAGTACTTTTTTCTTATTTTGATATATTTTGATTTTCCTCAGTTGATACAGGGACTTAGAAAATTGATTCAAGTTAAGATTTTGTCAGGACCAAAGCCCCAACTTTTCTCATCTCAAAACAAAGACCAGATGAATCAGAAAAAATAGATATGCTAAATTGATGCGTACAAAAATTTTTCGATAAATTTAATTTTAAAGACCAGACAAGCCAGGTAGTTTAGAAACAGCGACCTGATTATAGATTATAGATTATAGAGAGGCAGCTGCCCTCCCCCCTATTCAAAACAAAAAAATCCCACTTAACAAATTAAGTGGGAGATTTTCAATCTGCATTTTCGAAAAAATTAACGGCGACCGGCCTTTAACTTTCGTTGCATTTTGGAGATTAAGCTTACAGCTAAACGCTCGTGCATTTCATACATCTTAAGCTCATCACGACGATATGATCTTTGACTTGGCGTCAAAGTATCCATCTCAAGCTCCATTTCGTAATCCATTTTACACGCACGAATGCCTTCCAGCTCTTTCGTTTGTTGTTTAAAAAGCTTCGTCAACGCGCTAAGAGGAGCAACCTCTAACCACTCTTGCTTCTGCTTGTACCAATTCACCATACGCAAAAAACGTGCTTTGTTTTTCGCAAGAGTAAACTCTGGGTACTGATCTTCTGACATTGCTAAGATGTCTTCGTGATTCTTTCCGTATTTCGAGTATTTCGCAAGACGGTCTTCACTGGTTGTTTTCTTTTCCAGACTCAAAGGAGTTTCCACCACCCATTCCTCCTAACTTTCCATAATGTGTGCCGGGTAGTTATATATCAAAGTGTTGAATTTTTCAACCAAGGCAAAAATAATACTTAGAGAAAACAAAAAGAATATAGGCCTTAAAAAGATTTTTGTTATAGTTCTAGGCAACTAAACGGGTTTATACCGCGCCGTTACATCTGCAAATCAAGCTGTTTTAGTAAATAAACGTAACCCCATATAACAAGCACTTATACTAAGTAGGTTATGAGAAAAAATACATAGCGCCAGAACTCCCCACTTTTGTTGTAAAATATAGCGAGAAGACTCCAAAGCGTAGGATGAAAAAGTAGTTAAAGCGCCTAAGAAAGCGAGCATAAATAAAAACTTTGTTGAGCCTATAAATACTTTATCTAGGTAACCAGACTGAGATAGTCCGATTAAAAAGCTTCCTACAAAATTACAAATTAATATCCCTACGCCAAAACCGTTAACAGAAAATTTAGATAATACTAGGCGAAAGCCTACTCCTGTAACTGCAAAAAGCAAAAACCAAATCAATTGCATTCTAATCCCCTGGACCTATTCCTAGAAACCATTCTAAGGGTCATTATATCTCAAGAGCAAGTCATAACCCGTCGAAAAGACTAAAGAAGACTGAAAGTAAAGGCGTAAATGAAGAAGGTAGTAATCATTGAACAGGATAATATTGTTTCCAATCTTATGCTTAAGACTATGGAAATGTACACGGAAGAAAAAATCCGTGTCGATATCTTTTCTTCAATGGATGCCTTTGCTGAAAAATACATTGATGGCGATCGCGGAAAATTTTCTAGTTCAGAAAGCCCCGACCCAGAACTTCCACATTTACTGAAAAATGATGAAATTCACAAAGAAATAGATCTAGTATTTATGGCCGATGAGTTTCTTGGTGATGATCCTAAAAAAGGAATCGAGTTTTTACTTAAAAAACTCTCCGATGCGAGACTGAGCAAAAAAGAGAGTCCTAGTAAGCTAATTTTTTTGGGCTATTACTACGAAGACCTGCATCTTCAAGAATACGAACAAAATGGTGTGGTTGATTTTATTTTTAAACCAATTGATCAGCAGCTTCTATTACAAAAACTAGAAATTGCCTTCAAACTGGGTGAAAAAGTCGAACCCTCCTTTTTGGTCAAAGCACAAATCGAAGAACCCATCGCCATCGGTAAACTGGGAAAGATCGAAGAGATTTCTGAATTTGGTTTAGCCATCAGAAATCCAAAGCCAATTAAACCAGGACAATTTGCAAGATTTTATTCCAAAATATTTTTCTGCAAAGAAAGTCCAAGCTTACTCGCTAGATGTTATATGAACATCCCACACCCTACCGAGGCTGGACAGTTTTTAGTTTACTTTAGCTACTTTGGAATTCGTAGAGAGCAACTTTTGAATGTACGAAAAGCCATGCAAAGAGATAGCAATCTAGAAAAAGCCTACAACCACAATGAAGCCGTGTCCTCAGCGCCTACGACAGACAATTCAAACATCATGAAACACATTGTGGTTATTGACAATGATCCAAACACAGCTAAAGCCATCGAAGAAGTATATAAAGACTCCTTCAGTAATGTTGCTGTACATTCTTACAATGGATACACGAACTTTATGGCCCAACTAAATGCAGCTAAAAAGTTTAAAAATCCCCTAGAGGAATTTAATAAATTACATGGCCTAGGCATATTTGCAGAGCAAGCAGAAAAAAAGAAGAAAAAGAAAAAGAAAAAAGACGACGAGCAAAATAATTTTGTTCCTTTATCGGAAAGATATAGAGCTGTTCCTATGGACGACAAATTTCAATTTGAAGTTTCTAAGTCTGAGGGAAAAATGTTTCGAATGGAACTAGAGAGCAGCAAAGAATACGACTGCTTTGGCTATGAGGCTCAAGAGTTTAAGAATGATCCAGAGCTTTGGAAAGCATTTATTCACGATCACTCGAAAGAGGAATTTGACGAATTCATCGAAGTATCCATGGCCGGCCAACAAGGACGCATCGATGTTTGGGGAATATCAAAAGATACCTCCCCAGCAAGAATCCGTGTTGAGGCAAGACACAAAGCGAATAGCATACAATTGAGCATTAGTGACATCACTCACCAATACCGACCTGAAAAGCAGAAACACGCTAAAAACCAATTAGGAAAAATCTATGCTATCTACTTAGACGGTGCACTGATACGAAGTGATGACAAACCTGAGTTTATGCGAAACCTCAGAAAAATGATTAACAAATCTGGCCTAAAACCAGATCGAAAAAAAGTAAAGATAATCATCCTAGGTTTAGAAGATGGTGAGTCTCGCTCTAGTAAATTTGAGTTTGAGGAAACCGATGATTTCTTCTATCGTCCTATTGATCGTAGTCTGGTGAAGGAAAAAATGATGCTCTATGTGTTTCCTTTTGAAGACGAAACCAGTCATATCCAATTGGACTACTTTAAAAACTCTCAAAACAGTGTTTTATCTACCGATGTTCAAATGGTTGAAGTTAGTGAACACGGAATTGCGATTCGTTATAAAATTCCTTTTAAAGAAGGAACCTATATGCGTTTCATCTCTAAAATCTTCTATTTAGACAATGGCGACCCTTTAATTGGCCGCTGTTACTTTTCTGAAAAAGAAGAAGAGAGCGAAACCTACCTAAGCTTTTTTGAGTTTTTCGGAGTAACCGATGAGGTTTTCAAACGGATTCGCGTGTGGATTCGTGAGAACTACGTTCAAAATAAAAATAAAAATTCAGCATAAAAAAAGCTCTAAGTAAAAACTTAGAGCCTTTGCTTTTTAGAAAAAAATCTTTTCTACTTAGAAACTTTCTCTTCTCCGTGATTGATGTAAATGGAGCAAACCATATCCCCCACCACATTAACAACTGTTCGACACATATCTAATAGGTTGTTCACTGGAAGAATAAATAAAATACCCTCAGGCGGAATATTTACTGAAACCAGGATCATTGTTAAAATCACGATCCCAACCCCTGGCACTGCAGCTGTACCGATAGAAGCCATAACAGCCATTACAATCACAGTAAGCTGGCCACCAATGGTTAAATCAATCCCGTAGATATTCGCTAAAAACAAGGCGGATACACCTTGAAACAAAGCCGTTCCATCCATATTAATCGTTGCTCCTAAAGGAATAACAAAACTAGAAACGTCCTTCTTTACACCTAACTCCTGCTCCGCAGTTTTCATGGTAAATGGCATCGTCGCACCAGAAGAAGATGTTGAAAAGGCAGTGATTGCCACAGCTTTCATTTTCTTAAAATTATCAATAGGATTTCTTTTGGCTAAAAAATATAAAACCAAAGAGTTCGTACCGATAACATGGACTAGAAGCCCTACTACAACACAAATACTAAATGGGATTAGAGCCATTAGCAGTTCTGTGGACTGAGTTTGCGCCAAAGTGGAAGCAATGATTGCGAACACACCATAAGGTGCTAGGCGCATTGCCATAATGACTATTTGAATTGTCATATCAGTGATTCCTTCAAAAAATTTGATCACTGGCTCTGCTTTGTCCTTAGGAAGCTTCAATAGTGCTAAACCCGAAACTACTGCAAAGAAAATCAAAGCTAACATATCTGGCTTAGGTCCACTCACAGTGCTAATTATATTTTTCGGAACAATTTTCTGTACCGTTTGAAACAGAGTTGCCTTGTTATCTTCTGCTGACTTAATTTTTCCAGTAGCTTCCGTTGAATAGTTTTGTTTAAATTCTGCTTTGATATCTTCAGAAAGTCCCTGTCCCGGTTGCATTACGTTAGCAATACTTAAACCGATCGCAATGGCCACCGCAGTAGTACCAATATAATAACCAATGGTTTTTAGTCCAATACGATTTAACTTATTTATATCGGCTAAACTCGTAACACCAGTTAAAATACTAGCAAAAACCAACGGCACTAGTGCCATGGTCAAAAAATTCATAAATATATTGGAACCCACTGGTCGTATTTCAGCAATCATTGCCGGGTCAAATACGCTGGAAAAACCTACAAATAAACCAACAATCAGTGCGATCAGGATTTTATAAAAAAGCTCAAGATCAAAGCCCTCAAAGATTACAAACAAAGATAAAAATAAAGTAATAAATCCCGCATGAGATTGGTAAGGAAAAACTAGGCTACTAAAAATAAAAAGCGCAACTGCTATTGCAATTTTTAGGGCCGGGTTCAACGCACGTAGTTTCTTCAAATGTAACTCCTTTGTAAATATCCAAGGCAATACCGAATAGATAAAAGTCCATCTTCCTCTAAGTGGTTTCCATGATGTGATCAGTTAAATTACTAGAAACAGATTAGTCATGCTAATAAATTTATCAAGATGATTCTTTTTATTGAGAAATTTTATCTGTAAAATCCGAAAAGATTGTCAGCAAAGCAAACAAATGAAATTGGTAAGTGAGTAAATCTCAAACAGGCTTATAATTTTTTCAAGATCAAACCAATTCCGGTGAACTAAGTTTCTTACCCATTCTAGACCTAAAAAAGAGCTATCAATGGAGAGTTTTTTTATTAGTACATCTGCTTAGCTTAAAGCGAACAGAAGCCGAAAACTCTAAAGTAGAAGTAGAACTAGAAGTTGAAAGGCCTGAGCTAGAAATTCCTGAAATGGAAGTAGAAGTGGAAGTTCCAGAGATCGAAGTGGAAGTTCCTGAGATCGAGATAGAAGTTAGTTTTGATAGCTCAGATAGTTTTGATAGCTTTGATTCTGGGGACTAATTCATCTAAAAAACAAAGGAGCCGAAAAAGGCTCCTTTTTACTTAAATCAAAAAACCCTCTAAAATTTAATGCTCTGCTAAGTACTTCGTAAACTCAAGAGCCGAGTAAGCATCCACAACTCCACCGGTAAGTGATAAGCTTTCAAAAGCTACAGGTAAGTCAAACTGTTCCGCACCTGGCAGTCTAACTTCCAAGGAACTATAGAGCCTGCTGGTACGTTTTAAAATCTCAGCCAACTGTACTGCACTTAAATCTGGATAATGACCCAAAACAAGGGCAGCGACACCAGCAGCTGCTGGGCAAGCCATACTTGTTCCAGAGTAAACATCGTATGAGTTTTCAGGAGTTGTTGAAAGTATTCTATGCCCTGGAGCGAAGAAGTCTACTGACTCTTTTCCGTAATTAGAAAAACTCGCAGGTAAGGCCAAGCCTTTTATTCGACTTGAGGCACCTACACTTAAAAATGCTGGAACCTCCGCAAGAGAATAAGCACTCGACTTTAAATATTTATTTGGAAAAGATCGAACCACATCTGTATTTGCATTATCGTTACCAGCAGCATTCATAATAAGAACGCCTTTTTCAGCTGCGTACATAAAGGCTTCATCTACCTTTTCTTTGTAAGGAGAAAAGGCTTTACCAAAACTCATATTAATAATTCTTGCGCCATTATCAGCCGCGTACTTTATGGCTAAAGCGATATCTTTATCCCTTTCATCGCCATTGGGTACAGCACGCAAGGCCATGATTTTTACATTTGGTGCAATTCCGTCAACTCCAAGACCATTTCCACGAACAGCAGCTATAATTCCTGAAACGTGGGTTCCGTGTCCTGCATCTGGTCCCTTTACGTCATTGTTTCCATACTGAGTGTCGGAAAAATCGGATGGATCATCTTTCACGATTTCTGATCGCGGATCAAAGCTTTCGTTGGTGTAATAATCCAAAATCGCGTGATAGTACTCAAGGGAACTGGCAATACGATTTACAGATCCAAATTTAGCTATGGTTTGCAGAAGGTGATCCTTCGCCGCAATGACTTCTTCATCCGAACTAGATATTGCTTCAAGACTTGATTTAGTGAACTCCTTCAGTCCAAGCTTTTCCTGTAAAAGCTTTTTCATAGCTTCTATTTTGTCCCCTACTGGCTGGTATTTTTCGATTCGACTATTTGCATACTCTCTTTCGTCAGCTACCGCTTTTTGCACTTTTTCAAAATATAGTTTTTCCTCA
>CEQX01154853.1_pt1 | contig 10783 bp, 8 predicted proteins | sample 356261 | NCBI WGS metagenome assembly CEQX01 (sample SAMEA2621076, study PRJEB7988) | marine metagenome | isolation source: saline water (ENVO:00002010), including | reverse complement strand
TATTGCTTTTGATGCGGCTTCAAAATCATCTTCATTATCGTAAAGTGCCTGTTGTATCATCTTAGGCTGTCTTTCAGCCCATTCGTGAAACTCTGAGCTACCTCTTAATTCGTCAAAATCAGGGTGACGTTTAGCTAACTCTGTCTCAGCTTCTTTACGATTAACTCTTTGTTCTTTTTCAGTTAAGTACGCTAATCTCTGTTCTATATCTTTTGAGTTTTCTCTTGCTTTCTTTGTAGCAATAGTTTCTACTACTTTTGCTACATCAGGGTATTTATTAGCCCACTCATCTATTTCTTCATCTGTTTTAGGAAGTCTTACTTGTGTCTTTGTAAGAGTAGACAACTGATCCCTAATTGTCATTAATTCTTTTCGATGCTCATCTTCTTTCTTTTGAAGATGTCTACGCAAATCTCCGTAGCGTTTTTTAAATGTACGCTCTTCAGGATGTTCAGGTTCTTGTTCAACCTCTTCTTTTTCTTCTTCTCCTGCCCTAGCTTTTTCTAGCTCCTCAATTTCTTTATCATTTTCTTCTATTGAGTTCTTACGATATTTCATCGTAGCTACTTTAGTTGGTTGTACTTGTGCTGTTGTTTCCATTGTTTTACTCCTTCTATGGGGCTATTAGTGGCTCTACGTTATTGTAGAGGGTAACAGGTAGCCGATTAAAAAGTTTTATTATGCTACTTTAAAAATGTCTTCTTTTAAATGCCTATTCCTTTCAGCATCAGTCATGTCTGTAGTTCTTCCCTCCATTAAATCATCAATCCTCTGAAGTCGTGCTTCTCTAGACCATTCCCAAGTTGGTGGCTGTCTATATGATGTACTCTCATAAGGATTAGTATCGTAGGTACTTCTGTCATCATATCCAGGAATTTGCTGTCTTTGTGAAATTGCTTTTATAGCTCTATTAATATACTTTAGATCTGTTTCAGAAGCAGGATCATCTAATTTAAATAATTGTAAATACGCTAATGCTTCTGCACCTCTTCTAGTTTTTGGATCAAATTTACTTAAATCTGCATTAAGTATATTATCTACAGAATCATATCTGTTTGAATCGTAATCTCCTCCTCCTTGAACAGGCATTACATATTTTTCTCCAAAGTCATCAGTTTGATTAAAAAATACTTTCTTATATATATCTCTATTGGTAGCACCTTCAGGAATATCATCTAGTGTTATTCCTTCTTTAATAATTCTTCTTTTATCATCTAGTTTATTTAAATTATCAACTAACTCAGAGTCTAAAGAAGAAGTATTACCTGCACGATACTCTCTAATAGAGTCATCAAACACCTCAGAATCTATGCCAGATGAACGGAGTAATTCATTTGTTTCCTGATCTAACATTTCTGCATTATTTGCAAACATATCTTTATTATAAATATAACTACCTGTTGGTTCTTCTGGAGGACTCATTATGCCTCCTGCTATATCTCCAACAGCATCTCCTACACTTTGTTCAGGTTGATCTTGTTGCATACTCATCAAACCTTCAACACCTCTTCTGTCCTCATCCTTACCAAAAAGATTAAAATGTTGTTTAGCTACATCTTCATAGCTAACATCTTCATCACTATCTACGCGACCTTTAGCATTTAAAAATACATCTCTGTTTAAACGTAAATAATCTAAAGATGCATCGCTTATGTCTGGATCTTGACCAATTATTTCTTCTGCTCTATATCCTCCTGCTGGACCATAAAGATTTCCAAATCTCTCTCCTGTTTCCTGATTGAATAATTCAGGTAGTCTTTCTGCAACTTGTTCTTGTATATTAACATTTGGTTCAGATGGAGCTTCTTCAGATGTAACAGGTTCTTCAGATGCTACAGGAGATGCTGTAGGACTAGGTATAATATCCATCTCAGTATCTACAGGATCACTAGAAATAGAACCACCTGCATCTGGACCTTCAAATCTTCTGTTATCTTCATCATCGTCCATACCACCAATATCGTCAGCCATACCACCGTTTTGAAGATAAACAGGAGATCTCATAAGACCACCTTGAGCAACAGTAGCTACATTATATTGTGGCATTCCTTGTAGTGGGTTTGGTCTATTTACTTGACTTTGTAATCTTTTGTTTATTATTTTATCAATAAAGCCTACACCTGCTTTGTATATTCTGTCACTACCAGAAGGATCTAAAGATTCTTTATCTTCTTTAGTAAGTTCTTTTTGCATCTTTGAAATGTCGTCATCGTCTGAATCTCCTGGTGCGCTATCTGGTCCTCCCATAGGATCTGAATCTGGACCTGTATCGTCTGATTGGTCTGTTGTATTTCCTCCAACACCTTCATCAGGGTCTGTTGTTTCACCAGCAGCTTCTGATGCATCATTTGGACCCCCTGCACCATAAAACACTGGTACGCCTTCTGGACTTAGTTTTTGTTTACCTTCAGGATCAAGTCCTCTACCTGCTGAGTGTAGTGCTTTAATCTCATCTTCCTGTAGATAGGCTAGTACATGAGGTACATCATTTATAACTTGAGCCAATGGAGCATTTAACATAGGTGCATCTGCCATACGATCTGTTTGTGCAGGAGGCATTTCTTGAGCCATATCAGGAGCTTCTTGTGGCATTTCTTTACCCATCATAGCATCCATCTGATCAACCATACCACCTTCTTGAAACTCTACTAAAGATCCATCAGGGGCTATTGTTTGTGTCAGCATTCCTCCTTGGTTCATTACGTTTACCTCTTCTTCAGGATTAAGTATAGGAGAAACTACACCACCCTCTTTAAGTTCTTTTACCATTGGTTCAGCCTTTTCTATCTGGACTACATCTATTATAGCCACTTCTCCTTTAGATTCTTTTTGAGGTTGTTCTGGTCTACCTTCTTCATCTACATCCACTATAAGCCCTTCATGCTCCATAGCTTTCAGACCCATCTTTGCCTCTTGCATCATTCCATGAATTTTATCTAAACCAACATATCTTACAACGTCTGCTGGTATTACAAATTCACCTTCAGAGATCATTGCAGGTATATCGTCTGCTACCTCTTCTGGTAAAGAACCTACTGGTGGATTGTTTTTCATAGTTGTACCGCCTTTGTTAAATTCATTTACTTCTACTATTTCATTTCCAAAATGAACCCCTTTAGGATTTTTTGAATCTAATATTTCTACAGGATGTAAACCTTTTTTAGGTGTTGAATTTATTTTTACTTGAGTACCTTTAATTTTGGTTCCTGCTGGATTACCTTTAAATTCTTTTGTTAAAATTAATTCCATTCCTACAGCCTTATTATTTTTAATAATAGGAGACATTCTTGTAGGAATACTTGAATCTTGAAATAACGGACCTATTTTATTCATGTCAGTTTTACTTAAATAAACTGTTTTAATGCTTTCAGGCTGTTCTATTGGTGGACCTTCTGGTTCTCCTCTATTTTTGTCTGGAACTCTTTGTCGAATAGTAGTATTATTAGGTTTTTGAATGTATGTAGACCCTCTTTTTGTTTTAAACGAAAACCTTTTATTTGCAGAAGTTTCTGCACCCTTAGAAATATCTCCTTTAGCAACATTAGAAACTACTTCTGTAGCTGTATTTAAAGCTGGAATTGCTCTTAAAACTCTACCTCCAGTAACACTTCTTCTACCCGATTCTCTTTGAGCTTCTGTCATAGGATTATTAAGATCTGCTGTTTTACCTAATAAAGTACCCTTTTCCATAGCTACTTCCAGTTTCTTTCTGCTGTAGATCTAACTTCAGTTTTCATGTCTCGTATCTTTCTCAAAACATGCAACTTACCTTGAGCTTTCCACATACTACTATCTACATCACTTTGTTCAAACTCTCTAACTGTCTGCTCTATTTTAAGATCTATGTACTCCTGAAATAAATCATTGAAGTCTTGTTGGTTGACCAGTGGCAGCAACGCCTTGGCTAGGTTGGGGTGCATTCGCTACTCCTTGTTGCGGTGCAGGTCTACGTTGTCCAGCATTAGCTCCACCTCCAGTTGGAAAACCTCGTTGTCCTGGTCCTGGAGCAGTACCCACACCTATATTACCTCCTCCTCCACCTGTAGGATCATTTGGATTTGCTCCTGGTGGTGGACCTTCTGGTTGCATTTGCTGTTGCATTTGTTGCATTAATACTGCCTGACGCATAGCCTCTTCTGGATTGTTTGTAATCTTATCAACGTCCAGATCCATAGTTCTACCAATCTCTCGCATGATATAAGGAAACTTAGCAAAGGGTGCGAGTACTGGATTACTTGCAATTTGTAAGAATGTAATCAGACGTTGTGATCTAACTTCATTCTTCATAAAGCTCTCAGTACCCCTAGCCCTAACTTCTAAGTCACCTTTTATAGAAGGATCAAAGTCAAACTGCATATTAAATGCATACAATGCTTCTCCCATAGGCCGTAATAAATAGTCATCTATATTTTTAATTACGGTACGAATAGAACTGGTGGCAGCACCCATTAACATTGATATCCCTGATGCAGTTCGTCCTGTTCCCTGAACCCCAGTCTGACCGTATGAATATGAGGGTAATCCAGTGGACTCATCAGCTAACACTCTGGCTTTATCAAATAACTGCATATTTTCACTTGACACATTCGGAAACTTAGTTCCAAATATTGCTTGTCCAGGTGCGCCACCTTGTCTCCTAAAAATTTTTCCTGGGTATACTGTTAAGTCTTGACCAGGAACTAGATTTGATTCGTCTACTTCTATAAGTAAATTACCAGACAGTACAGCGTTATCTACTGCAAGTCTCATAAAACCATTCATAAGTGTTTGGGTATCGTCCATGTTTTCTGCAAGACCTATACCAAAGAAACTGTACGGATTAATCTCATAGGGTGCGGAGCAGTACGGAATACGTTTAGGTGTAAATGGATTTATTACTAGTCGTAATATTTCATCATTACACACCCAACAGTTTATCTGTATCTCCTCTAGCTTTTTAAGTTCTCTTGGTAGTTGAATACCAGCCTCAAGAGCCATCTCTGTATCTACTGTACCCCAAAACTCTACTACTTCAAAACGCTCGATACCTGTATTAGGATCTCCTGCATCTGAGTCCATACCGTAACTATCGGACTCTATATCATCTTCCCACCATTCTCTAGTATAGCTTTCACCATACTCAATAGCCCTGTCTATTGCAGACTTTCTAAAGAATGGACGCTTTCTTAATGCTCTTAGTTGTGTTCGTGTCATTCTATGACGCTCGATCACATACATAGCATCTTCCATGTTTATTGCATCTGGATCAGGGTAGAAGTTCCAGATAGACGTATATTCTACTTTAGGTATTGTCTTGACTACTGGATCATAGTCACCTTCATCATTCCAATTAGGATACTCTTTGTTAAAAGCAAACGGCCCTTTCATAATGCCAGTACCAAATAGAACCGACTCAAATGCAGCAAACCTAAGATGTTTAGTTGCAGCAGACTCTTCTAGCTGATCTCTGATCTTCTTCTCCATTTTCTTAGCTGCAACCATTGCAGGTTGAAATGTAATAGAAGATTGAGTTTCACCTGGACCTTCTTGTAAATTTTCTATATCTCTTAATTTATTTTCTAGTGGTCCTAGTTTTGCCATAAGTGTTTCAGCAGTGTCTCCACCACTTAACTCTAACCCATCTCCAGGAAAACCATACACTAAAGGAATATCTGGCATCTCTGGCTCAGTTATACCTGCTGGTTCTTTTGGATCTATATGTGCAGTATCTACTACACCTTCTGGTAATGTAGTTGGCTCGATACCTATAGGAAATCTATTCTGACTAAACAGTACGTCACACAACTGGCTATATGCAGCAAGTACTTTTGTCTTAGTTACTTTAATAAATACGCGAGACTTCTCAGCATCCGTAAACTTTACATCAGGACCATAGATACCTCTATAGTTTCTGTACGACTGTAACCATCGTGTCTCATCATTATACCTAGAGCTTTTAGCAGACGTATATTTTTTATCAATATATCCTAGAAGATCATTAAATTGATTATTATCATCAGCATCTTCTAATGCTGTATTCTCATCGGTATCTAAAAAATCGTCACTCATTTAGTATCCAAACATATTATCTGATGGCCTCCAGCGTTGTTTAGGAATGTGTTCCCATGCTGTTGTTTTATTCATTGGCCTTGACATTACCATATATCTTAGTGCATCATACAAGTGATCTTCAGACTTAGTATCAACATCCTCTGGATTACGTTTATCTAGAGGAAGTGCAGGTAACTGACTAACTAAATTACGACAGTTATCTAGTATTATTAATCTTGGTTCTTCTGTTTCTTCATCAATATGTAGGCGTTTGTGTATTTCTATTTTACCAGCAACCCTAGATCCTGGAGATCTGTCAGAAGGTCTAAATCTACAACCCTCTCTGTTTAGTGTCTCTGCTATAGATGGACCTACATCCCCTCGCTTTGCCCAACATGATGAGTCTAACACTGCATCATATATCTTACCGTCATCTTCTTCTGCATCCAATATAGCCCATGCTAACTTATCTGCTGTTAGTTGATTAACATAAAGCTCACGATAAATCCATAGTACATCGTCATAATCAATAGCTCCCCAAAGGACAGCAGAATGACTAGAATAACCAAAATCGCAAGATCTGACTTTTGTCCATCCTGAAGGTATTTTAAAAGATTCGATAACGTGAGTTTCTTTATTAAATTCTGGAAACGCTCCATCCTCGACAACATCCCAATTCCCATATAAAAACTGTTGGCGTTTTGCTTCAGGTAACGAACCCAACATTGATACATAACTATGGTCTTGTGTCAAGTACGGATTATCCCATACTGACGCTGCTATAAACTTACGGCTAATACCAGATACTATTTCCTGTCCGTTGGCATTAAACCTAACTTCTTCTACAAACCTTTTACCTTGCGGTGCAGGATCTATAAACATCTTTTTTACCCAAGCTGATCCTACGTTTCCTGGGTTTCCTGTTGCCCTCATTTGCAGAGGTATACTCGTATCTACCGTTCTTAACGATGATCGTAGAAAATGCCAGATATCTGAGTTAGGATATTGCGGAAGCTCGTCCACACCGATCCATGTATATGATTGCCCCTGATATCTAAGTGCATCTTGTAAGTTCTCTGCATAACCAAACTCTATTCTAGCTCCACTTGGAAAGTGCCAAGTGTTTTCTTGTGTCTTAAACTTTGCACCTTTAAATGCCTTAGGGTATATCTGTTGTGTCTGAAAGATAACATCCCTAAGTTCTGGCATTGACCTACGCAATAACAATGCTCTATGTGTAGGTTTATGTGCAAACCTTAATGGTGCAATTAATAGACTATAGGTTTTACCTCCACCTCTTGCACCACCATAAAATACTTCTCGTTCTCCAGCAGATAGAAACTCTGTTTGTGGACCTGGATTTGGTTTAAAAGCAATCTCCTGTTTTACTTCTGTCTCTTCTACAGGAAACTCTATGTTCTCTTTCTCTACACGATCAGGTTTATTAAGTGCTTTCTTGAGTCTTCGCTTTGCCTGTTCAGCTTTGATTGTTGTTTGCTTAACAGTATTTTTGAGCCTACTGACCTCCTTTTGTTGTTTGGTGAGGTTGGCTTCGCGCTCTTCTCTACGCGAGTTAAGCTCTTCTTTAGTCCACGCAAGTTTATGTAATCTCGTTGCGGATAGCCTACGATTGGTTTCATTTTCTAACCACCCTGCAACCTTTCTTACTGGCTGTCTACCTTCTCTTATTTGTACTATTGCTTCATCTAGTTTAGTAAGTACAAATTTGTCAGGATAATAATATGATTTATCCTGTCCTTTTTCAGCCTTGTCATACCCATACGGCAAAGTGCCTACTGCTGGTATCGGTTTAGTTTTATTCCTCGTCTTCATCTTCGTCTTTGTTAAGAGGTGGTAGAACTACTACGGCTGATGGAGTGCCTTTGTGTTCTATCTTTTCAGTACGGACTAGCCCTACTCTATCTAGCACTTCTTTTGACGCTGCTAGTTTTTCTCTGTTTCCTAATGCACTAGGATCATCTATTATATCTACCATAGACATAACGGCCTTTGGAGCATTTGCAGCAAGAACATACTCTGCTCTTTCTACAATTTCCTCCTTGAGCCGTTTAATTATTCTGGCAGGATACTCACTCTTAGAATATCCTGCTATGTCCATTGCAGTACGAAAGTGTCCGTTAGCATCGCCAAACAAAGCATCTAAAAACTTACTTTCTTTTTCAGTCAGTGATACCTTCACGACATTTGACCTCTATTAGTAAATCCACCTTTTTTCATACCGTATGTTTTTTTTGTGCCTTTATACATACCGCCCTTACCAAAAGCTGTACCACCATACTTAAAGTTTGCACGATCAGTATCCATACCTTCATCAGTAGAATCTACAACAACTTTACCAAACGGTGTATCATATTCTCTGATGCCTTGCTCAAGAGGTTTTAATGTGCTTTTAGTTTTATTGAGTTGGCTTTTACGTCTACGTATTACGTCTTCGCTTTCTCCTTTAGCTGAATTTTTTTCTGCTTTTCTTTTATCTGAAACTGCTTTTAATCTGCTTTTTATATTTTTTGGACCACGCTTAGGTTTATCTTTAGGTATAGGTGGAGATTTAAGATCATCTTTAACTTCTGCAAATTCATTATTTTTTTTATCACTTGCTGGTTTACTTGCTGGTCTATTAGTTCTACTAGAACTATCCTGACGCAAAGTGGTTCTCTTAGCATTAAATCTTTTTATATCATCTTTTATTCCTGATATACCCTGTTTAACCTGTTTATCCTCTTTTTCTTTTTTATCTCCACTAGCTGCAAAAGTTCCTGCTGTTGCTGATGCAATCGTTCCTAATCCAACTTTTCTAGCTAATCCTTGTCTTGCTAATTTTTCACCTTCTGATTTAGTTACTTTTTGCATACTCATGTTTTCTAATCCTGACTTACTTTTTGTTCCTATAGGTTTAGAAAATTTTACAAATGCATCTTCCATATTTTTAACATTTCCAGGTGTGCCTCTTCCTTTACCTGTTTTCATTTTTTGCATTTTTACAGGATCAAAATATTTTTTCGCTGCTCTAACTGCATTTTTACCAAATTTTTTAACAGCTTCTGCTGTACCTTTTGTTGCTATTAATTTACTAACTTTGACTAAAGCCATAGCAGGTATCATTAAAAATTGCGCTGCCATTTACTTATCCTTTCTAGAGTTCCACAAATCAAAAAGGGTACGAACCTTTTCCTTAATAATCTCGATATCTGAGTGCATTTTAGCTAATACTATAATTAAAGTAATGATCCCTAATGCTATGGGCCATGTGCTTGACGCTAATTCTACTATTTCCATTTCTCATCTTCTAGGTTTTCTTTTAGGCTGTATTCGCCTATTCTTAGTTTTAGAGATTACGGCTAGATTGCTACGCCTGTTATCTCTAGGATTACCATTCTTATGGTGTACTTCTTTACCCTTAGGTGGTTTTAATTTTTTATTCGCTGCATTACGAGATGCTCTACGCTTCTTCTGTTCTGGTTTAGCATGATAATCATCATATTCTTTACGATAGTTACGAGTTCTTGTTGCCACTCTTCTTACCTTTATATAATGGTCCTCTGTTTGTTACTCGTAGTATTAAACCACCCTTCTTTACATCTATACCTGTTGGATCTCTTGTATCCATTTGATTTGGTCTATATTTTCTAGGTCTAATACTTTTTAATTCATCAGCCTGATCTTTAGCTTGGTTATCCATCATACGTTGATTAGGTATACCTCTTCGTATTTGTTCTTGACGACTTAATTGTTTCTTTGTTTTTTTAGTTCCAAGTTGTCTTTGTCGTCTTCTAGCTTCATCATCTAGCTGTTTAGCTTTAACTACGTCATCTAGCATACCTAACTCTTTTAAGGTATTATAAAAATCTTTTTCTCTTTCTTTTTTTGTATTACCCATTACTCTATCTAAAAATTTGTCAACACTTTCATCTTCTTTTCTGCCATACTTTTTAAAAGACTTACCTTTTTTTGCCATAATTACACCTCAAAAAGTTAAGGGGGAGGTAACTGCTAACCTACAACCCCTTATAATGCAATCACTGGACCCTAGAAGGTCGTATACTAACCCATACCCCTCAAGATAAAGATTATATATACGCAGTTTTTATGAGAATTGTATTATATCATAACTATATAACACTTGTCAAGTAAAAAATACATATATTTACAAATAATATTTACATATATACGGTAATATACTAAATAGTACGAATATTACACCTGTTTACATACTAATTAATAGTATATATTATTATACTGTGTATATAGTCTCGCTGATGCTCGACTAAGAAATAGATTATAGCATATATTATGTTGTTTGTCAAGTTGTTTTTACTATATTGGTACAGATATTACCTATATCCTTAACTTTCGTACTAAAAATACATTATTATTTATTATCAAGGGGTTGACAACTAATTTTCTATAATTTTATATGGTCATGTATATATAACGTAGGGGAGTGGCATGGCTACCGCGCACCCTGCCTGACTGACTTGGCATGGTTTTTGCATACCAAATCGACCCAATCAAGTCTATCATTTTTTGGCATGATTCTTGCATGACTAAATTAATCCGATATGTACTATTTTCTGGCATGAATCTTTATTGGCACGGATTTTGCATAACCCCTCTCAAATAAAATTGTGTACCCCTTCTGTTCCTAGTTTGTTCTAATTGAGAACATAAGGAGAACAAAACGTGAACAAAATCTATCATATTGTGGCTGCGCCCTATCATATGTATTTCTATC
>CEQX01063273.1_pt1 | contig 10788 bp, 5 predicted proteins | sample 356261 | NCBI WGS metagenome assembly CEQX01 (sample SAMEA2621076, study PRJEB7988) | marine metagenome | isolation source: saline water (ENVO:00002010), including | reverse complement strand
TGGCCTTGTTAGCGATAACCCTACAACGAGGGAGGAGACCATGTTCGATCTGCTCTTTATCGGAAATCCAGCAATTGACAAAGCGATTGCTGAACCCGAAGACATGCCACAATCGCTCGTAGCCAGACTCCGCGGGGCAACTCTAAAAACCCTCGAAAAAACATATCGCCTTGCAATTGAATCGCAGGCACAAGGGATTGTTCTCTGTGGATCAATCGTAGACCCCACTCGTGTGAGTCCAGCACAACTCATTGCATTCCGTCAATTGATTACCCGGGCTGCCGAACACGATTGCGAGACACTCTGGGTAGCAACTGATCCAGCTGATGCCCAAGAATACCTGCGCGTGCTGGGTGAACCGAAAGGGCTCGCCTTCGCCAGCTCACTTCACCCCTGGACCCAAACCATTCGTTCTACAACTGTTGAACTGTGGGCTGTTTCTAGCGAAGCAGATGTCGAGCGAATAGCTGCTCAGAGTTCATTTGAGCCCCTCCACCGGCAAATCCTTGTTGGCTCTGATACTTGCCCGAACGATGCTCATTCTGCGACATCTTTTTTGTCGTCAAGTCATTTGTCACAACCTAACACCTTGGCTATCTGGGCAACGAAATCATCTTCGTCACTGCCGCTTCATATTCTTCCACTTCCGAACATTCAATCGCGTTGCCAAACGGACTCACTGAACTCTGGTTGCTATGGGCTTACGTTCTACCGACCACAATCTGACAGTGATAATGATTCTCCCTCTGGAAATAAACGTACCGTCGATCAGTGGAAACAACTTCCAGTGAGTGAAGTTATCTGGCGAACCATTCATATCGAATCAGCCGATGAGGACCATGAAGCACTCTCCCAACTCCTCTGGGAGTCCTGCCAAAATCTTTTAGGTGAAGTTGTGCCAGAAGGTGACGAGCCGATAACAAGTGCGAGTCCACTCATCATAATAGACTGCCAAATAGCATGTGGCACCAGTATCACTCGGCGACTAGAGGTCAATGAAATTGCCCCGGAAACGAAAAGAATTCTTCGTGAACGTTGCGCCGCAGCATCTCCGCATATTTGGATACAAAGTATTTCTGCTGACGTTGAAGAGCCACTTGCAGCCCTTGGTCGCAACCGTTCTGGAGGACGTCCGGGTGCAAGCAACTCTTTCACATCTGCACTCGCCGACCTTGTGACAGAGGCCGAAGCTACGTCTCCTGAAACAACGGCGGAACGTGAAGCTGGCTGGCTGGCACTTGAACTCCTCGAGAGTGAATAAAGAAGCAAAAGATGCAATCACAAAGGAAAGGTAAGTAGAACGCCAACGCGGCTACCTTCAAGGAACCTTATTCATGCACATTGAGCAACTTGAAATTGAACGCTTCGGAGGACTGCAACAGGTCAGCCTAAAAGACCTTGGTCAGGGTATCGAAGTTATTCACGGCACAAATGAAATCGGAAAAACCTCATTGCTCGAATTCATCCGAGCCGTGTTCTTTGGATTTGAGGGGTTATTTAGAAGGGGTGTTCTTGATCCAAAAGTTCCCTGTAGCGGCCGACTTATTGTTGTCACTGGAAAAGGTCCTCGGGGCAAACGAGAGCGTCATCGTTTCATCATCGAACGCCGCCACGAAGGACCAGGCATCGCATCACTCACAAGAGAAAGTTACGAAGATGATATCGTTGGTCTCGGCGGTGATGAGGGAGACAGCGTCACTGTAGAACAACTCGATGGCACCCGCACGGATGCTCAACGCATTTATCTTCAGGACATTGTGGGCGACATTGACGAAGCCACATTCACAAACGTGATGGCATTCGGTCTCGACGAGCTCCACGAACTTCGCACACTTGAACCGGAAGGGTGTGGGAGTCGGCTGTATGAACTCGCAAATGGTCTTGATCGATCACGAGTCGCAAGAACTATCTACCAGATTGAAGAAGCCGTTCAACGACTTGCACAAGGGGATGGTCAGAAGACACCACGGCAACTTCTTCTCGAGAAACGAGATGCGTTGCGAAAAGCCGAGGACGAGCACCAATCTGAATATTATGTTGGCGACCTCTTCATTGAGCACACCAAAATCGGACGAGAAATCAGAAGCCTTGAAAAGGCTGTGACCAGAGCCACTGCTACAGAAAGCCTTGCACGTGACGCCCTGCCAATAAGCCAGTTACGACACGCATGGCAAGAGCTCTCTGACGAACTCGAGTCACTTAAAAAAGTTGCCTTGGTGCATCCTGACTTCGATGGGTGGCAACGCGATATGAAAAAGCGAAAGCAGGTCTTCCGGGTTGTCGAAAAGCGTTTGAAAGAGAGAAGAAGACTGGCCCGAGAACTCGCCAACCGCGACACCAAGACAGCCATCTGGAAAAAACGTGTTGAAATTAAGAGCCTCCTGGAGGATCGTTCCCAGGTCGAGCGACTTGTCGCCGATGTTGCTCGAACCGAAGCCCATGCAAGACTTGCAGCCCGCCGCTTTGGGGAGCAGATCGGACTGTGCGGGCTCACAAAAGTCATATCAGTTGAGGATCCACAAACCATCGACGTTGGTATGGCTGTCGTACTACCTGAGGGTCTTTCGTTGTCATTCGGCCCGCTACGCAATCGGGCCAGGAACTGCAAGCGTGCATCTCGTGCAGTTGCTTCTGCTCGCAAGCAGGTTGCTCGAGCAAGGTCGGAACTCGCTAAAGCCGAACGACAACTTGACGAAAACGGAGGAGCACTCAGTGGATCAACTCTTACTGCCGCCATTGAAGCAGCTACGGAACAGTCTGCAGCAATCCGTAAACGAATGAGTGCGGGAGAACGAATGACTGAACTGCACCAGACAATCACACAACTAGAACAAGAAATGAGCAAACAACTTGCCAGCCAAGTAATGCCATTAAGCTGGTTACTTGGGCTCGGTAGTATTTTTGTTGTCGGAGCTGGAATGCTGCTATCTGGCCTTCTGTTGCCGTCAGTTGTAACTGGTCCTCTTGCTTACGTCATCGCTGCGATCGGCCTAGCGGGCACCGGTGTGGCGTCTGTAATGACCTGGACGCTTGACAAGTCCTCAGGAACACGTCTGGGTGAAACACGTCGACAGCACGCACTTGCACGAAAGCAGCATAAAGATGTTGCTGTTCAATGCGAAACACTCGATACCATAATTTCAAGATCTCCGAATCAGTCCTCACACTTCAGCACAGAAATAAATGATTCGCAGCCAGAATACAGTCACTCACCACAAACCACCCTCGAGCGACGCGCCGCAAGGGCAGACGCTGAAATCATCCGGCTGGAACACATGGCAGCCCATGAAGGAGTCCTTCGCAGCCATAAGGCTCGCATTTCCAAATCTAAGGTGAAATTAAAACTGGCGCTCAGTCGCCGAAAGAAAAGCGTTGCCCGATGGCAAAGATCTCTTGAGCAAAGAGGACTACCCAGCACGTTAAGCCCGTCGGAAGTCTGGCGGATTGGCACACACCGCCACGAACTCCTTACGCTCGACGACGACCGGCGGCGACTTTCCGACGAGGCCCGTCATAAACGGGAAGAATTGGCTGCTGCTTCAAGGCGAATTGAAGCAATCCTTGTCGAGTGTGAACTCCTACCAGACGGAACTTCACTTGATCAGCTTCAGCAACTCGATGACCTATTGAACAAGCAGCGGCAGATCCACGAGCGACATAAAACGTGCACTCGCAAACTCGAGAGGGCGAGAATTCGTCATAGGCAGGCAATTCGCCAGCTTAAGGTATGCGACCACACACTCAAGACGCGGCTCGAACGATGGGATGCTGAAACTGAAGAAATATTTCTCGCTAAGACCGATCGCCGTCCATATTTTGAGGAGCTTACCGAAAAGGCTCGTATCGCAGAGCGAACATGGCACGACGGCAGGAGTCGATTCGAAGACCCAAGACTGCTTGATACATGGATCGACCAATCGCCAGAAATTTCTCTCAAACAGAGGCTGTCTGACGCTGAAAGTGTGACACAAGAACTGCGTGAAAACCTTGGAGCCCAGCGGGCCAAACGTACAGAAATTGAGAAAGAAATCCAACTGGCAGGGAAAAACAATGGCCCAGAAAAAATGCAGCATCAAGCAGCTACAGTTGATGCGCAAATAGCGGCACACGACCAACGCATTCGTCTGCTCAAATGCACACGCGGACTTTTAGAACGTACCCGTGCGGAAGTGGCGAGACACCACCAACCCGCTGCGCTTATCGAAGCATCTCACTGGCTCGCTCGACTTACAGAAGGTCGATACATTCAGATCACCACAGCAGCTGATGAAGCCCGGCTTGATGTCCATGACGCTGCTGGTGTGATCTGGAACCCGGAACGACTCAGTCGCGGCACTCGAGAACAGGTTTTTCTTGCTTTGCGACTCGCGCTTGTACGTGACCTGCACGAACAAGGTATTACACTTCCTGTGGTTATGGATGACGCCCTGGTTAACTTCGATGATCAACGCGCTCAAGCCGCATCACGCACTCTTGTTGAATTTATGAATGATCGAAACGGTGACCACCAGATGCTTGTTCTCACGTGCCATACTCACGTCGCCACGCTCTTTCGAGCAGCGAAAGCAACAGTTCGTACCCTTGATCCAAAACAAATCTCAGCTGACGGATCAGCGGACGATGATGCTCTACCACAGGAATCGTGGTGATCTGAAGAATACTGCTTTGGCGATATTTAATCGACAAATAAACAGCATTTGGTTCTGCCCAGGTGTAGAGAGGTTGAAAGCCACGTGTCGATCAAATGATTGCGGGCTACCCCGCCACAGAGGCGTCGGGAATACGCTCTCGGACTAGCGACAAGTACCGTGCTCGCATGCCCCCAAGAAGAATGCCAAGGTAGGCATTGCCGCCAATTGAAAGAAAAAGCGCAATCAACGAACCGACCAAGAGTGACCACGGCTTCTTTCCCTGATCAGTCGTCATCGTCCCCTCCTCTCCCTCCACCTTAGCAGGTCCAGCCGGTATTACCTTGGGACGCGTTGCTGCCTCTATAACTGTTCGCTCTACAGCTGCAGGCCATCGATCAGCGACATAAATACATACCCTTCTCACATCTCGCTCATCAACTGGAATATCGCTGGTGAAAGTGTAGGGGCTCTGGCTGGAAACCAAGTCTGGTTCGACTCGGACCAAGTATTCTCCTCCCCCGCCATCACTCGGTACGAATGCTGTTTCAATACCTGTAGCTAACATTGCAGCTGCCAGTGTTAATAATTCGATGAACATGGCTGTTCCTCACAAAAAGTTATTCAATCGGAGATTTCTAAATCAGCTGAGCACTACTAAAAGAGTCAAAGTTATTTTCCGGCGAGACTACTGCTTTCTTCTTCTGGCGTTTTGTCGGAAAGCGTATCGAGTTCAGTCTGCAACATAGTCAATGCTGCTTGCAAGAATGCAACTGCAATAGGGCCAACAAAGATACCTATGGGCCCCAAAGCACCGACTCCACCAAGAATGCTCAGAAGAGCAAGCAATGGATGAAGCTTTGATTGCCCCTGCAAAACGTATGGCTTGATGATGTTGTCAACTGTTGAAACCACTAAGGCGCCCCATAACGCAAGACCAAGAGCTGCCCACGTACTCTTTGCGAAGAACAGCAGATAGAGGCTGGCTGAACCCCAAACTGCTGCGGCACCAACAAACGGAATGAGAGCACCAAAAAATGTAAGTAGTGTCAACAGAAACACAGCCTGGAGCTCCGCGACATAAAAACCAAAACCCGCCAGGATGGCTTGGACTATCGCAGCCAATAATGTCGAGCTCACTACAGCACGACTAACCTCCTCGAATTCTGTTAGAAACTGCCACTGGTATCGCTGATCAAGAGGGATTAATCGTGTGACCGCGTCAAACATTCTTGCTCCATCAGCTAGAAAGTAAAACAGTGCGACAGTCATAATAATCACTCCGATGATCAACTTTGCTGCCACGACCGGAGCACGAGTAGCAATTGGACCAAAAAAGTCCTCTGCTACTTTTTTCAACTCAGTATTGATGTCATCAGCGGTGAGGGAAAGACCCGTCGTTTCATTCACTGTTTCAATGAGGCCGGAAAGTACCGTTGGGTCAAGCCGCATACCATGAGGGCTCTGTGCCATTGCAATCGCATCTCCACCCGCTCGGACAACCAGAAGAGCAAGCGGAACAAGAACTATGATCAAAACAAACCCTGTTGTAAGACCAGCGGCAAACCACTCCTGCACTCCTAACTTCTGCCGCAATGCTCTGTACATTGGGCCAAAAATCACGACAAGCATCGCAGCCAACAGAAGCGGCAATAAAAATATGGACATGACTCTCAGCGAAAGCAGCCCAAATATCACCACCAGTCCAAGAATTACACCGAGAGAAATCAGACGTGTCATGATGAGGAACTCTGGTTATGTACGTATTTCGGCCGATTCTCCCGACCACAGACTACCGATTGTAAACCGCTCTTCAGCAAAGTGGGGAAAATCAATTTTTTAACTCGTAGTATGTGGTTATCCCGTGCAATACTAGGGATGAGCGGATGTATCGCTGATTGCTGGTCTCCTTGACCCACCGTACCTTAATTTGCATGACGTCAACCCACCCTACTGATCGCCCTCAGGTCTCACTCGTTATTCCCATCCGTAATGAAGCGGGTAACATCGGCTCTTTACTAAATGAGATTCGTACATCACTCGATACAGCCGGATTCTCTTGGGAAATTCTAGTTATCAATGATGGTTCAACCGACGGATCAGTTGATGAAGTAGAGTCACTCTCGGGCGACACCTCGAGAATCCATTTAATCCATCTAACAGATGGCCGTGGAAAATCTGCCGCTCTCTCGAGAGGGTTCGCACGCGTTCGAGGCGAATCTGTCGTCATGCTTGACGGTGATGGCCAAGATGATCCGAGCGAAATTCCAAAAATGCTCACTCGACTGGGTATGGCTCCTGATGGCCAGAAGGCACCGCCGGCAGAAGCCGAACTTGTGAACGGTTGGAAAACGCCACGACTGGACCCTTGGCATAAAACAATGCCATCCCGAGTTTTCAACCTGCTTGTCAGCTGGCTTACAAACGTATCGCTACACGATCACAATTGTGGTTTGAAAGCAATGCATCGTGAAGTTGCTCAACGGCTACCGCTAGCGACAGGCATGCATCGGTTTATACCTGTTCTGGCTGCATCCTCCGGAAACCGTATTGTTGAACAGCCGGTTCATCACCGGCCACGCACCCAAGGAGTCTCTAAATATGGCGTTGGGCGTTTCTTCCGTGGTTTGTTCGATCTTGGTTCTGTTTGGCTCAAGTTACAGACTGGTCAACTCAGCACAGCAAACCACAAGGATTCTCTAGTCGATTCTACGGCTCATCTTCGGAAATTCATGTATGGGATTCTTGCTCTTGTTGCATGCAGCAGCGTTCTCGGTCGGATTGCTACAGTTACAACAGTAGATCGATTAGCACTGGAAAAGCGGTTAGTTCAAGAAGCCATTGAAAGACGAACGACGGGCAGTGCAACCCAACTCAACCCAGTAGAAGAGCTGGCTCTACGACGCGAACTGTCCGATCGCATCCGACGAGAAAAGGGACTTTTTCGCCCCTTTCTTTCAGCGAATGATCGCAGCCGGTGGCTAACGATCCGAAGTCTCGCAGAACGCGGGACGTTTGCGATTGAAGACCTCGCAGCGGAACCCGGATGGGACACCATTGATGCTGTTGTTCATCCAGATAAAAATGGAAAATTGCACCTATATTCGAGCAAGCCGCCACTCCTATCTCTCCTGCTTGCTGGGCCATACTGGTTACTTGTTCAAGCAACAGGATGGACTCTTGGAGACCATCCGTTTCTGCTTGGTCGTTTCATGCTGGTTCTTTACGGGCTGGTTCCTTTGGGAATTATCATTTTTGCTTCGTGTAGCTGTATTGAACTTACTGGTAAGACTGATCGCGGAAAAATCTGGTCTGCAGCGACTATCGCCTTTGGCACTCTCCTTACGACATTTGCTGTAGCGCTCACTAATCACTCTTTCGCGGCAGCGTGTACAGCTGCCAGTCTTTACTGTGTGTTGGTTGTTACCAAAAAGGCACAGCGTTCTTGGTCGCTTTTTGCAGCAGCTGGACTGACTGCTGGTCTTGCTGCAGCTTTTGATCTTCCTGCACTTGCTTGGACTGCGGCTGTTGTAGGAATTCTAGCTACATTTGACTGGCGACAAACTGCTTGTGCTACTCTTCCAGCAGTGCTTGCTGTTTTGATTGCGGCCCTTGGATCAAACATTCTTGCTCATGGCTCGGCATGGCCGCCATATGCATTTCGTGCCGCACCGACTCCTTCTGAAGTAGCATCGAAATCTACTGAAGGACAAGTCTCTAAAAATCAGTGGAATCCAGAAAATTGGTATGATTATCGATTCATAATGCCGAACGGCCGAGTGATTGAAAGCTACTGGCGATCACCGGGCGGTATCGACCGTGGTGAGGCATCAATTACTCGATATGCTTTTCACGCTACCATTGGACACCACGGAATATTTTCACTCACACCTGTTTGGCTCCTTGTCCTGCCTGGCCTCATCTTGATGCTACAAAGACCTGGACATGGATGGCAGATCTTGTCTTTGGCAATTATTACTGTTTCGATCACTGTGATTCTCTTTTACTTGACCCGGCAGCCGTTGGACCGCAACTATGGCGGATCAACAAGTGGGTTCCGTTGGGTCTTTTGGTTGGCACCAATTTGGATCACTGCCCTTACGCCGGTAGCTGATCGTTTGGCTGCCAGCAGGACCGGCTACTCGGTCCTACTCATACTTCTTGGGCTTTCTGTGCTGTCGGCTGCAGCACCCACATGGAACCCATGGACACATCCCTGGATCTACCAGTGGCTCAATTATCAGGGATAATTCGTATCGGCTTGCTGACAGCACGGAATGGTCTGCTGATAGAACACGCAGTCGAGTAGCTAAAAACAAGAATGAGACCGAAGACAGGATGGCAATAGGCGTTCAAACGACTACGATAATTGTTCCCAATGTGTGCCGAGAGGATAACCACGATGACGGATGCTCATCCAATACGCGTATTTCTTATTGATGACCACGAAGTTGTACTGCAAGGTATCTCCGTAATCTTACATGGTGGTCACATCACCGTCGTGGGGACAGCACCGTCAGGGGAGCAGGCCCTAGAAGACTGCCGCATGCTGCAGCCCGACATTGTTTTGCTCGATGTGAGACTTCAAGGTGGCGAGGATGGCATTTCACTCATTAGGCCACTACGGGACATCTGTCCAAAGTGCCACGTTATTGCATTCACAGCTTTCGATAGTCCCACCGCTATAGCCCGAGCAGCCGCTGCCGGTGCAACTGATTTCATCCTTAAGACAATAGGCAACGATGCCTTATGTGCTGCCATCGAGTATGCCGCAGCAAACGCGACATCTCGCCCCGACAGTAAATTAAGAAAACTGACGGAACGTTTATCAAAACGACCACTCCCCCCAGATATCAATGCTCCATTAACCCCACGAGAGTTTCAGGTTTTAAAAATCATTTCATTGGGACTTTCTAACCAGGAAATTGCAAACTCGCTTGGAATCAGCATCGAAACAGTGAAAGAACACGTGCAAAACATTCTTCGAAAACTTCAAGTCAAAGACCGTACTCAGGCTGCGGTTTGGGCCGTTCGGCAGGGCTTTGATAACTTGTGATAGACAACGAATCACAAAAGCTCACTTGCAAGATCCGCAAGTGCAGACCTTTCACCTTTTTCGAGTGTAATGTGCGCAAATATTGACTGCCCTACCATCCTGTTAATGAGATAGCTTAGCCCATTCGAAAGAGTGTCGAGATAGGGCTGATCAATTTGACGTATGTCACCCGTAAAAATGATCTTCGTGCCCTCTCCCGCACGGGTAATTATTGTTTTCACCTCATGTGGCGTGAGGTTCTGAGCTTCGTCAACGATAAAAAATATCTTTTGCAAGCTGCGACCACGTATATAAGCCAAGGGCGTCACCAGTAGTTTTTCAGATTCTCGCATCTCTTGAATTCGCTGCGCGGCTGGAGAACTTTCATGAAACTGATGGCGTATGACAGTCAGGTTGTCGTAAAGAGGCTGCATATACGGGTCGAGTTTATCGGTAATATCACCCGGCAAAAAACCAAGATCCCGATTCGACAAAGGCACAACAGGGCGAGCCAGCAATATCTGACGATATTGCTGACGACATTCGAGGGCTGCAGCCAATGCCAGCAGTGTTTTACCAGTGCCAGCAGTACCAGCGAGAGTTACCAACTTTACGTCATCGTCCAAGAGTGCGTTGACCGCAAATGATTGCTCAGCATTCCGAGGATTTATTCCATAACAGTTTTTTTTCTCTACCCTGACGAAGGTATTGTCAGATGCCTTGAATGATACCAATACTGACTTACTACCGGCGCGAAGCACAAAATTTTCATTTGCAATTGGATTCGCCGCACCTGGCAAGTCTCCAGCCGAGACCTTACCGGACCCGGTATAAAAACCGCCAATAACATCTGCATCTACATCCTCAACAACTCGTTTTCCCATGTAGAGTTTGTCGAAGCTCTCAATCTTGTCGCTTGTATAGTCTTGCGCAAGAACTCCGAGCCCTTTCGCCTTCATCCTCAGGTTCGTGTCTTTCGAGACCAGAATAACCCGACGGCCCAGCCGCTCCTTCTGAAGGTTCGCCGCTGTATTTAATATGCGATGGTCTGGAGTGTTTTGAAGAAATGCGGATGCAATCCGATCATCTTGCTCAGCGCCCAATATCACTCGCACACCACCCCGA
>CEQX01012444.1_pt1 | contig 10798 bp, 10 predicted proteins | sample 356261 | NCBI WGS metagenome assembly CEQX01 (sample SAMEA2621076, study PRJEB7988) | marine metagenome | isolation source: saline water (ENVO:00002010), including | reverse complement strand
CTGAATTCAGAGCACCGCTCCAACGATGCATAGAATCAACATGACCGGGAAAATAACCATCGGCGGTTTTGGAATTTCATGCAGATGTCCTTTCTGCTTTGCAAACAGAAGTGTGGCCAACATGAATCCGTAGGCAGCAGCAAGAGCATACAGGAGTGTCGTTGTTGCTTCACCCGCTTCGAGCATGAATCCAAGCATTAAGCCCATCAGGCCGACTCCACCAAATCCTGCACCGATCATCATGCGCATGGATGCTGAATTGTTGACTTCATCTGGATGAATTTCACCGAAGATTTCCTCGTTAAACTGCACTGGAGCGAGAATCTTTCGTATGGCGATAATGAGGATGATAGCACTGGCTGGAACAATAGCATAGAGGTCGTTCATGCCATATCACCTTCGATTGAAGAATATCATTCTTCCTGTGTAACTTCTCTTTTCATTGGAACTTACCCATGCGTTCATGCATCCTCACGGCTTCGAAGAATCCATGAGCAACCAACATCGGCGACCATCGTTTGGTCGTGACAGCATCTGGTTGGCTTCTGCTGATGTGGTTGCAGTCTTGCTCGCCTTTGTTGGGCAATTGATTCTTGCACGCGCATTGCTTTCAGAATCCTATGGACTATTTGTTATCGCTATCGATCTGTTTGCAACATTGTTTCTCCTTCTCGATTTAGGATTGCCAACACTCCTTGCTCGTGACGGTCCGAGACATCCATCTGCGATTTGGTCAGGAATGCTCCGAATCTATCGTTTGCAAGGTATTGCTGTGATTCTTTTCGCTCCAATCGTCGTTGCTATCGTCTTATCGCAAAGTACACACGACATCCTCATGTTGCTCGGAGCAGGTGTTGCATTGGTGCACATTGCTTCGTATGCTCCAAGAACAGCGTTGCGTGCTGCAGGGGATGCTCGCTTTGAATCGCTGACCAAAGTGATTGAACGCTTGGTAACGACAATCGGTTATGCTGCACTGTTCTCTGTTGCTTCAACGGATGTTCTAGCCTATGCAACCGTGTTCCTCATTGGAGCAATCGTTGGCCTTCTTCTTGCGTTCTTCGGAGCGTATCGAATCTGTGGAACTGGTAATAAGCGAGGCGAATCATCGGCATTAGGAAGTGTCTGGATGAGCAACAAAAGCATTCTTCTCGCAGCACTTCCGTTTGCGATAACACTCGGCGTTTTGCCATATGTTATTCGAATTGAGAAGTTTATTCTTGCACGTGAATTAGGTTACGATGAGGTTGCTCTGTTCCACGTTGCTCAACTTGCCTGGCTGGCTGGTTTGCTTGTGCCTCAAGCGATGCGAGCTGCGTTGCTTCCTGTTTTGGGAGCATCTCGAACGGATTCTTCATTGTTCAACCAGCACCTTGATCGAGTCGAATCGATTTGTTTTGCACTTGTTCCAATCGGCCTCGTTGCTGGCGCAGCGATTGTTTGGATTCTCTTGCCTCTTGGATTCCCGCCCGAGTACTTCGATGGAACATTGGGTGCTTCTGCTCGAGATGTGTTCATGCTTCTGCTCGCTGGATGGGCATGCACGGTTCTCTCCGTTCCCTCATATACCTCATTGCAAGCCGGTGAGAAACCATGGTTGTTCACGCTCCTCATCGTTGTCGTTGTCCTTTCTTCGACGCTGTTTGGATTGATTCTGATTTCGTGGGGCGCGCAAACAAGCGTCGGATTGGCAATCGAAATGGCAGCATATGCCTCGGTTGCTTCCTCGCTTGTCATGCTCTTGGTTGGTATTGTTCTCAGCCGCCGCATGCATGAATTCATGCAACGTGGCTTGCAATGGTCTGCAACCCTCGCTGTGGTTTTCTTCTCGTGTTGGTCACTCTCCGAACAACTCTACTGGGCATTGATTGGTCTTGGATTGTTCACTCTTCTTCCTCAAGGCCTTCGAGCAATGCGGACCATTGTCGACCAACCGATGTCGCCGACATCCATTGAGGCAGAGTAATCGGCGAGGAACTCCAATCGGTTTGCAATGCAGCCTCACATGCATCTGCTAGTGCTTCAGGAGTTGGGTCCTCCAGAACGAACTCACCTGGAAGATACGATGCTACATCTCCAACCCGCGTCGACACAACCGGCGTTCCGCATAAAACAGACTCACGAGCGACCAGAGGCCCCGATTCGCGATCCGATGTGATGAGCGTCACATCAGCGACGATCATTCGATCCCAAACGATGCTGCGCGGTTGCTGTTTGAGCGTCGTCATCCCAACAATCCATCCGCGCGTCTCAAGAATTTCTCCGGTTTGGAGAGCGAGATAGTGGTTTTTTTCGGGTCGCCGAGGATCTGCTGGGAACAGAAGATCAATTGATTCCCGCCGCCAACGCCCCTTCCATTTTTTCATTGGACGCGCCCATTCATCATCCATTTCACTGTGACACGCAATGGTGTATGCCTTGTTTGGTTTCACACCACCCGCTTCGGCTGTTTCCCGCAGTTTATCGCTTGCAAACACCATTGAACTTGCCGATTGCATGAGCGATTTGATTTTCTTTCCAGTGGTTGCATGCGAAAGTCCGACATCGATGTCATGGCCGTGAACAACACCTGTCCATGGAACCTTCCACCGTGTTGCAAGGGCTTGTGCAAGTTCGCCAACTGGCCATAGTGTGTGCGCAATGATGTGTTCAGGTCGCCACTTACCCAGCCATTTTTCGATGGAACGACGTCGATTTCGGATGCTTCGAGATGTAAGCCAGGGATAGGGATGTTCTGTATAAGCAACGTATCGTGGAGCATAGATTTGGAACTCATTGTGATCAAAATACTTGGGCGCTTTCGCAACACCAGTCAACGTCGAGCGACTCTGTTCCATGTACTTCAGGAGCCTTGGAAGCGGATTGATGATTCGAACATCATGGCCCAATTCGCGAAGAAGTTGAGCATGATCGGCAACAAACGTTCCCCTCGCTGCATTGGTTGGCAGAGGGTGGAGAAGCGTCACCAAAAGAATCTTCATCAAATCACTCAGTCATTGAGGGCTTGATGAAGCATTGTCAAGTTGTCAGCAACGCTTGCATTGGCATTGAACAGACCAGAACCGACGACGACATTCGTAACGCCCCATTCACTGAGCATTGCAATGTTGTGAGCCTTGACCCCTCCATCGACTTGCAACTGGACGTTTCGTCCGCCTGCGGCGACCTGTGCATCAATCGCCTTTCGCAAGGTACGGATTTTTGATTCAACGGTAGGAATAAACGATTGTCCACCAAAACCAGGATTCACGCTCATGATGAGGACGAGATCAACATCGGGGAGCACTTCGAGAGCAGCCTCAACCGGTGTTCCCGGGTTGAGAACAACACCTGCTGTTGCACCTCCTTCGCGAATGGCATGGAGAAGGCGGTGCAGGTGCTTGACAGCCTCCACATGGACCGAGAGGTGATTGCAGCCAGCATCGATGTAATCTTGATACATCAACTCAGCATTTTCAATCATCAGATGGACATCAAACGTTGGACCATCGCCGAGGTGTTGACGGAGCTGTTTGATGACTGGAGGGCCAAACGTGAGGTTTGGGACAAAGTTTCCGTCCATCACATCGAGGTGGAGCCATTCAAGACCCGCTTCGACTGCTTCATCGCATGCAGAACCAAGTGCTGCAAGGTTGGCGGTTAAGACGCTGGGTGCGATGATCATCAAATCCCTCTTGTCCCAGCGAGATGGTTGAGCCTCATGAGGCTTTTCTTATCGTTTCTGAATTGAAATCACATCATCCCATTGCCGAGCAGACCCTCTTCGGAAGAGGTTGTTGTGGAAGGCTCGATGGAGATAGTGAGCACAACGAGCCAGTCGTCCGCGGTGATTGTAGCATCCTTGACGAGTATGAATTGGCGTGAACATTTCGTTCAGTGGCAATTCTGGGCCATCAAACGTAGGCCGTTGTATCTCGACCCGCTCAGTTTCCCCATCCCATGCCAGATCTTCATCGGTTGGTGGAGCAAGTGTAGCATCGTACAAGACGTGCACCTGACCTTCTGCAAGTTTACCAGGCTTCCATGACCCACGCGATCGATCCTCCAAGCCCTCCATCAGATGACGAACCTGTGGCATTGTTGCAAAACCAAGATGCGCTGATTCCCACCAACCAGGCGTTCGTGCAACCGTGACATGGTGCACTCCTGGATTGATCATTCGTGCATCAAGTGAATCCGTCCACGTTCGACAAATGTCATCGATTCGTACGTTGATGATGGGAAGTGGTTCAGCGTACAAATCAGCGAGCCTGCGAGGATTTGCGAGTTCACCCAACAGAAGAATCAATGCGCGGTCCTTCATTGGGGGCGCGCCTTCGTGTTGGAGAATCGCTTCAATCGTTAATCCATCGTCCGTTTTCCAACCAGCAACACTTTGTTTGATTTCATCGGAGGTCATCGACTGCGCTTCGATGGGTTCTGGATGAATCCAGTGCAAGTTTTGTTGAGTGAAAACAACGGGCTGAGGAGGTAATGGAAGGGGCGAGTTTGATGGCTCATAAGGCCACATTCGTGCGGTCGCTGGGAGGTCCATGTTCCAATCAAATGAATCAGTTAAATCAATTCTCGCATGCTCTTTGATTCCAGTGTAGCAGAATCAATGATACAAGGCTTCATGCAAGCACTGCGGACATTTGATTTTGATTGGACGACGACTCGGTATGCCGAGTGCTACGCCACATCCAGGGCACACAATGGCTTGATTGACATCTTGGCGGCCCTCCTTTGCTCCCGCAGTTGGATTGTAATCGAACCTCAACCCTTCCATTGAGATATGTTTGGGTTGGGTTGGAAGTTCTGGGACAGACTTGCTGGCAACAGGTTGGAAGGGTTGTTGTGATGCTTGAGGGGGTTGATTGCTCGAGCGAAGAATGGCTGCAATCGCTTCTGCACTCATTCCATATTTTCGAGCCATGGCATCAAGCTCAAGGGTCAAATCGTATCCACTTAGCCCCGCCAATCGCTGCAAATCCTGTTGAGAAATGGAACTCATGGCTGTGCGTTACCCTTCCTCAATTTGAGGTTTGAGGCCAACTGTGTGCGATTTAAGCCGACTCAGATGCCCCAGTAACGTTCCGATTGAGCTTGCTTTTGGCGCAGACCCTTGATGATGGTCATGGTTACCCAAAGAACGACAACCCAACCAAATGGAACCGAGAGTGTGTTGATGATGTTTTGCACGTTGAATTCGTAGTTGTTTCCTTGGAGAATATCGATGGCAATTTGCAACGATGTGTTGACAAAGGAGTAAACGACCATGCCAAAGATGCTCAAAACAATCAGCGAACCTGAGAAACTCCCGCGCTTGAGGCGAAGCAACATAAATCCGGCCGTTGAAGTGAGGAAGGCAATGACGATCCATGCGAGCGAAGAGTTTGCTACCTGCATCCAGAGAACGGATTTTGATTCCGTATCAACGAGGTCATCGAAGGTTTGCCATCCCTCTGCCCCTGCGAAGATTGCACTGAATACCGTCGCTGTCCACAGGAGCGATGAGAACATAGCAGCGTCTGCATTTTCCCGCATTTCCTGAATAACACGATTGACGGTTGTTTCGATTCCAGCCCCTTTCGCAAAAATAAACAATCCCAAGAGAAGCGGCAGACTTCCAATTACAATTCCACCAATTTCATTTGGAAGCATAATTCCAAGTCCAAAAATAGCGAGAACAAGGCCGAGTGGAACCATAAACCGTGCTCGCCATTTCGGGTCCTCCAATGCTTTCACGATGTAGTAGTATGTACCTTCGATACCTTTCGATTGCTTGACAATAATTTTCTCAACGTGATCGATTCGTACTTGCGATTGAATAATCGGCAATACCGATTCGTCTTCGGCACCATCTGTGATTAGAATCGCTTCATCGGGTTGGTACGCAGATACAACTTCCTCAAGTTGTGCAGCGATGGCTCGGTCGGAGCGAACACCGACTTTCTCATCACCGGTCAGGATTGCAACTTCGACTTCGTCTTCGTCTGCACCGTTTTCGAGCAATGCATCGTGTTGTGAGAGGGCCCCCAAGATGGCGTTCGTATCGCTTTCTTCTGGGTCAGCAATACCGAGTTTGAGGGCTGCAGTGAGGACTTGTCTTCGTCCAACAACGGGGCCTCGAATCGACGTCTTGATTCCGAGATCATTGTCTCGGTCGACCGTCAAAACAAGTACTCGTGCCATTCCGCTCCCTGTATGAGGGTAGACACTCCTCCACTTCAAACTCTTGCTTCGTTAGGGGTTTCTTCGACAGGATCTTTGGGCGCTTGTGCCTGTTGCTGGCGTTGTTTCCTCCGCTGAGTTGCTCGAATGTACTTGAGCGGATGATCAAGCCATGGTTGGTCGCACAGACGATCATCACCTGGCAACACCGGGCAGTTGTGATTGACTTTGAGCTTCCCACATCCAGAGGGAGTGTATCCGTGCTGGTAGACGTGAGCAACTTGGTAGGATGTCGTTCCTTGATCGAAATCTGGTGCGCCACGGAAGAACTCAACGCAGGACTCTTGCGGCAAAGCCAATGTCGAAGCCATTGATGCCAGGAAGAGACGGCCAAAGTGGTTGACGTTAACGCCTGCAGACAGGTCTGCAACCGCCTTTCTCATGCAAGGGGGCCAATCATCTTCTTCTGCCCCGACTAGAGCAATTGCATCGCTGGTTTTCTGCGCAAGAAGGTTCCGAACCATGCCGACAGGTTCAGCCAAACGCACGGCGAGGTCGGTCGTCACCTCTGCCATTTTTGCAATCCCCTCTCGCTCAACATCGGACTTGATGTGTTCTCTCAACAGTCGAGCAAGTTTGGCCGTCGAGGAATATTTCTGTTCATTATGCAACCGAACAATCCCTGAATCGATATCGCAATTCGGTAGTCGCCATCGATTCCCTGTAATCCGTGGGCAGACCTCGATAAAGTCAGCAAGGCCGAGTTTCCATTCCAACCCGTCTTGTGATTGTCGAAGTGACTGGATGTCTGTACCAATCATGCCACGTTGTGCCGACCGGCCCGGTTGAGATTGTTCCAGCACTGAAATGTAGGTGTTGGCGATGTTGAGTACATTCTGGCTGTCTCGAATCAAGAGATGTTCAGCGCGTGTCGCTTCTGCTTGCGCCCAACGAGCCAGCAACCGCTCATCTTCAGAGGCGCAGATGACGAGACGAGCGTAATAAAATGAGAATGCTTCGATTAAGCGCCCCTCTTCGGTATGTATGTCACCTCCGCTCAATTCAACTCCTTCTTTGGATTGAATACTATCAACAAGGCGAATACGAGCCCGCTTTCGTGCAGGTTCCATCAACGCTCCTTCAAGTAAATCGTCGAGGGAAATGTTGTGCTTGGCTGCCATTTGCTGAATCCAACCGCTTGCCTGTGGCAAAAATGGATAACGCGCAAGCGTAATCTCATCGGTGATGGACGGTTGAGTGGTTGGCCTCGGCACAATCAATGAAAAAACACGATACCATATGAACCTGACAACCCATATCCTTCTTGAATGCGCTGGGCTAGGAGTGGCTGTGCTCAGCCCTGTCCCCAAAGACCTCCTCTCTGTTCAAGAAGAGGTTCGGCATGCCTTTGGATGGAACCTCGAAGATGACGAGTTCTCTGCAAAGAACATGGCAAATGAGTTTTCAAATCACGCTCCCTTCAATCTGGACCTGTGGTCGATTGAATCCCGAGCGAGAGCACTGAAGAGGCTCAAACAATCGATTCATTCTGCAGAACGACTGATGGTCGTTGGAGCAGGTAGCGATTCGATTCGAACCGCTGAATTTCCTCGAACAATGTTTGTTGCAGCCGACGGAGCAGTTGGCGCCATCGATGATCTCTCTCGCGTTCTTTGTGTGGTGAGCGACGGCGACGGCGCAGAACATCTTGATCATGCAGCACAGCATGGCGTTCACATCGTGTTGCATGCGCATGGAGACAATACAGAAGTGTGGACAAACCTTGTCAAAACGTGGTCCTGTTACGAGCAACCTCCTCCCTTAACACTCACGCATCAAACGATGAACGACTACGCAGGAATGCACAACCCGGGCGGATTTACCGACGGTGACAGAGCGCTCTGCTTCATTCAAGCCATCGGACGTCCGCTGAACGAGATCGGGTGTATCGGGTTCCGCACGGACATTGTTGGACCATGGTCTGGAACGACCGAACCAGAACGCAAAAAGGAGAAACTTGGATGGATGGAAGAGGTAATGCAACGTCTTGGAGTTGAACACCACCTCATAAGGTGAAACAGGAAGTTGCAATCATGGAGCGCAAACGAATACTCAACATTTCGTTGTGGGTAGTGGCTCTCTTTCTCATCAACATCATTTGGGCCAATGTGGCTGCAAACGAGGCGTCACAACAACTCAATGACCGTGGGTTTGAATTTCAATCCGAACGCCAGGTTTCACTTCAGGCAGTGTTTGGTAGTGATGCAGAATTACCTGTAACAATCACCACTGAATTCGTTCATCGAGATGACCCCAGTCGCTCAGCAAATGCATCATGGTCACTGACCGATTCTTCGGAGAACGTCGTCATGAATTGGGCAGGTTCGACCAATGAGGTTGTAACGATGGAGGCCGTATTGCCACCGGGAGAATACACCCTGAACACCAACATCGATGACAACATCATCGCCATTCAACATCTCGATGTAGCTCCATTCACACCGATTGCGACCCTCGGTCATATCCTCCTCTCGCTTCTTTTGGTCGGAATAGCCTTCGGTGAAACAGCCATTCGAAGCTTCATCGCAAAACGAATCGAACAAGTTGAAGTCACCGACAACAAACCCAAGGAATTTCGTAAAACGCGTATCGGAATGCCTGAAATCGATGGTCATGAAGCAGATGACGACACTCCATGGCGAGATCCAATCACGTTGTAATCACAAGAAATCGGTCAGCGACATCTGGCGAGCACGATCGTTGTTGAACAACGATTCAACGCTTCCTGCCAGCCACTCCATGTTTTGTCGAGTGTACGTATCGACTCCGTATTTGTCCATGACGTGTTTTGTAACTTCGATGTATTTTCGAACTGCGCCTTCGGAAACGGTCAGGGCCAATCGGCCACCGCACAAACTCCCCTCACTTCGTGCAACACCGTGCGCAGACAACCCGCGCCCGCCCGCCTTCTCTTGCTGTATGCATTGACCAGCCAACGGCATTCGTCGGTAGGAATGGCCACACTTGAGGCAACGTACTTTTTGTCGGCCAAACGCGTTGAGATTTCCGCGAAGATCCGGTAAGAAGTGCGATCGAATTACCGATGATGCAACGGTACGTGCATCGATTGCACGCAATCGTTGACAGAGGTCCAATTGACCGTTCATTTTGTCAATCATCGTTGCCAGTGTTTTGTATGCCGAGAGCTCTGGACCATCGTCGATTCGATTGCAGTCGTGCGTGAAGCCATACCCGCGTACCGCTGCAACCGACCCCAACCGCCGCTCAACAAAATCCATTGAATCCGCAATATCCTTGGGATGGGGTTGATTCAGAGTTGCCTCGTAAAACTGGCGTTCATAGAACCATGCAGCGTCAACGTTGAGTGCTTCTTTGTCGATTTCAGTGGGGTTCAATCGTGTTGTCAATACGAGTGGTGCGTCCATCTGGCCGCCGCGATTGGCTGGCAGAATTTCGCGACTGAAGTTCAACAACCCGTCCATCAACAACATGATTGCATCTTCATCTCCATCGCAGTTTCGTCGTTTTGCCGCATGGAAAAGAGGGTGTGCATACCCGCCGGAACAATCAGCCCAGCCGATAATTCGGGACAACACGCCTCCCGATGTGTGTGGTGCTAAGGCGCAGATGAGTTGCCCAATGAGGTCGTCCTTGTTCGTTGCGTTGTAGTAGGGCTGTAAACCATAAAATTTCACCAAGAGTTCATCGACGAATTGTGCAGTTCGAACAAAATAGTCTGCTGCGTTCTTGGCGACGATAAAATCTTGAGGGTACAATTCCAGCATTTGATCATCGCTTTCTAACGGATTGCCTTCCCAATCATGGGTGTACCCCAAAGCGTGCAGGCGTTTCCATGCAACGTCGATTTCTTTGGGTGTAAAATGCGTCACGGGAACATCGCTCATGTCGAATCGAATCGTTCCATCTCGGAAGACTGGAAGGTCGTATTTTGCACGAATGAGTCCCTTTTCAATCGGTTCAGGCGTCTGGTTGCGGCTCTTCAATTCCTTCACACACTTGACCTGTTGAGGCAGGCGTCCCATACCAATACGAAGTTGAGCATCTTCAAGGATTGATTCGATCGGAACGCTTTGCATTTCACCTCGCCGTCGACTGTTTCCAGTCGACTCCTTCATGTCGGTTCGTCCTCCACACGTCTCCCCAACCTTTGGAATTCCAGCATCATCGACAACACGGTGATGGCATTGAATAAATGGGGAATCTTTCCCACATCTTGAGCAGATTCGCTTCCCCATTTGAATGCGTATTGAACCCTTGCTGGCAGCATTTGCAATCAATCGTTGATTCCCACCTTCGAGTGCGATTGGGAAGAGGGTGTGTGAGCGCGGCGACATTTCACGCGGTGCAGATTTTTCTGGCCGCCCCATCCGACAACCAACACGCTGCGGGGCAGCATGTTCCCAGCGAAACGGAGATGTTTCCCGAATCAATGGAAGAATTCCATCCACAAGATGGTCATCGTGCATGCGTAATGAGCTTGAGTACAGGCCAACATCGCTGGGACCAGGGTCCTTGACTGAATCTGCAGCGGCCTGACCGACTTGGTCGGTTTCCGTAATTCCAAGTCCACGTTGCCGTGCTTCAGTTTCCGCTGCTATTCGGA
>CEQX01025878.1_pt1 | contig 10821 bp, 5 predicted proteins | sample 356261 | NCBI WGS metagenome assembly CEQX01 (sample SAMEA2621076, study PRJEB7988) | marine metagenome | isolation source: saline water (ENVO:00002010), including | reverse complement strand
AGGAATCGCGTCATCTCTGGAAATAGACTTGGGAGATCGCCCAGGCGCTTACCCTTCGGGCTGGTCTCTTTTATCATCGATAATCTGATCGATCGGTTGCGCAATATTATCGGGAGCTTCCTCCTTGTTAGCCATCGCGTAGAGGCATTGCATCACGTTGAAACCGTGGTTCCCGATCTTCTCGCAGTGGTTGTTGAGCTCCATATTGAGGATCTCAGCCTTGATGTCAGGTTCCGGCGTTGCCATCCGACCCAAGGCCAGCTTGTTGAGAGACTTGCCGCGTGATCCGATCTCATTCTCGAGGGTACGTGCTGCATCAATTTCCTTCCGGTCAATTGGTTGAAACATCTTCTCATTGTAGACAGTGATGAACCGCGCAATGAGTTGTGCGTAATCGCGCAGGCCCTCGGTAGCTTCCGAGGTGAATTCCCGCTCTTTCTTGTACTTACGCTGCGTGAGTTTTACGAGACGGTAGATCGTGTCTGAAATCTCCTCCAGTTCAGAGACGATCCGGATCATCTGAGCCACCCCGGTGGCGTTTGATTGACCGATCTCGGCCGAGGCACAGCGCACCAGATATTCGGTGATGTCAGCAGTGCGTTCGTCGGCCTCGTCCTCCATTTCATGGAGACTGTTTACCTTTTCAGAGAGGTCTTGTTTGGGATTGTTGAAGACTTCAACGAAGCCATCGAACATGTCCTGAGTGAGCTTGGCCAGCTCGACGGTGGCTTTCTCCGCCTCCGGAAGATTGAGCTCCCCGGTGTTGACCATGCCCTGAGTGATGAAGGTGAGGCGCTCGCGGCGGCCGGTTGAGGCAGGTTCCTTGACCCACTTTGTGACGATCTTCTCAATGAACGGAACGAACCCGATCAGAAGACAGATATTGGTGAAGTTGAAAAGGGTGTGGAAGATGGCGAGATTGAAGCCAACGTCGGTATTGTGCTTCTCCATTCGGAACGACTCGGGAAGGGCTCCCGATATCCACAACACAAGGTCCCTGAAGGGAACGAAGAGGATCAGCATCCAGATGACGCCGAGAACATTGAACATGAAGTGGGCTCGCGCCGCGCGCTTGGCATGATGATTGGCCCCGAGCGAGGCCAGCCAGGCCGTGACCGTAGTTCCAATGTTCTCGCCCAGCACAACAAAGGCTGATTCCTCGAATCCAATCCATCCGTTCATCGCCAGGGTCACGGTGATCGCCATGGCGGCGGACGATGATTGCACCATCAGGGTAAGAACCACCCCGAGGACCAGAAAAAGGAGGTAGGAGAGATAGCCCTTGCCACTGAGGCTCTTGATGAATTCGAGGACGGCCTCTGCCTGGGCCTTCACGGCGGCATCCTCGCTCGCAAGCATCCCCTTCACGTCCGGAACAGCGTCTTTCAGGAGGCCGAGGCCGAAGAAAAGAAGGCCGAATCCGATCATCACTTCGCCCCAGCCCTTGGCACGGCCCTTACTGATGAAAATGAACGGAACGCCAATTCCGATGATCGGAATGGCGATCTTTGCGAGGCTGAATTTACCTACCGCTGCGATGATCCAGGCGGTAACAGTCGTGCCAAGGTTTGCACCCATGATGACACCTATTGACTCGATGAGTGTGAGGAGGCCCACGTTGACGAATGAAACCACAATGACGGTGGTGGCGGACGAGGACTGCAGGAGACAGGTGACCCCGAAACCGGTAGCAACTCCAGATACCCGATTCTTCGTCATGGTGGCCATAACATGGCGCATGCGTCGACCGGCGACCTTCTGAGTGCCCTCACTCAGGACTTTCATGCCAAACAGGAAAACACCAAGACTTCCGAGGATCTGTAAGAAGGTAACCATGGGCAGCTTGTTTACTGCGTGCATCGGATCTTACAAAATGTGCCGGGTGACATTTCTGTCACAAATCCGGAGGGACCGACAACCTGATGAAATTGATCGACGCATCGGTAATTTTAAAAAACGAAGACCTGGGTCATAAATACGGGAACAAAAAGGGCGGAGGGACCGGTACACCTGGGCAGGTGGAGCAATGGTGAAGCCTGGCTCCGTGCTGGAACCACGGTTCGGCGTCCGAGTTAAGACTGCAAGGGTGCGGCAAGCAGGGCAGGGAGAAGGGCGTGGACGGCGAAGGTAGCTTGCGCAATCCGCTAGTCCCGGCCTTTACCGGTGGGTTTATTAATCGTGATCCTCGCCGTAACATCCTCGACCTTGATCCGGGATGAAATCCAGGCTTCTTGGGATTTCGTTGACATGATTCTGAAAGAGTTAGGTCCACACCGGGCGCTGAAACCGGGTCCCCTCACCGGCAGTTTCCCGGTGAGGTTCCAGTTTGGGTCATACACCCTCGCATCTGATCCGCCGCGATAGACCAAATAATGGTCGTAGGGGACTTTACCAGCGACTCGGGCTTTGACACCATTCAAGGTGAGCACCGGGTCCACCAAACCCGCGCTTCGATCCTCGTTCATGGCTTTGATCGCCGTGACTTCGATATGGGCCTGCCGGCCAGCCGGCACCCTTTGAAGAAAGAGCCGGAAGCGATCAACCCGGGAGTAATCAAACTGGGTGATCGTACCGCATTTGAAAATATTCCATCCTTCACGGTTGTTGACCACCTCTCCATTGGGAATCTCGATGGTTCGCTCGCCGACGAAGTCGACGTCCACCGCATACATCCTGGGAAATCCTCCGGTGCTGAAGACCAACGTAGATCCACTACCATCGCCCGTTATTGTAAGTGCCACACCGCGACTCTCGCTCATGTCGACTGATCGAAGCCAATAACCCACCTTGTCTTCGCGGGTGTCGTAAGCGTAACTCTCCGTGGCCTGGGAATTGTTGAACGTAAGCTCCAGAACTCCTTCATCGTAGGTCAGGCCCTGCTCCGCACCATCCGGGTTGATGACCTGGTCAATGCTGGCTGGCATCAGCGATACGTTCGCAGGCTTGTCGCTCGACATGTTTGCCATGATGTGGAGCTCAACCACCGGACTCTGCGCGGCATAAGGGTTGTTCAGGCCGGTGATCTCCGTGCCATCGGCCTTCAGGAACTGGCGGGGGGCGACAGGCGGCCGCTCCGGCTGCACGTTCCAGCCGCCATCGATGCCCTCACGGCGCATCGCCCGGGTCTTGGTGAGATACCAGTGACTCTCCGTTTCCGAGGCCGCATAAAAATCGTCATTGGTGACACTGACCATCCTGGCCTGCTCGGGACTCAGGTGTGGTTTCAATGCACTCCACAGAGAGAGCATTGCGCCAGCTTCCTTCCACAAGCCATACTTCCTGACGACATCCATATTCAGACCGCTATGAATCGCACGCAGGCCGATATCCTTGCCCCGGGAGCTCTTGGCGGCTCCCATGCTGGCGTCATCGAGGCTGGGCGCCAGCATCGCTGGCTCGGCAAGAAACACCGGGATGTTTCCTCCCCGGTCGCCCATCGCCTCCCGGATACGCCTGAAGTTGGCCTCGAAATGACCGAAAAGGCGGATTCCCAGTGCAGAGCTGCCCCCCCCGGCATGGTCCATGCGTTCATATACCTCCTGAGAAAAGCGACGCAGTCCCCACGATCCAAGATCCTCGGTCCAGGCGGAACCGTCGTAACCGTCGCCCGTCTTCATGTCGTTCAGGAGTTGGGCATAGCCGATGGCCTGGTCTACCAGCAGGTCTGATCGACTGTCGGGCAGGAAGTAATTTCCATTCTTGTTGGTCAGGATGAAATCGACCCGGTCCCCGACCTTGTGATTGACCAAGGGAGTCCTTGAGACTCGGGCCCTTGGACCATCGCCCAATACGATCCTCCACTTTTTTTCGGGCGTGACGGTCGCCGTGTAGCGGTAGAGATTCCTATTCAGGCTGACGAGGCTTGCCATGTTTTCATAGTAAGGCGGAAATGTGCCTCCCACTCCGCCGTTGTAGTCCCGGGGTTCCGGTAGTTTGTTGATGTCGTAAAATGGCAGCATGCCTTCCTTCATGCCCGGGTGGTAATCCCAGTCCGGATCGACGAGGACGGTGAGTCCCTTCGCCTCAGCAGGTAGATTTTGCAGCAGGGTGCCGCGAGCGCTCTTGGCCAGTTCGTCGTGTACCGCCGCCCAGCCGTAGTCGGGGTCCGTTTTGCGAATCAGGTGGGAAAATCCATGAAAGTGGAGATGAATGCCGAGCGAGTCACAGTGTTTCCTCCACGCAATCGCCTTTTGCCTCCCTCCCGGAAATACCTTGAGGTTGAAGTCGCCGATATTGTGTCCCTGCCAGTGGTGCTGGGACATGTAGATGCCGTTCAATCCTGCCGCCGCCGCAAGGTCGGCGGCAGGATAAAGTGCCCCGGGATCGAAAGCCCATCCTCGGCCGGTGTCCTTCCTAGTGGTAGGGGAGAGTGCAAACATACGCCAGGGCCTGCCATAGTAGGCTTCGCACTCGTCGACCCACGCATCGACATCTGCTCTAGTCCAACTCCGGCGCTTAGCCCGATTAGGTCGCGGCAAGGAGGGCTCGGCCACCCAGAGGTCGGACAAAATGTCATCATGCTCGGCATCACTGGTGGAGCCGAACACCGCTACAGAACCCTGTGGTTGAGGACGATAGTCCGTCTGGGCCCACTGTGGGTAGGGCCAGCGGAAGTGAGCACCGTTCTCGGTCCTGTAGTTCCACCGCGCCTTCAACTCCGACATTGGATTGAGCCTAATTGTAGTGAGCTCCCAACCATCATCCTGTGCCTTGGTTTTCAGGTCGAACTCGACACGGTGCCCGGGCCAATCATCATCCAGTCGACCCCCGGGATTGTTGGAGACGTGTATCAGGTCGAACTTCAGGTATTGCTCGTTCGCCTTGATAGCGACCTTGGCCTGAAACTTTCCGTCAGTCGACCAAAGCCTGATTAGATTCGGCCCGATCTTCTGCATGTTGTCCAAGGCAGTACGAGAGCGATTGACCCACTGGTAGACCGACCACCCGTCTGATTTGGCGTTCGATATCACGGGTCCAGATTCACCTCGTCTCAGGATTACGGATCCATCGGGGGCGATTGTCAGAGACATGGCCTTATTACCAACCGTGAACGGCTGCGCTGAACGTAACCTTTCAGCAGCTAGGGATTTCATGCTAACCGAGGCGCAGAACAGAGTAACAAAGATTCGGAATAACCGGGCTCTCATCATTGGGCCGATCATGTGCCGGGCGGGTTTTCGGGCAAGACTAAGCGGATGCCTCGAATACCGATTTTCCGGATTGCTCTCCTGATAGACACCAGCATCGGGTGCCTGCCTGAACCTCGATTCCCGGTGCTGTGTGCAAGGTTAAGGTGCCAAGGTGCAGGAAGGAGGTTGTGGGGGGAGGGGGATAGGTCGGGGCGTGGTCACGGCTCAGAGCGGTTCATCAATAACCCGTCTGCAGTGGGGACTTCCTGTGGAATCATCCTCTGGATGGTCAAGGAAACCCATAACCTTCTAGTGATCAGGTTGTTTCTAAATCCGATCTCTTTCTGACTTCAGCAGGGGATTTTGGATGAGGGGTCTGGACTGGGGAGGGTGTGCGCTGTGTAGTAGTAGGGATCAAAAGTTTACATAGTAGTGACAGCGTCTCGCTTCCTGCTTTGGACCGTCAACGAGCATCAAGAAAGTAGAACAATGGCCAGAATTGATTCAGACAGTAGCTTGCGAGTGTATTTACGTGAGATCACCCAAACAGAGCTTCTCACCGCTGCCGAGGAGGTCGCATTAGCGGCCCGAATCAAAGCTGGAGATGAGCGAGCTCGTGCCACGATGATCAAGGCGAACCTTCGCTTGGTGGTGAAAATTGCGCAGGACTATTCTGGATACGGGTTGCCCCTCGCAGACCTGATTTCGGAGGGAAACATAGGTTTGATGAAAGCGGTTGAACGTTTCGACCCGGCGAAAGGAGGAAAGCTGAGCACCTATGGTTCGTGGTGGATCAAACAGTCTATTAAGCGAGCCCTCGCCAACCAGAGTAAGACCATCAGATTGCCCATCCACATGGTGGATAAAATAGCGAAGATGAGAAGGATCTCAGCGCTTCTGTCGGAGTGTCTTGGCCGGGAGCCCTCCGAGGAAGAGCTCTCGGAAGAGCTAGGTCTCCCGCGGCGAAAGTTATCTCTGCTGAAACGGGCCTCGCAGAGGCCGGTCTCCCTGGACGCACCTGTTAATGAGGATGATACCGTCGGCCTTGGAGATGTGATTGGAGATGAGAAGGCACTGAATCCACTCGACACTCTGGTCGCCAAGAATATTCATCACCAGCTGGAGGATCTTCTTGCGGTGCTGGATCCGAGAGAGCGCCAAATCATTGAGGAGCGATTTGGCCTGGACGGTATTGAATCGAGGACCTTGGAAGAGGTGGGAGGGGAGTTAGGCGTCACTCGAGAGCGCATACGACAGCTTCAAAACCTGGCGGTGAAAAAGATGAGGGCTGCGCTCAGGAAGAAAGAGAAGCCTTTGCCGAAGGCGGTATGAAGGGAGAGCAGCAGGCACCCACCGCGCCATGAGGTGGTAGCCTCGGGGGAGGGATCGATTTACCAGTTACTGCCCCCCCGGAGGGCCTCAAATTCTTCATTGTAGATGTTAAACTCCAATCTCGAGAAGGCGCTGAGTTTGAACTCTACGTTGCCAAATGTCTGGCTGTAACCCGTCAAGGTGTCCTTGGAAAAGGCGTCGAGGCGGAAGGTAATACGGCCTCCCTCCCTCAGCCAGCCTCTGACGTCTCCCTTCTTGCGGATGGGCTCTTCGTAATCACCTTCAGTGAGATCAATCGTGCGCATCCGGTCGACGGGGATGTTCATCTTGCAAAACGGCGTCTCCACCGCAAGCACGCCATCCTTAATCAACCCGACATTGCCTATCACGGTGTCACCGTTCTGGAGGCGAATTTTCTGTCCCTCCAACTCGTCCTCTTCCGGATCGGTCTCGAGCTCTACGGTGTCCGGTAATTCTCCTTTCCAAGGGCTGGCCCTGATGCGGCTCACCTTGACCTTGTAAAAGTCCTCCGAGATGAAATGGAGCCAGTTTCCAAAGGACCCTGCCTTCGGATTCTCGTCGCTCCATACCTGCGCCTGTCTTCCATCAATGTAGAGTGCGATCGTGCCCTCCTTGCGGTCGATATAGAACTCGAACCGGACACTTTCCTTTTCCGCAAGCTCGGGGATGTTTGCCTGGCCGACGATCTTGGACCCTCCCGAAGCTCCATCAATCCAGCGCTTTCTGAGGTAGACAAAGCGGCGTTGACAGACCAAGTCGTAACAATTGTCAGGCTGAGTAGTCGACCCTTTGTCAGAAAGGAGGAGAACGCGAAACCGAAGAGAGTTTCTCCAGGCCAGATCAAACTGGATACGGCAGCGGTCAGGGGTTTTGATTTCCCTGGCGATGCCGGCGCCCTTATTGGATGAAAGGCTCCCGGCATTGAGACTCCAGGCGTCCTTTTCTCCTTCAATAATCCACGAATCAAAGTCTTCTGGTCCCGAATACACCGTCTGATTCGCCCGTTGAATTTCAAGGTCCGAAGCCATCGTCCGGCGAATTTTGAGAGGGCCGCCGTACCATGTTTGCAGAGTGACGTGCTCGTCATCGAGGGCGTCAAGCTGGCCGCGCAGGGTATCTCCATTGGTAAGGAGGAGAAGGGCTTGGTGGTCGTTCGCGTCTTGTAATGAAGCTCCTCCTTCCAGTCGCATCTCCAGCAGGGAGGATGGTTTGACAGGGATAGGCTGGTGGAGAAATCCAGCGTTCCAGCGGAGATTTCCGTCCTCGTCAATTCCCTCGGGGCTGCCACTTATTTTGTCCTCGTTGGCAAAGGTGAGGAACCCCTCTACTGAATCAGACTCCACTGGGAGATCGGAATTGCCTGCATCTTCTTTCCCGGGTTTCTGTTGTCCGAGAGCGACCGCCGAAAGGAAGGGGAGTAATAGGATGAACTTCTTCATGATCCGTTGTTCTCGGAGGCCCCAATCGCCAGACGTTTAAGGGTGCTTCGGTCGAGAGTTAATTGTCCAAGGAGTGGGTGCGTTGCCACAATCGAGGAGTCTTTCATTTCCAGGCTGGCACACTGCAGGGATCCTCCTCCGGTAAGAGAGAGTTCAACCGGAGCCTGTCCTCCGGCCGCTTGTGGGGAATCCTTGAAGTAGAGAGAGGAGATTCTCGAGGTTTGAACTTCAAGGGGTTGTTTGTTGAAGCGGCTTTCAAAAATGATGCGATCACCCTGCGCGTCTTGCTGGAGTTGAAGCGCAGACCCACTGAGGTGCTGCCCTTCGACGTCAACCAGCCCGTCGGTTTCAGGATCCTCGTGCCCTTCATCGCGCCGAAGTTCGGTGACGGCGTCCCACTCGTAGATTTCAAGATCGCTGACAATGTTTTTTAAGTCGCCACCCGCCTGGCTTTGGAGCATGATCCCGGTCCCTGTAGGAAAGCTGTCGATAGGGTCAGGAGTGCGCTGGATTTTCTCGCTGTTCAGGTAGAGGTATATTTGCCGGCTGTCCCGGTTCACACGTAATTCCACATCTATTGCGCGGCTTGGGTATTCGCGGGGCTTCTGATGTGATTGCGCCAGAGTATGCCAGCGGCGCCCGCCCATGGTGGTCTGCCTTTTCAGCTGCGACCCCATTGAATTTACCTCGAAGTAATATCTATCCGCATTCCCCGTTCGCTTCAGGAAATCATCACAAAAGTAGATTCGGAAATTAGGGTCGTTCTCCCATTCTAATCGGAATCGCAGGATGAACTGTCGTGGGAGGACGCCCTCTGCGGCAATTGTGCCGCTGGTGTTGCAGGTAAGACTTCCGTTTTCCCATTCCCAGTCGTCATTATCACTCCACTCGGTGATGGGTTTCGGTCCAGAGTAGACAAGTTTTTGAGGGGTAACACCAAAGTCAATGGAGCGCACATAGTTGCGGGGAATAGTCAGCTCATTGGCATATCCGGTCAGAAAGCCGACCTCTTTACTATCGAGATTCTGGAGAGTTCCCGGTAACACATCTCCATTCACGAGATGGAGGAGCTGGGGAGCCTTGTTAGGGTTTTCGGTATCTTTGCGAAAGTTGATTGAGCTTAGAGACTGGGCTCTGAGGTGGATCGGCTCTTCGCTGAGGTTGGAATCAAGGACGACCTTGTCATTTCCCTGAATAGAAAGAACCTTGCCGCTAAGGACGCTTCCATCGTTCAGTTCCAGTTTGTCCTCCGCAGAGAGCACCGGAAGGACAAGAAGCAGGGCGAGGGCTGCCATGCCAGCAGGTTTGAAAATTGTGGTCATCAGTAGTCGTCGTCCCATGAGTCCAAGATGCTTGATCCAAAAGAGAATTCCATCAGGCCCGCATAGCGGAGATTTAGGTTAATTTCACCGAGGGCGGGGTGGCGCCCTCTCAGGGTATCAGCGTTTGCCTTAATCGGGGAAAGCGTCAAGCGCCCGTGAGGCTTCAGAAGGAGGCGTAGCCGCTGCCGACTCGCCCATTCTTCGTCTTCCTCCGTCTGATTGGAAGACGCCAGGCGAATTTCCTGAATTTCGTCAGCGGGAACCTTCATTTCGGCGTAGGTTCCCTTGATCAGAAACTGCCCATCCTGGAGTGATTCCAGCTTGCCGGAAAACCGATCCGTGCCGTTGGTCAGGAGAACGACGTCCCGGTCCTCGGTCTCCATGCTTTGGGCACTGTCCATCATGCCGTTCCAACCGGTCACGAGAACGTCAGATATACGGAGACGAGCTGAGGAGTTCTGGGAGGCGAAGGCAAGGTGTGATCCACTGCCAACGTATCCCTGTCTGTCAGTCCATTGGCTGACAAATCTGCCATTGGCAAAGAGGGCGATGGTGCCAGCAGGCCGGTCACAACGAATCTCAAACTCGGCCTGACCTGCTTCGTCGAGGCGCAGGTTGGCGCTGGAGTTGGAGAGGCGGTCGATGTCCGCGTTACCATCCTCAGTAAAGTCACAGCGGTAGATTTGGGCGTAATTGGAGTAGATAGTCAGGACGTAGCTGTGCCCGTAGGTATAAGCGAATCCCTCTTTGAACTTGGAGCCTGCATTCGGCGCCTGCTTGCGCTTTTCGTCATTCTCTTTTTCTTCGCCCTCCTCGTTGGCCTGCTCTGGCCTTTCCATGGTGGCGTGGAATGCAATTGCTGTATTGAGACGGTTACGCCATGCCAAGGTGAAGCGAATCCGGGAACGATCCCCGGCATGTGTATCCACCGCGATAGGGAGTTGTCCGTTGCTGTAGTATGCTCCACCGCTGAAGACCCATGGGGCCTCTGGAGGATCCTGCTCCTCGGCTTCCTCCTTGTTCTCCTCTGGGTTCTCTTCTGGATTATCGGTGGTGGCAGGGAGCTCCGGAGGGGTGATGATATTCCATTCACCATCGCTGAAGGGGCCAATATATTGAACGTGTCCTCCATGGGGAGCTGGCGCGATCTGGCTGACAAATTCCCGGGGAATCGACACTCGCCCCGCGAACTCCGTATCGATTTCTAATCTTTCCGGGCCCAGGCTCACTAGCGTTCCTGGGATTCGATCGCCGTCCGACAGTTGGACGAAGGAAGGGCTACGCAAGTTTTTGCGGGCGCGGCCTCCGTGGAAGGAAAGTCTGCGAATCTTGTCGGTTCGTAGGGTGATCGGTTCGACGGCTTCCGAGTGGCGCCAACGTAACTCTCCATCGCCGAGGCCAAGAAAGGCGCCGTGCAAAGAGTCTCCATTACGAAACCGGAGAAGGTCTTCATGCTGGTCCGAATTTTGACCACGCAATGAGGATGAGAGGGTGAGCCCCAGAGCTAGTGCAACAGTGGTTACACGAAGAAGGGAACCGCACTCCGTTAGATGGCTACTTCTCATAAATCGGCAGAAA
>CEQX01018299.1_pt1 | contig 10836 bp, 8 predicted proteins | sample 356261 | NCBI WGS metagenome assembly CEQX01 (sample SAMEA2621076, study PRJEB7988) | marine metagenome | isolation source: saline water (ENVO:00002010), including | reverse complement strand
ATGGATATTGATCTACCCTCATCCCTAGCAGATATTAGTAAATCAATTGAATTATTAATATCGTAAGATAAATCGGTAAGCCAACCTTGCTCGTGACGTTTAATTGCAGCATGTTCATTCATTTCGGCAACAATACATGCGGCACCGGAGATAACTGCGGCTTTGGCTTGTGCACCAGACATTCCACCAAGACCTGATGTGACGAAGGTGATTCCTGACAAATCTTGGTCGGGAGGCAGTTCTAAATGCATTCTAGCAGCGTTTAGTAGAGTAATGGTCGTTCCATGGACGATCCCTTGAGGTCCAATGTACATGTAGGATCCAGCGGTCATTTGTCCATACTGCGTTACACCAATAGAATTCATAGTTTCATAATCATCCCTTGAACTGTAATTAGGAATAACCATTCCATTAGTGACAACCACTCGCGGAGAATTTGGATCAGATGGAAAAAGTCCCATCGGATGGCCAGAATACATAACTAAGGTTTGATGATCAGTCATTTGGCAGAGGTATTGCATGGTTAAACGATATTGAGCCCAATTTTGAAACACAGAGCCATTACCACCATAGGTGATTAATTCATGCGGAAACTGTGCAACCCTTTTGTCTAAATTATTCATTATCATTAGCATAATTGCGGCAGCTTGTTGTGATTTAGCAGGATATGCTGATATCGGATATGCCTTAATTTCATACTCAGTTGGCCTATATCTTTGCATAGTAATTCTGCCAAAGGAATTCAATTCTTCTAAGAATTCCTTACCCAACGTTACGTGTAAGTCAGGCTTGAAGTACCTTAATGCATTTTTGATAGCCAAGCGTTTTCCACTTTCATCCAATACCTGGCGGCGATTTGGTGCGTGGTCTACAGAGTCATCGTATCCTGGATGATCAGGTAAGTTATCAGGTATGCCTAATAAAAGGGATTCCCTTAACGCAGAATAGCCCTCTCCCATGATAATCCCAAACCTTGCAGTTCTTTGAGCCTATTGTTTGTTGGTTGAGTCAATATCTGGCCGCCAAAATGTAAAAATTATACCGCAAATAATCATTAATAATGAAAACGAAATGAAACCATTTCTCAGTGTCAAACCTTGATATTCTACAAGATATCCAGCAATCGTAGTTGATAATGCTGCACTAGAACCGAGAATCAACATGTCCATAGAAAATACTCTACCACGGACTTCGTCTTCTACCCACATTTGAGTTAGTACCGTAGACAGTACCCAATTGCCCCCACTTGCAGAATGTGCACAAATTATTAGCAAAACCGTTAGTGGCAAATATATATCTAGACTAATTCCAACTAACAGGTAAAAGAATCCTGAAATTGTCACCAATATACCAATTAATGATGGCCATTTTGATTTGTCTTTGAATAAAGCACGCGCTAATATTGGCCCAATCCCGGTTCCCAAGCCACGAGCGAAGAAAAACAATCCAAATCCAAACGCAGCACCGTATCCTGTAAGTTCAGAACCTGCTAGGACAAGAAACACGCCAGCAAGGCCTGCACCTGCTATATTCCATGAAGATTTAGCGAAAACAATTCGTAATACTTTTTTGTCAGAATAGATTCGCGACCAACCTATTTTGATATTAGAAAATGCTGTTTTAAGTAGAGGTCCTTTCATCTTAGGGTCTATATTTTGAGTAAAGTTTAGAGGTACAAGAAGTAAGGCTGACAACAAAAAGGTGTAAGAATCAATGATAAATGCCATGTCAGTGCCCCATACACTGACAACTATACCACCAAGCATTGCGCCAATACATAAGGCCGATGACCAAGATGCACTGTCAATAGCGTTAGCAGTTATGAGGTCTTCATCATCGACAATATTTGGTAAAGCGGCACGTTCTGCAGTTACGTAGACTCCATGCAATAGCATCATTAGTCCTGATACTGCTACTAACCACCACATATCTTCAGGACCATCTACTAAGAGGAATGATAGCGCCAAACCAACCTGTAACAGGTTAGCCCATAGCATCAAGCTTTTTCGACTAAACCTATCTGCTAACAGGCCATTAAATGGTTGGGATATGGCGAAAAGTGCCATTCTTACAGAAAATAAGATACCCAACAGAAATTCAGAACCTGAATACTCTAGAATTAGGAAAAATAACGCAATCGTATTGAACCATTCGCCAAGTAATGAGATTACCGAAGCGGCCCATAATCTTCTAAATTTGGGATTACTGAAGAAAAACTCGAAATAGCCTTTTGTCAATATCACTCCTCCTCAGCAATCGAATTACTCTCACTTATCGTGCAAATAATCCATTTAGAGGTAGGAGTATTTGAGATTTCAGATGTTGATTCTAGTGGTACTAATTCGTTCGCCTCAGGGAAGTATGCTGCCAAATTCCTTTTTGGTATATTGTATGGAATTACCAACCATTTACTGGATAATCTCTTTACTCCTCTAAAGTGGCTAGTAATGTCGACTAAGTCCTTGGTTTTCAAATCTAATTCTAACATGTCACGAGGATTCATCATTAAGATTCTGCGATTGCCTTTTATGCCGCGGTACCTATCGTCAAGCCCGTAAATAGTGGTATTATATTGGTCGTGCGATCTAATCGTCATCATGACAAATTCATCATTATTAATGGATACATCAGGCAAAGGATTTACTGAAAAGTGAGCAAATCCATCATTAGTATCGAATTCACAACTGTCTTTAGGAGGGTTAGGTAAGTAAAATCCATTAGGTTGCCTTACTCTTGAATTGTAGTCTTCAAAACCACTAACTGACTTGCTGATTAAATCTCTTATCTTATCATAGTGTTCAATGCATCCTAACCAATCAATATTTGAGTCATGCAAAGTCATGTCAGCCAAATTAGCTATAATCCATGGTTCACTTCTCAACATGTTGGAGGTTGGTTTCAATTTACCTTGTGATTTGTGAACTATGCCCATGGAATTTTCGACAGTAACAAATTGCTCAATTCCAGCCTGAATATCTGCCTCTGTACGACCTAAACATGGGAGTATTAACGACTCCTTTCCATTAACTAAATGTGATCGATTTAGTTTAGTTGAAACATTAACTACCATTTCTAGTTGAGAAACTGCATTTGCTGTTCTAGTTGTATCCGGAGTTGCAGAAATAAAATTACCACCCAAACAAAACAAAAAATCAACCTCGCTATTTTCCATTGCAGTAATTGCATTGACTACGTCATATCCGTGCTTGCGCGGCATAGAATTTTCAAGTCCTAGTTCCATTTTCTCGATAAAGGAATCACTAGGTGCTTCCCATATTCCCACTGTTCTGTTACCTTGGACATTTGAATGGCCCCTCACAGGACATAAACCAGCGCCAATACGACCGATATGCCCGCCGAGTAAGTGGAGATTTACTACTTCCTGTATTACGTGGACTCCGTTTTTATGTTGAGTTAACCCCATTGCCCAACACGATATTATTGATTTTGACTTAACAATTATATCTGAAAACTTTTTTATTTCTGATTTAGGAATTCCGGAATCATTTTCTATCCTTTCCCAATCTATCTGTTGTAATGATTTAGCAAATTCGTTATATGATTTGGTTTTCCTAGAAATGAACTTTTTATCAATTGACTCAGAGTCAATAGTCAGTTTATTTATGGCGCGTAGCAATGCAGCATCGCCGCCTATTTTGACCTGTAAATGCATATCGGCAAGGCCAGTTGATGATAAATCCAATTTCATGTAATCTTGTGGGTGTTTAAATCTAACTAAACCTGTTTCTGGTAGTGGATTAATATGTATTATTTTTGCTCCCTTCAATTTAGCATCTCTAAGTGCAGTTAGCATCCGCGGATGGTTGGTTCCTGGATTTTGACCGATCACCAAAATTGTGTCAGCATGATTAAAGTCATCTAGTGTTACTGTTCCTTTACCAATACCAATGGTTTGAACCAAGGCTTTACCACTAGATTCATGACACATGTTGGAGCAATCAGGTAAGTTATTAGTTCCAAGTAATCTTACAAATGCTTGATACAAAAAAGCGGCCTCATTGCTAGTTCTTCCTGAAGTATAAAACACGGCACGATTTGGATTTGGTAGAGAATTAAGTTTGTTAGAAATAAGTTCTAGAGATTTTTCCCAGCTAATCGGAGTATAATGGGTTGCACCTGAGGCCAAATACATTGGTTGCTTGATCCTACCTTGATTGTTAAGCCAATAGTCGCTTTTCCCAATCAATTCCTCTAGTGAATACTTAGTGAAAAATTTCGCATCAACATTTGCCTTCATTGCTTCATTTGCAACTGCTTTGGCGCCATTTTCACAAAATTCAAACGGTGATCTGTGCTCAGGATCAGGCCATGCACAACCAGGACAATCAAAACCATCTTTTTGGTTTACCATTCTTAGTGTTTTTATCGTATTTGACAGTCCCATTTTCTTTAGCGATTGTTTTGCACTAGAGATGATTGCTGGTATACCTGCCGCAGTTGTTTTTGGCTTCCCTAGTTTTAGAGGGATGTCTTCTATAGGTGTTTTACCTTTCACGAATTATCCTCCTAATAGTTAGGCTCTTTGAAATCAATCATTTGAAATCTCTGTATAGATTGATACTCTAGCCAATGATTACTGAGTTATTTTCTTTGACGAAAGAGTGAATTGTTATTCCCAAACTACGTGCACAAGATGCTGCTAGTGAAGAACAAGCACCAAATGAAGCAATATTGGAAATATTGCAACGCGCAGCTTTAGCAACAATGTCCCATCCACATCTACCACTAAGCAGCAGAATTGAATCATTAAAATTAATCTGGTTAAATGCTCTGCCAATTACCTTGTCTACAGCATTGTGACGGCCAATGTCTTCACTTTGGAATTGTAATTTTCCAGTCTTAGACATTAATCCTGCGCAATGCATTCCACCAGTCTTAATGAAGCCAATTTGATTATCTGACATCTCCATCAGACCTTGGTATATTGCGGAGTGTTCAAAATTATTTGAGGGCTCTACGCTGGGCAGACCTTCGACTAACAAATCCATACCGTCTAATTTACATGCACCACATGATGTAGTTGTGATTCCTAACGACTTATTTGAGTTAATTTTGACATCGTGAATTGTGACATCAACCAATATAGTACCATAATCATCAACCTTAGTAACAATATCAGACTTATCGATTTTAGTAGATTGATTGATGTGTCCTTCTGCCAATAGATGACCTAAAATTAAATCATCACAGTTTTCAGGCGAAGCTAATAGGTTAGCTAATGCTTCTTGATTGACAGTTAACTTGACAAGTGATTCAATTGCGATATTATCAGTTTGAATTTTTCTTTCACCCATTTCTAGCCTAGAGATGGGTATCTCGCGATAATTCACTATTCATCACCACTTCTCAAGTGTTCAAGATCAAAGAATTCAAACTGGAGTTCAACTAATTCTTGGCTACTTTTCGCAGATGAATACTCCTCTAGGGGTTCATGATTCAATTCAATAAATCTTTGACCCCAGCGGAATCCGCTAAGAAGTTCCTTCGATTGTTCCTTGTGGCCGCACAAATATGCGGCGGCTGCTAGGGCTTCAATGGTCGACAATTTACCTGGTTTACCCCAATTAACTGGATTTGCCGCTAAAAATAATGGCAACATTCTTGGCTTTAATCTCGTTCTTCTCATAACTAAATCAACACTTGATTCAATTTGTTTCCAACTACAATCTAAGCCTACAATGGAACCATTATTTTCTGTTAATATTTGATGATCCTCCGGACCAAAGATTTTCCCACACAAAGGCTCCAATATAATCCCCTTCTTTGGCAGTGTATTAATTCGTTTATGTAGTGTAATATCACCACGCTTTGACGATAACACAGCCGTATTTTTTTTCGGGTCATCCTGGGCAAGCCATAACGAATGTACACTCAATTGTTTCATTCAAGCACCATTTTGTTTGAAATAATCTCCTAGGGTCATGTTTCTGTTGCCATGTGATACTACTCTAGAGGTTTCAGATGGAGTAGATTCAACAAGTAAAACAATTCCCAGAACTCTTTCTAATTTTTTTACAAGAGAATCTGTTGGTGGTTTGCCTGATTCTGCAGACTTTATCACATTGACAGTCTCGGCAATTCGTTTGCCTAATTCGGCATGGTTCCAACCTTTGGCTTTTCTAGCATTACTAATTCTATTGCCAAAATCATCGGCTAATTCTTTTTCTTGCTTGGCCATTATGTCATTTCTACGTCGTGGTTTAGGCCCACTGAAAGTGGATCTTGACCTAGCCATTTTAATCCCGAGTGCTTCTTCTTTGGGTGCCAAGCCAAGTTTCTCAACGCAACGTGTACAGGCGTAAACCTGTGCCTTCCCCATCATAATTTGCTTTGTACCAACTTTCATCGCTCCGCAAACTTCGCATTCGCCCATTACCTCACCAAGTCTTCCTAGCCTAACATCAAAATGAATCTTGTCATTATTTTAGGTAGAGTTCATAGATGATTGCCGTTTGGATTAAGTGAGCGACATGGTAGGAGACGTAGGTACCCCAACAAAAGACATCATGTCTTCTAATGATGAAGAGTTAAAAAAACTTGAAGATGATTTCAAAAATCTACAAGACCAAACTCAGGATTTAATCAATGAAAGAGCGCATATGGAATCAGAAATTCGTTCGCTTAAGAAGCGAGCTAACCGCTTGGATGATGAGGTGCGTTCACTAAAATCACCACCATTGATTGTCGGGCATCTAGAAGATATACTAGACCAAGAAAGAGGCATAGTTCGTTCTTCTAACGGCACAGTTTTCCAAGTGGCTTTGAATCAAAGACTTACGCCGAATGTGCTAAAACCTGGTGTTCGTGTTGCTCTAAATCAAGATACATTGGCGGTAATTGAAGTCTTACACGATGCTTGGGATCCAATGGTTAGTGGGGCAGAAATGGTTGAGCGCCCAGACATTGATTATGATTCAGTTGCTGGATTAGAAGAACAGAAACAATACGTAAGGGAAGCAATTGAGTTACCACTTAATTCTCCAGAATTATTCGAAAAAGTTGGTGTTGAGCCACCAAAAGGCATCTTACTAGTAGGACCTCCTGGCTGCGGGAAAACCTTACTTGCAAAGGCTGTAGCAAATCATACAGAAGCCACATTTATTCGAATGGTTGGTAGTGAATTGGCACAAAAATACATCGGAGAAGGAGGCAGAATGGTAAGAGAATTATTCTCACTTGCCAAAGAAAAGGCTCCATCGATAATATTCCTAGATGAAATTGATGCAATCGGTGCCAAGCGTTTGGATGGCTCTACTAGTGGAGACAGAGAAGTGCAAAGAACATTAATGCAGTTATTAGCAGAGCTAGATGGCTTTGATGTACTAGAAAATGTCAAGATTATTGCCGCTACAAACCGTCCAGATATACTCGATGAGGCATTATTAAGACCCGGTCGTTTTGATAGAGTTATCGAAATTCCAATACCAGATGAAGTAGGTCGAAAGGCTATATTCAAACTAAATATCGATAAGATGTCCACTAGGAAAATACAATTGAAACAAATTGTCGATAAAACTAATGGTTTTTCAGGGGCTGAGATCAAAGCCACATGTGTCGAAGCAGGAATGATTGCTATCCGCCAAGGACGCGGATACATCTCACAAACTGACTTCATTGATTCTATTAAGAGGATTAATTTGAAGAAAATAAAAGGTGGGCTCAAAGATTCACCTGATACAATTTACAGTTAAGGCTAACTTCAAAGTCCGCCTTTTACTACCAATATGCATGGACAAGCAATTAATCGAATGTGTGCCTAATATATCTGAAGGAAGGAATCAAGATATAATCAATCAAATTGTTGATAGTATACCTCAAAACGAGAATTGTTCAGTATTAAGTGTAGAGCCAGATGCAGACTATAACAGAACTGTGATAACCATTGCTGGTAATCCTGAGGAAGTATACATCGCGGCATACAAACTTATTGAATCCGCTGTTAAATTAATCGATATGACCAAACATCAAGGGGAGCATCCTAGACTAGGTGTTGTTGACGTTTGTCCATTTATTCCACTCAATAATTACACCATGGCTCAATGCTCGCTTCTCGCTGAAAAATTAGCTGAGACAGTTGCTAATAATTTGGGAGTTAGTACCTTTTTGTACGGATACTCAGCAAAGCATGCTGATCGAAAACTCCTCTCGACTTTGAGAAAAGGACAATATGAAGGGCTTCAAAATCGATTGTCAAATGGGGAGACCGCTCACAATGAATTCACAAGATATCCTGACTTTGGGCCCAAGCAATGGTGTGCAGCAACAAAAAAATCAGGAGGTATAACTATTGGTTCAAGAGATATATTAATCGCATATAATGTTAATATTGACGAAACTGATGCAGTTGTTGCAAAGAAAATCGGTTCTATCATCCGTGGCAGTGGTAGACTGATAAAACAAGAAAATGGAGAAAAGATGCGAGTTAGAGGCATGGTGCAAGAAATACAAGGCATGGGTGTGACATTAGAGACTCACTCGATTAGCCAAGTATCAATGAATATATTAGACGTAGATAAATGTCCAATACACAAAGCATTTGAAATCTGTAAATCACTTGCTAAAGATCATGCTGTTTCGCTGAAAGGTAGCGAACTTGTTGGTTTGGTTCCACTAAAATCAATGCTTGAAACAGGACGATGGTTCCTTGGAGAAGGAAACTATTCAGAAGAGGATTATGTTGATGCCGCAATAAATGGACTTGGATTATCTGAAATAGATGATTTTAACCCACATGAGAGAATAATTGAGTGGGCAATGGCAGGTGATGAAAAATGAGTTGGATGGATAAAACGCTTAGTGATTTCCAAAGCGAATTAGCATCTTCAGCACCTACACCTGGTGGAGGTACCGCCTGTGCTGTAGCATTAGGACAAGCTGCAGGACTTACAAAAATGGTAATTGAACTTACACTAGGAAAAGAGAAATGGCAATCTGGCTGGATTCATGCAGAGCGTGCAAAAACTAAGGTTGACGAAATACTAACCAAATCTGGTGATTTAGCGAATCAAGATAGTGATGCATTTGATTTGGTCATGGCTTCTTTTCGAATGCCCAAATCTAGTGATGAAGAGAAAGGGCTTAGAAGGGAAAAAATTAGGCAGGCTACTTTACATGCTGCTGAGATACCATACAATACTGCGTGTTTATCATTAGATTTGTTAAAATTACTAGATAATTTAGCCACCTACGGCAATGCAAATGCGGCGTCAGATGTAGGTGTTGCTGGATTACTTGCTAGTGCTGCTTGCAAAGGTGCATTATTCAACGTCGATATTAATCTAAATTCGCTACCCAGTGAGTATGGCCAAAATATGAGGGAGGCATGTCCAAAAATATTGGAAGAATGTAGTGTATCGGCAAGAGAAATTATGCAATCAGTGAAAAAAAGGATTGCTGAATAATCATCTGACGGTTGAACCTGTTGAAATTTCGCCGTCTACGGTAATTAGTTTAACTTGACCATTTCCGTCATCAGCAGCTAACATCATGCCTTCAGATGTCACACCTCTTAGTGGTCTTGGTTGCAAATTACTAACAAAAACTACTTGCATTCCTGTTAATTCTTCAGCAGTGTAATATTGCTTAATTCCGGCACATATCACACGACCTTGTTCGCCATCGTCTAAGTTTACCACGTACAATTTGTCTGCATTGGGATGATCTTCAACGCTAGTTATTTTACCGACTTTCAATTCTACTTTCATAAAATCCTTAAAATCTAAGTATTGTATTCCTTCAACTTCTTTTTTCATCTTTTTTCCACCTTTTTTTCCACCTTTGACATTACTTGTAGGGTTGCTATCTGCTACTTCTTTTGACACCAAAGATTGTTCTTGCTTTAGAATCTCATCTAACTCTAAACGTTTGAATAATGGTTCTGGTGTTTTATCATTCCAGGTCATTTTAACTTGCCAATCATTGGCTGAAATCCAATCGGCTTGTGCTACCTGTCCTGGCTGACCAAGAGATTCCCACAATTTTTGTGCACTAAATGGTAAAAATGGCTGAGTAACTATAGCAAGGTATCGACATATCCTCCAACCAAACGAAAGACTAGCCAATGATTCTTTGGCAGCCTCCGAGCCATCGAATTTATCACCTAAATATTTCCAAGGAGTTGCCGATTGAACAATTTGATTGCCGTACTGTGCAGCATTCATTACAAATCTTAGTGCTTCTTTGTACCTGTGACGTTCAAGAGATGTTGTAATATCAACATGTAATTGATCTAGTTTTGCAGAATGTTCTGCAGTAATGTGCTCCAACTCGATATCTGCAAACGGTCCGTTTGCAGTTTTGGGTAATCGGGCACCCAATGTCAAAATCCTATGCACGAAGTTTCCGTATGCTGCAATTAGTTCTGAATTTATTTTTTCTACAAAATCAGGCCAATTGAAGTCTGTATCATGATTTTCAGGCATGTTTATACTAAGATAATATCTAAGTGTATCTGGATCAAATCTTTCTAAAAATGAAGGGAGCCATACAGCATGTTTCCTCGATTTGGAAAATTGACCTCCGGCTAGCATTAGATATTCCATCGCTGGAACATTGGCCTCTAAGGCTAATTCTCCAATGGTTGGTAATTCAACTGGTTCAGTAGAATTTTTCCCTGCATTAGCATGGTTGATACCCATAATAAGAGCAGGCCAAATAACTGTGTGGAATGGGATGTTATCTTTGCCCAAGAAGTATAGGTGTCTGGGTGAGTTGCCATTATCATCAATCATCCACCAATTTTTCCACGAATCTTTACCATCTGGATGTCCGGATTTATCTGCGATTGATTCTGCCCAAATTTGTGCACATGTGGTG
>CEQX01043585.1_pt1 | contig 10865 bp, 7 predicted proteins | sample 356261 | NCBI WGS metagenome assembly CEQX01 (sample SAMEA2621076, study PRJEB7988) | marine metagenome | isolation source: saline water (ENVO:00002010), including | reverse complement strand
TTCCTTTCTGTATATGAAAATCCGGTTGTAAAATTTTCTATATCCCAAAAGTCGACTCTAGACTCAGGGTTTGTTCTTTCCTTTCTTACATTATTCAAACTTATTGATTTAGATTCAACTCTTTCTTCTGTTAACAACCTATAATCATCTTGTTCTTTCTTTGAATCGAAAGAATTAATAGATGCAGAAAGCGGTATGTCTTTATCTAAAGGATCATATTTTGGAGTAACTCTTGTCTTAGAAGTTGAAATATATAATGGTAATTTTATACCTGTCTTACTTGGCAAAAACTTATCAAGATTTAGGTTTGCAGAAGCATCATATTGAAATGTTTCATCTCTTGACCTCTCAGAAATTTTTTGTTGAATTGAACCAAAACCAACTGATGTATATCTTGCTGATGAAGAAACTGTTCCAAAATCAGATAATTTTAAGTTAAGACTTGCATTTGCAGCCCACCCCTTCGTTTTATCAAAATCAGTAAGTCTAAGTTCATTAAACCATAAACATGCAGACTTAGATGACCTATCATCTGAAAGAGGATTTTTAACCCCAATCATGAAATTCAAAACTGATCCCAACGAAGGTCTACCTACAATTTTAAATATATATTTTCCATTACTTGAATTTTTTGCATAAGGGACAGTAACATCAAATTTTTCACGATTTCTTTCGGATTTCAGAGATAATAGCTCTTCAACAAAAACATTTATTTCGTTTTCTTCAGGCCAGATTAACCTTTCAATATTTGATGCATTTTGATTTATCAAACTTGGATTAGTTATTTTAAGAGGCAGTTCAATTTCATAGTAGTTATTTTCATAATCAGAACCAAATCTTAAAAAAGCACTAATTTCATCATCAGAAATAAGATCACCATCATTAGGTTCTGCGTGAATAAACATCTTTATCCTACCATAATTAATTAAATCAAAATTCGATTCCTTAAAAACAGCTTGCGCATTGCCATCTGATAAGTCAGTCACACATAATTGTAGAGATTGCTCATTTGTTCTTCTTTGGACAATTGTTGTATTATCAATATCTCGCGGAATTCCAGGAGGAACTACGTAAGGTGACTTTGATTCTGAGCCAATACTATTTTCCTCTATGCTTACAACTGATATTTGAAGATCAGAGTCAGAATCTTCAGGAATCTCATTTAATCCTGATTCAATTAATGATTCTTCATATTTTCTCCATTGGCTTCCGACCATTTGAAACTTTGCAAACCTTAATACTACTGGTTCTTCCCAACCAGTCAGATATGTTCTGATAAATCTTATAGTTTTAAAATCAGATATTGAACCTTGAATTCTATCAGGATCTCTGATTGGAACCCTAAATTGATACCAAGTTGCATTACCAGATTTATCAACTATCTTATCAACAATATTATTATTACCTACATTAAGCTTCCCTGGAATAAGGTCTATATTGTATTCATAATAAGATTCTAGTTCGGATAAGGTGTTATCCTCATTTAAATCCTCATTTTCAGGAAAAGGAGAACCTTGTGCTGAAAAATTACCACTAGATACTAAAGGAGTGTTTCCATCCATACCATTAAAATTTTTATATCTCTCCAATATTTTTTTATTGGAATTATCAAGATTATTTCCTAAATAATAGGAAAAATTATCAGCAGAAACGTCATTCTTAATTTTTAGTAATCCATCCCCAGTTAAACTTAATTTATCAATGAAAGTCTCTTTAAAATGAGTCTCCTCCTCAGAGTTTTTTAAACCATCAAGACCTACGTCTTGATTATCCCTCGAAGTACTATTATTTTCAAAAAATTTCGTTAGATATTGTTTTGAAGTTACCCTACCCCACTCATTCACATTAATGCCATTATTTGAATAGTCTGAGGAAAGTCCATTTTCAAAAGCATGAATATTATCTTTCATTATATCTTCCGAAACATTACCAAGATTAATAACAAGCTTTCCACCTGTAGTATTATTTCTATTAAATATTCCATCCAATACTTTTCCATTCTCTCCTTCAATGAAAGGATCCATTAACCAAAACTCAATATATTGAATATTAGTCCTATCGAAATCCGTTTCATTTGATATACTTTTTGTTATAGCTCCAAAATTTGATTTTGGATCTCTTAATAACCCAGAGGGAAGTAGATCTGGATTATAATTATACTGTCCTCTCTCATTTGGATAATAAGCAATATCAAAAATAGGTAGATTGGTATTAATTAGTTGTCTATCCTGCTGCCTAAAAATATCTTGAGGTGATACTGGCTTGACATAATTATTTTCAAGATCCTCATTAGTTATATTATTAGGCTTTTGAGAACCTCCATTCAAGTAGAAAATATTATCAATGGTATACCAAGCAATTTTTGCTCTTTTATATGAGTAACCTAAATTATTTGTTGTAAGATTACTCAAATCAAATTTATTATTTGTTGTTGCAGGTGTTGATCCTAATTTCCAAGAAAGGGATGAACTTCCTAGTGTAATAGGAATAACAGCACTTTCAAAGTCATCAATATATGTAATCCCTTCTCCATTAATTACATTTGAAGTACCTGGTACTATCTGAGCAAATTCTGAACTAAAGTTAATATTTGATTTTTCCCTAGTTCCAAGCAGTGGAATAGTATTTATTATCTTAGTCAAAAACTCACTTTCTTTATTAATATTAAAGTCAAACCCATACTTAGTATTTCTTACAGGCTCATTCCCAACACTAAATCTTGTTATTCCTCCTGGCCTTTCATTCATGTGAAATACAGTAAAACCTAAATTAATATTTTCATCAAAATTATATTCGGCTCTAGCTCCTGATAACCACTTAGTCTGAAAATTAAATAGGTCAGCTTTCTCAAATGAAATATTTACCTCTTGACCTGAACTAAGAATAGCAGGATTTAAAATCCTTACACTACCAAGATTGTAATTGACTGTATAATCTGTGCCCTCAACTAATTGTAAATTACCTGCGGTAACTACAACGGAGTTCTCAGAAATATCAAGTCCAGGAAGATTGATTTCACTTCCAGAACCTGATGAAACTGTTCCCACAATAAAAAATTTATTTTTTGAAAGTATTTTTTGAGCTTCGTCCTGTGTTTGAGAATATAACTCCTGATATACATATTTTTCAGATAAGCTGGATTCATTATTACTCTGAAAATAAGAGTCTAGAGTTGCTCCAAAAGGTTCAATTACTGGAAATATGATATTTCCTTTTTTTGAATTAATAGTATAACCTTCAATAAAATCAAAATTACCATCATATTGTGGATCATTATTCGAATTTAATCTATCCAATCCAAGTAATCTGATGAGAGGCTTATCTCTTGTTAAGGTTCCCTCATTAAGACTAGGATTATTAAAACCAACAGCATCATCTCTATAATTAATTCTTAATTCAAAATTTTCATTCTCTATTTGATTAGCATTTAAGTTATAAATATTTTTCATCATCAAATCCCATGTAGGAATCGATGTATTAATATTTGAAGGCCTCAATAATTTCAGAAAAATTATCTCACTCTCTGATCTATTTTGGTAATCCTCTGATAATTCCCCAACCTTATACCTATTACCATTATATGTATATTCATATGATACAGCTAATACTTCATCATTCTGTAATCTTCTTAAAAGAGATATATATCCAAGAGTCTTATTTATTTCATATTCATCTGTATTTAGTTTTCTAGCTGATGTTACTTTTTCAAAATCAATTGTTTTTGACAAACCATTAACATTAGATAATATGTCATCAATTTGATCATTATTTCTAAGGCTTGAATTATTGATGATATTATCATATAAATTATTTGAGGCATTATCGTTTGGCCCAAGATTACCTGATCCAATAATAGGATTTGAAGGATTTAGTATTCTTTTCCCTTCTCCAAGATCTGTGAATGCTGCAAAATTTCTCAGTGCTTGAGAATTATTTGTTCTATTTAAAATATATACCTCAACCCTATTAATGTTAACTCCTGAACTAACAATAGGTAGTGACTTTAACCATTTCTCATAGTTTTCTCTAAAAAAATGACCAAGAAAATAATGTCTATTTCTATCATATTTAGATGCTATAATCTCAAACTCTCTACCCTGAAAACCATTATCGATTTTAATTGACTCACTTTTTCCTTGTTGCCTAGATAATATACCCGTGATGCTTAACTTTCCAAACTGTAATTGAGTTTTAAGACCAAATAAACTTTGAGCACCTCTTAATAAACTATTTTTTACAGGCATACTGATATTACCAACCTCAATTTTTCTAATAATTTCTTCATCAAACCCTGTATAATCTAATTTTAAATTATTCTGAAAATCAAAAGTGTTGTTATTATCAAAATTTGCTGTTATTTTAAGTTTTTCTCCAATTTTTCCGTTTATGTTTAAATTGATTTGTTGATCATAATTAAACCCACCATTTCTCTGTTGTCTGATAGGTATAGAAGGGTTTTCAACTTTTTGAAATCTACCCCCAAAATCTAAATTTACAAATCCATTTACTTGAAGATCAATGAAATTACCTCCAAAAATTCTATCTAAAGATTCTGGAATATATATTTTGGGAATAAGCCTTCCACTTTGTAATGTATTTTCCCCATCTAAACCTATTGATTTTTGTCTAAAATATTCTTTAATATTTTTATCAGTACTGAATTTATCAAAACTATTAAATGGTACAGCAATAGATGGTCTATAATTTAAAGCACCTAACTTTTCGTCAAGATAAAAAACACCTGAGGTATCATATAAGGAAGAAAGCTCGATAAGACTAGTATTGATATTATAAGCGTTATTTGAAAATAGACTTGAATAAGGATCTGAATATCTATCCTTTAATGTGTAAGTAGAAAAATTACTAGGTTCGTAATTAATAGTATCATTGACTTTTAAAGTATCAGTTTCTTCATTTTGAGAATATAAGCTTGAATTAGACAAAGCTAAAGCAACACAAATAAAAAAGTATATATAAGTAGATCTCAAAGCTTACTTTTTGTCTATGACCTTTTAAGTACCTCTCTGATTAGTTCTTCCAAAGTAATATTGATATTTTTCTCTAAAATATTATCAATATGGCGTTCAACAACATTCTTTGAAATACCCAAAGAAGATAAAGCTGATAACGCTTCATTCCTAATGGTATTGTCAAAAGATTCAACAAATTTAATATCGTCTATATCTTCTTTAGAAATTTTATCTTTAAGCTCAAGGATTATTCTTTCAGCAGTTTTTAATCCAATACCCTTTACTGACTTTATTTTATTAACATCTGACTCAATAATTGCTTTTTTCAACTCGCTAGCTGATAATGAAGATAATATAACAATGGCTGTACTTGGACCAACTCCTGAGATAGATATCAAATCTAAAAAGGTTTTTCTTTCTTTCTTATTATAAAATCCATATAAAGTATGGGAATCCTCTTTGACATTTAAATGTGTAAAAATATTTACTTTATCGATATTCTTAATTTTGGAATATGTTCTTAAAGAAATTAAGATTTCGTAACCAACACCATTAACGTCTACTATAAGTTTGGTAGGGCTAATTTCAATATTTTTACCTTTAATAAATGATATCATATCTCAAATGTCCACAATATGGAAAATATTTCTTGCATTAAATCTCTTTTTTTTAGACCAGGAGCATAAACATACCCCTCTACATAGTATACTCTTTCAGCTTCGGAGTCGTAAAATATTAAACTATGAAAAGGTCCACCAGCTGAAATATCACTTAATTTCCATAAACCTTTAGACTCAACTGCTGAAAACCCTTTGTAATTAATTTTTCTTGAATCAATTGGAAAAATATCTTGTATTGTCATGTAAACACTACTCTTTTCTGAATCTCTTAAAAATTTTCTAGTTATAATATCTCTAACCTTTTTTATATCAGGCGGTTTTTGATTGAATACGTCATAAAAATCTTCTAATTGTTTTTCTCTAAAATCTTCATAATATACAAATATATTTTTTTCAAAATCAGGTTCTAATTGTCTTAACCAAAAGAAATTTCCATTTTCCTCTGGCAAGCTTTTAGCTAAATCATAGCCATAGGGAATCTTGAGTTTTACTTTATGATCATCTAAAATTTTATCCGATATATTATTTTCCTTTTTATTGAAAATTTCAGTATTGACACGTTTCACAACTTCATCTTCGAAGAGTTTAGTTATTACTTCACTATTTTCTGCTATTTTATTATTTAATTCTTCATCAGTTCTACTAAAAAGGTATAAAATAATCTGACCCTTCGCATACTGATCTCTTCTTATAAAATAGAAAAATGATGGATCATTTTTTATTTTTTCTAAAGACTCAGTATTAAAATTTTTTCTTAAAATTTCTGAGTCTAAACTTTTACCTTCTAATGTAAAAGCCATTACTATATTTTTTGCATGTCTTAAAATATTATTAAACTTTCTAGGTCTAATGTATCGAAGATCAAATTTAGGTTCTGGCTGAGGTAAACTTTGAACAAAAGAGCCGTATATATTTACAAGCGATCTTCCAATCTGATTTTGGAATTTAGAAGAATCCATCACAATTATCATTTCTCTATTTTCACCTGATGCCCTTGGCAAGAATGAGGAGTTTTCAATTATTTTCTTTTGATTAATCTCACAAGAAAAAATAACTGATACTGTAGATAAAATTAAAAATATAGAACTTATTCTGTCAGCCATTATTTACTATTTTATAAATAATAATATTAATTTTAAGAAAAAATCAAAAAACATGAGTAACGAATTACTAAATAAAGCAGTAAGTACATGCTTTGCAAAAATAGCAAGAGTTGATGGAAGTATTGGCAAAGAAGAAACAGATATTATGAATTCAAGCGATTTTCTAAAAAAGTACAATATTGGAGATATAGAATCAATTGACACTTCAAATTTTTTTAATAAAATACAAGGTGATTTTGGTAATGTAATGAAGGAAAAATTAGATGACAACGATAAAAAAGAATTTATATATGAGTTGGTTAGCTTAATAAAGGCTGATAACAAAGTTCACGATCATGAGTTTTTTCTATTAGGTCATATCGCTAACTCAATTGGGTTTAGTCCAACTAGAGTAGCTGAAATTATTAATGAAAAAGGGCTTGATAGTTCTAAGACTACCGGTTGGTTCTCTTGGTTATTCGGATAAAAAAAGATAAATATTATTTTTTTTCACTGTCTGACTTAGATTCCTTCTCTATTTCTTTTTTTATTTCTCTTGAAGCATCCTTAAACTCTCTGATACCTTTTCCAAAACCACGAAAGATCTCGGGTATTTTATTTGCTCCAAAAAAGATAACAACTATCAGTCCTATTATTATCCACTCCCAGCCACCTGGCATACCTAAACCAAATATTATATTCATATCTTAAATTTATTTATGTAAATATAGCAAAATCATTTTTTCATAATCCAATTTTCTGGATTCAACTTTATATTATTTTTCCATACCTGAAATTGAAGTTCAGTTATTCCATCTGAATTAGTTACTAGATCTGCTATTATATCGCCAGTAGATATAATATCTCCCTTCACAACAGTCAGATTTTTTAATTTTGCATAAAGTGTATAATATTCACCGTGATTGATAATAATAACATTATTCATTCCTGGAATAAATGCTACTGTTGAAACTTTCCCAGAATAAATTGCATATACTTTTGAAGATTTTTTAGTTTGAATGTCAATACCGTCATTCTTAATTTTTACATTTCTAATTATTGGATGAGGATGCTCCCCAAATTTATTAGAAATAAATCCTGAATTTACTGGCCAATTTAATTTACCTACACTTGATTCAAAACCCTCGGTTAGCTCAAGAAGATTAACATCAACATCGTCAACTAAAATAGATTTTTCCTTCTCTTTTCTTATAATATCTCTTATAAGTTCATCTAACCTAGCCAATGATTCCCGTCTATTTTTAATTTCTTTTCTTATATTTTTTTGTTTTTTATTCAAACTAGATATAACATTTTTTTGTCTGTTCTTAAGTTTCTGAAGCTTATTGTTTTCTCTAAGCTCGTCTTTTAGTAAACCATTTTTAACCTCTTTAACCTTGATGATATTTTCTTTTTGACCTGATAATGTTGACTTCACCTTATCAATCTCAACTATTTGTTTTTTTCTGAGATCTGAATACTGAAAAATATAGTTTAATCTTCTAAACATCTGATTATAATTTTCTGATGAGAAGATATATCCAAGCTTATCTAGAGAAGACCTAGACTTATATGAATAAAAAATCATATCAGAATATTCTTTATTTAGAATTTCCAGATCATTTGTTAATGATATAATAAGGTCTTGAATAAATCCAATTTCTTTATTTTGTTTTGTTATATCATATCTCAGATTCTGAATTAAATTTTGCCTATTTTTAATTTGTTTATTTATAACCTTTAACTTTCCAATAGTAACATTTTTAGATTGTTCGGTCTCCTCTAATATTTTTTCTGCTTCATTAATTTTTTTGAGATTAATATTTCTTTCGGACTCAAGAGATGATTTTGTTTGATTTTGAGCATTAATACAAATCGATAAGGAGAATATAATTATGAAAATGCTATATTTTTTTAACAGCATATTTTGATGGAATATTAAATGGAAATTTCAGTGGTTTATTTGTTCTCTCTACTTCCTTATAATTAAAATTAATATTATTTATTATTGGCACTGAACTGTTTTCAAGGTAACTAATAGAAGTAAATAAGTGTCTTCCAGGAAAAAGAATTTTACCCAAAGGCTTAAAGTTTTCATAATCGACGGTTAATAAATAATTCGTTATCTCATCAAAAAGAATAAGCTTTTCAATTTTAGATGTTTTCATATTAACTAAATTTTGAGACTGAATTGATTCCTTTTGTTGAACTATCTTGAAGTATGTACCTTCTTTAAGTAATTGATCATTAGAAGATATATCATAAAGTAGATTACCAATTAATATTGATTCAAGCTGTTGAAAATTTAATTTAATTTTAAATGTTTTCTCAATTATATCTGGAGAAGAAATAATAACTTGTTTGTTAACCCTATCAATTATAGTTAACTCATCTTTAGTAATTAAACCTCTTGCAGCTTCTACACCCAATGCTACTCTTACCGAAAACCAAATCTTTTCATCTCTCTCAATTCTTGTATTGAGTGTAGCATTTATTAACTGATTTTCATTTTTGTACTGAAATTTAGATTTTGTAGATAAATATTTAAAATCTACTTCATCAACCTCTAAATTATCAATCTTAACTATTGAAGATTCTAGTGGAACAAAGTTTTTTTTACAAGAACTAATTAGAGTTAATAGTAAAAGTAATAGGAGCCTTTGCACAGAATTTTTTTTGTAAAAATAATAATAAATTTCTTGACTCAATTAATTTATTATAATGTTATTTACCTTTAAATGATGGACATCTTTTTTCTACAAAGGCCTTTACTCCTTCCTTAAAATCTTCAGTATTCGTACAATCAATAAAGCTCTTAATTTCCTCTTTAAATCCATTTTTACCATTATCATAGAAAGCATTTACAGATTTAATAACATTTTTTATAGCATCCGGTCCCTTTCTTTTTACTGTTGCAATAATTTCTTTTGCTTTATCATAAGCTTTATCATAGTCTTCAGCAATATGATTTACAAGACCAAAATCAAATGCTTTTTCAGCATCTATCATTTCAGCCGTCAGCATCATTTCAATTGCTCTTGACTTCCCAATAACTTGAGTTAATCTTTGAGTGCCACCATAGCCTGGGATAATTCCTAAATTTACCTCTGGCTGAGAAAATTTAGCATTTTTTGTTGCAATTCTAATATGACAAGATAGAGATAGCTCACATCCTCCACCTAGAGCATAACCATTTACAAGTCCTATTACAGGTATAGAAAGATTTTCAATTGAATTGAAAATATTATGCCCATTCTCACAAAATGATTTTGACATCTTATCATCTAATCCAATAAATTCTTTAATGTCAGCTCCAGCAACAAAAGACTTTTCACCCTCACCAGTAATTATAACACCATAAAACCCTTTAGTATTATTTCCTATATACTCAATACATTTTTTTAATTCAGATAATGTTTCTTGGTTTAATGCATTGAGTTTCTTTGGTCTGTTTATTTTAATCAAATAAAAATCTTCCTCTTTCTTAAAAACTAAATTTTTGTATTCCATTTTCATTAATTTATTTCATCTTTTTTAACATCTCATTAATTGTTTCTTTCAAGGAAAATTTTTCTTTCCAATTCCAGTCTTTTCTAGCTTGAGAATCTTCAATTGTATTAGGCCATGAATCTGCAATACTTTGTCTTTTATCTGGCGAGTAGATAATTTTAAATTCAGAATTTAGTTTTTTAAGCTCATCAAAAATAATTTTTGGAGTAATACTAAAAGCCGCTAGATTATAGCTAGATTTTATTGTAAGATTTTGCTTATCAGATTTCATTAATTTCCATATTGATTCAATTGCATCATCAATATATATCATTGGCAGCATTGTATCTTTTGAGAGAAAACATTTAAATTCTTGATTCTTAAGAAATGAATAGAATATATCTACTGCATAATCGGTTGTACCACCACCTGGTAATGTATCCGAACTAATAATTCCAGGAAATCTAACACTTCTTACATCTGTACCATAAACCATATTATAATATTCGCACCATCTTTCTCCTGCTAACTTACTAATTCCATATACAGTTGTAGGGTCTTTCACAGAGTTTTGTTTTGTATTTACCTTTCCAGAATTAATTCCAAAAACAGAAATAGAACTTGGCCAAAAAATTTTGTCTACAAGTCTATTTTTTCCTAATTCGAGTACATTAAAAAGGGAATTCATATTCAGGTTCCATGTC
>CEQX01041084.1_pt1 | contig 10896 bp, 7 predicted proteins | sample 356261 | NCBI WGS metagenome assembly CEQX01 (sample SAMEA2621076, study PRJEB7988) | marine metagenome | isolation source: saline water (ENVO:00002010), including | reverse complement strand
GAGTTTGAGCCCAATAAGGGCGGCCAGTAGAAGCCCTGCAGCCATACCTCCTGCGATCACGGGCTTGGAGAAGCGGGAAGGAAGAGGCATGACTGGATTTGTGGGGAGGCAACTTCAGAGTCAGCAGAGAGGGCGGGGTGGGGGTGTGGCGCTGGGCCGTGCAAAACACATTCGTTGGGCGCGTAGGGGCTCGGTGAGCTTCTATTGCTCTCGGAGGCTCCAGCTTGGAAGCTTCATGAGCTCGCCACCCTTGAGGGCGGATTCATGGGCGAGGATTCCAGTGCACGTGATATTTGCAGACTCGACCGCATTGGGATAGGCATCCTCACCCGTGGCCACCATGTTGACAAACTGATGGGCGAGGTGGGGGTGAGAGCCACCATGCCCTGCTCCTTGGGTAAAGGACAGGTGATCTTCTCCGGTATCTCCTCCGTAGACTCCCCCGGTGGTGAAGGGGGCAACTTCCTCCGGAAGCAGATGCCCAAAGTCGGGCGACTCAACTTCTTCTGGAATCTCAGGCTCGGGCTTTTTGGCGGTGTGCACCACCAATGGTTTGCCCTCGATGAGAGGCCATTCAACCGATTTCTTTTCCCCGTAGACCTCGAAAGATTCCCGGTACTGGCGAGCCACATCAAAGAGGGACCGATAGACAAATCCAGTCAGGTCACTATTCCGGAACTTGATATGGCAGCTTTCCACTGCGAACGGGGAATTGTAGCATTCGTGCATCTCCTCACGGATAGTACCCGAAGGAAAGCATGAGACGTATTCGGCTTCTCCGCGGGTCAGGCCTAGAACTGGGCCGACGCAGTGTGTGGCATAGTGCATCGGAGGCAGGCCGGGCCAGTAGCCGGGCCAGCCGTCCATGTCCTGTTGGTGAGAGGCCTTGAGAAACTGAACCTTGCCGAGCTCTCCGCTGTCATAGAGCTCCTTCATGTAGAGAAACTCCCGTGCGTAGACCACGGTCTCCATCATCATATACTTGAGACCGTTTGCCTTTGAGAGGCGGACGATTTCCTCACACTCCTTCAGACTGGTAGCCATAGGAACTGTGCAGGCTACGTGCTTTCCTGCTTCAAGCGCAGCAATGGATTGTTCGCCATGGTTTGGAATCGGGGTGTTGATGTGAACTGCCGTGATCTCTGGATCCCGGAGAACATCATCGTAATTCTGATAGCGTTTCTCTACGCCATACTTGTCGCCAATCTCATTAAGAGTTTCCTCAGTGCGTTGGCAAATCGCATACATGTTTGCCTGAGGATGGCGCTGGTAGATAGGAATGAACTCGGCCCCGAATCCGAGTCCGATAATAGCAATGTTTACCTGAGACATACGTGCGCGTGGTGATTTCTGGTTGCAGGGAATCGAATAGGGAAGACTCGCTGGTGGCTAGAAAAAACGTGTTTTCGCTGACAGACGGAATTCCAGATTGCCCATAGGGCGAACAGTGGGCCTGGAACCGAGCTTTTCCCGCAGTGGAATTCTTTTCTGAAAGCAACCAAGAGGCGCTACAATAGCGCGTTCAGGGGCGCATTACCCGGCAAGGTGTAGAATTGATCGCTGCAGCGATCTTCTGGGTGCTGGTTTTGAGGGGGTCGAATACCACAATCGCCTTTTGGTTTACAGGGCAGACAGTTTCAATCGAGGTAATGCCCGGCTCCTTGCGTATCGCCGCCTCTACTTTATCCGCTAATGCCCGGGTGTTCAGTCCTTCAATCGCATAGGTCTCCTGTTCTCCGCTTATTCCAAAGCCGCAGCGGCGGATGATGTCTCGCAGCTTTTCTTTCGTTATTTTCTTCGGAGCATACCTGATTCTCACATGGCTTGAGTCTGGACTGGTATTCTGTGGCTGCACCCCGTCCAGAACCGAGAGTGCGCTGTTGATTCGACTGGCTCCGTTTGAATCGATGATTCCCTCAACGACGAGGACAACTGACTTGCCCTTACAGCAAAGCTTGGAGCAAGTCAGAGGGCATCTGCTCACGGTTCCGGCAAACAGGTTGGCCCGGCCAGGCAGTTTGCAGAGTGGGCATAGTTGTGTAGCTCCCTCGTTTTCCGAGGTAGGAGGGGGAACCTGTTTCTTTTCTTCCCCGGGGGAATAATTTGCGATGCAAAGAAATAGGAATAAGAAGAGCGCCTTCACAACTGGTGGATAGCATCCAATGCCCCTACAGGTTGCCTTGGCGAGCAGTTAATCTCAAGTTTTTACCTGATCTGGAGCGAGGCCTCTTGTGCGGGTCAGAGAGCATGGGGCGCAGCATTCCCTATTCAGTGAAGCGCGGCCTAAGTCTCGGTCCTGTATGGAATGCTGCCTTTCCAGAGATCGTCCAAGGCTCACCCTTTCTTGTGATTCGTCTTTCCACCTTACAATTGTATTTCTTGTCACTCTTGGTCCTTCCCATGTCGGGGTTGGGAGACAAATCGCTAGCGGCAAGTGATCTGCTCGACGAATTTAATGATTATGAAGTGTTGACCCAGGGGCGTCCCAGGGGCGCCTGGCTGTTACTTCCTATCTGCGCCGGTAAATACCCGTGAAGCAAAAAGTAGCGGGTCGTTTATATGGAAGGCGAGGTGTCCGCCTAGGGAGTTGTCTGTATTGCCTTGATGCGGAAATAGCGGCTTGCTGGCTGGGGCGCAGGAAGAATCCATCGGTAGCGTACGCGCCCTTCGGGGAGATGCTCGTCTAGGAAAGAGGCCGCGGTCACGTCTTCCCATGACTCGAGGTCATCGCTAAACTCGATTGTAGGGACACTCAGATTCCGGGCTGTGAGACTGAACGCTAGAAGTAATTCAGTTTCCCCATCCACGGTAGGATGGCAGGCAAAGAAATCGGATAGCCGGTTCCCCCTGAGGTCTGACGCTCCAAGAAGAAACTCGACCATGGCTGGGATGCCATCGCCATCGCGGTCATCACTTGGAGTACCCGCAAAGGTGACCAGATCATCTCCACCCGGATTGCCATCAATGCTTCTGCTGCTCCGCCAGCTCGTGCTGGAGGCATGATCAGGGTTGGAAAGCGGATTGATAAGGACGAGCGAATAGCCATCGCCATCGGTAGGCTCTGGCCATGGAGGGTCGTCTCCATAATTGAAATCGAGCAGGATGCGGCCCTCAGAATCAATCAGGGTGAGACGCTCCCCGCTGTTGCTCAGGGCGCTTTCCGTTTGGAATTCCCCGGCTACCTGGAGTCCCGGGCCGTGAACGGCCTCGAATGCGTCCTGGTTGCGGACCACGAGAATCCTTTCGCCTGGCGCAAGTGCGGAGCCAATCGGGAAGGTAAAGTCAATTCCCGCGGTAAAACGAAGGAGGGTCAGGTCGAGTGCGGTGTTTGAGCTGGTATTTAGAAGTTCGATAAATTCGGCCTCCGGGTCTCCCGTGGGATTATACATGATTTCCGAGAGAACGAGGTCTCCGGCGGTGGGAGGTATGCCAGTGACATAGAAGGCCTCGTTCAGGGCAGACCACTCCCCATCAGTTGAGCGAATACGAGATCTGACATGAGCTGTGTCCGGGAAAGAGATGGGGCGGGAGAAGCGGCGCCCCCTGCCATCAGCAGGGTCGCTCCCATCAAGAGTGTAGAAAATCGTGCCGGACTCTCCGGTGTTATTCGAGATAGTAAGGTAAAACCGTCCGCTCACAGGCCCTCCCGGATGACTGAATGTCGGAGGTCTGAAAAACTGCGAATCAATCCAACTGGTTCGGGCGGAAAGGTAGTTGCGCATTCCTGTCAATTCGGTTGACCATTCCAGGGCGGTCGTTCCCTGCTGGACAGCCATCTCGGAGGTGAACTCACGAGCTTGCTCATTGACGAGTTCGATCAGATTCGAGGTGGAGAATGGGCCGCGACGTAGTTCATACCATCGGTCAATATATTCCCGGAGAAAGCTGGGATCTTCAAAGAGGCGGGGATACCAGAGGCGGTCATCCTGGTAGAACAAATCCCCGGTAGCTTCCGTCCAGTAGGCCCCCAGATTATAATCCCAGATCGGACCAATCCTGAGCTTGCGATCTCGGGAAGAGACCCATGGGAACAGGCTCAGGGCCATGCTGTCCCCGTGTTTCGCAAGAACATTCAGATGAAAGTAGTCGATGAAATCTCTTGTGTCGAGGTGGCGTCGATAGCCCTCCTCCGGATCAAGCCACCGAGTGTCGTCGTATAAAGTGTCCTCGAATTCCCTGAACCATGTTTCGATAGTGTTACGCTGGGCTGCATTGATCCGATAGCCGTTGGGGTTCTCGAAGTTGAGAAATCCATTGTATTGGCTTGGGATATCATCGTCATTCTCGTTGTTGAGCTGGTTAGGAGAGGTCTGCAAGATGCGATCAGGTCCAGCAGTGTGGAAAAACTGAGGTCTCATCGCTCCGTTCTCTGCCGGAAACCCTCCAATGGGAATAGGGTCCATACGATTGATGCTCAGGAGCCATCCACCTGTGCTTCCATCCTCGGAGAGGGGCTCAAAATCGATTCGATCCGCATCCCGGGTGACCTTTTCGGCGAAAGCGTAGACACCTATACGGTCTTCGGGAGTAAGGTCCCCTCCATCTTGATTAATAAAGGTGTCTACTAGTCGATATCGTGTTCCGTAGCGCCCGGTAAGCCGGGAGAGCTCCCAGGAGAAGGTATTGGCAATGAGCTGGCGGTCATACAGAGGGTGGGGATAATACATGATCCAGTCAGATTCTCCCGGGAGCCCGAGAGGAGTCGTATTCTTGTCTGAATTGTATTCGTCCCAGGTTTCCAATGAGTATGGCTTTGGATTCCAAGTTGAGGAAAATGAGCCGCGGACTCTTATGCCGATTCTCTCGGTGAGGTCGTGAATTCCTGTGATCGATGCCGTGCCTGATTCCGGATCAATATCGATTAGATGGAGGCAGGCGGGTTGGCGAGGTAGTTGCTGAAGACCAGCAGAAGTCTGGGTATCGAATGACCATCCCCGATTGGGAATTTCGCCGCCCCCAAAGTTCTCAATAATCGCAATTGGAAGGGAAGAAGTGTAGTTTTCAAGTCCTCCTGACAGCCGCACGTAGCTTTTCGTTTGTGGTTTCGAGACAGTTCCACCCCAGATCACGCTTGCGCGTATCGGTGTTGAAGAACTCACCTGAACGGGTCCAGTGTAGGGAGTTCCGTTCTCCGAAGTCGGCAGGGAGCCGTCGGTTGTGTAGACAATCACTCCCGGGTCTTCACTGCTCATGGTCACCTCGAAAGGGTCGACAAAGGTGCCTTCCCTCGGAATCAGATCTGGTTGGGATGGCTGGCTTGGAATGCAGTTGTAGGCGCCGATCAGACTGACCGAGACGGTCGGGCGAAGCGGGTCGTTGGTCGACAGTTCAAGACTGGAGAGGTGGCACCCTTCTATCGTGGGTAATGTAATCGCAAGGCTGCCGACTTGTCCGGGGGGGATTTCAAGGGAGCTGCCGCCAATCTCAAAGGGAGGTGCAGACAGGGGGCTCTCAATAATAAGGGGTTGGCTCCCGGTGTTCTCGATCTCAAGACTGCGCTCGGGTATCGGTGCTCCGGCAGGGGTATTTCCAAAGTCTACCAGAGGCCGAAGAAAAATCGTTGGGTCCGGCCCGGCTGGAGGTTCTGCAAGGAATTTGATTTCGCCGAGGCCAACCCGCTCTCCACCAATACCCTGAGACGAGTAGTGATTGTCGGTAATTGTGACTCTGACCGCATTCGCTTGGAATCTACGGCTCAGCGGAATGGCTTCACTTTCCTGAGCGGTCTGTTGGTGAATGATCTCTTCAAGACCCGACCAGGTTGCGCCGCCGTCGGAAGAAAACTCGAGCGTGAAGGCGCTGGCTTCGGAGTTGTTGGGCGAAGTGTAATAGAATCCCCAGACGACGAGGTGGGTAATCTGATATAGATCAGGGAGAGTAAAGGTGAGAACGGGGTCAGGAGTGCGTCCGGCGAAATAATCACGAACTCCGCGAGGAACAGCGGTAGCCCATGACCGGGAGGGACTGGCTGAGTCGTGTTGGGCGGCCCGGTAAGTCTCGAGGGTAGGGATTGGTGACAGGCCACTATTGTCAATGAGGTTGGCCGCAGGGAATAGATCCGTTGCAGAGGAATCAGAAGTGACGGCCAAAGGAGTGATGAGAAATTGCTCGGCTCCTCTCACGACATCCGCGGTAAGAATAATCCACAGGGAGGCCATCACCAAGGCGGAGACTCGGGTTGCACCTCGGGAAAATGCAGAGCACTGGTGAGCCGCGACTGAACCGATCCTTTTCGAAAGCAGGCGAAATAAAACCACTTAGCAGGTCCAGTCTAGGCCTTGCGGTGATCCGGGCAAGGTGGAAACCTTCGCTCCTGACCCGGTTGGCGTGAGCAATTGCCTAACTTCCGATGGCCACTAGGCTCAAAAGGGTTAATTCGAACCTTTATTGTGCTCGAACTTTGGATTCTTTTTGCGCGGCACCACGGCCTGGGTCTTACTGCGCCACGATTTCATCAAGCGGTGAAGTTCGTCGCGGACCTGTGGTTTTTCAGCGGACCTGTTTTGTTTTTCAGAGGGATCTTCCCGGAGGTTGTAGAGCTCCAGGGCCCCGTCCTCAAAATATTCAATCAATTTCCATTCCCCATGCCTGACAACCCCGCATGGAGTGGTTCGAAAGTGTTCAAAGGGTGAGCCAAGATCCTTGCCGTATCCCTGGAGGTAGGCTGGGAAATGCCAGAACAGGGAGCGTTCGGGAATGGGGTTTCCCTGAAAGAGCGGACTTAGATCAACTCCATCCAATTTCTCCGGGGCTTTCGCTTTGCCCAGAGCCGCAAAGGTTGGCAGGAGGTCAATCTGGTGAATTGGTGTTGCGAGGCGGGTGGAGGCCTTGATCTTGCCCGGCCAGCGCACGAGAAATGGTTCGCGGATGCCGCCCTCATAGAACATGCCCTTGGACCCGCGAAGGGGTCTGGCATTAGAGACTCCTCCATGTGGGCCGTTATCGGAGGTAAAGACCACAAGGGTGTTGCTGGCAAGTTTGAGTTCATCCAGAAGATCGAGGATCTGCCCAACCGCGAGGTCCATCGCTTCGACCATTGCGGCGTATTTGGCGTTGCGGTGGTGGGTGCCCGATTTTCCGTTGTACTTGGCGGTGAGATCTGCGCGGGCCTGGATTGGCGTGTGCACGGAGTAAAAGGGGAAGTAGACAAAGAAGCGCTCATTTTTCTCCTCGGCATTACGAATCCAGTGGCAGAGGTCAGTAGCAAGGCGAGCGGGAAGGTGTTCTCCCTTGGGTCCATCCTTCAGCTTGGGATTACGATAGGGGGAAAAGTAGGATTTTGGGGCTCCCCATTTGAGGCCTCCGAAGTTGGTATCAAAGCCATACGGGATGGGATCATCGGAAAGATGCCACTTTCCGGCTACTGCGGTACGGTAGCCGGCGTTTTTGAGAATTTGCGCCATTGTTGGCAAGGCTCTCGTTAAGACCGTTTTATTGGTAGCCGGGATAAGGCGCCGGTGAGCGGCTTTCCCGCGGTCTGAATTGCCAACCGTGAAAACTCCATGTCTCGGAGTGTAGAGGCCGGTCATGAGCGAGGCTCGGGAGGGCGCGCAATTGGCTGCAGCCGCATAGGCGTTTGTGAACGTCATGCCCTCTTTGGCAAGGCGGTCGATATTGGGTGTACGATAATAATCTGATCCTTGGCAGGAAAGATCGGTGTACCCGAGATCGTCGGCATAAAGCAGGATGATATTGGGAGGGGAGCTCTCCCCGTATAAAGTTGGTAGAGAGAGAGGGAGAAAGGCGAAGAGAAGGGCAGGGATGGAGGATCTGGACATGGTTCTCGGTGCTTGGTTCTGATGATCTGTGGGTGATTGTGAAAGAGCAAAATTTACTCGATCCGGATAATGTGTGAGGCATCGTAAGTTCGACCGTACATGTCCTCGGTCTGGACCCAGAGCCGGTGAACACCTTGGAGATCCTTGAGCGGGAGACTCGCCTTCCAGAGATGGTGTGACGGCACGGCGCCGGGCAGGGTGATACCTTCCAGTTTGTCGCGACGGCTATCCTCCCGCTTCTTCAGGGCAAGAAAGTCCGGGTCAGGTTCCACGCTTTTGAGAAGGGTGACCCATTGGCCGTTCTTCCCAAGGCGCATCCGAACCTTGGAGTGGCGGGAGCCGTTGAAGACATTGACGTAGACAGTGACCTTTTCAGTTCCTCTCTTGACCACTGAGGGGGCTTCGATGCGGAGTTGGTAATCAGCCGGACGCCGACTGGCCTTGAAATCGACCACTGCCTGATTTCCGTCAAAGGTGATGGTAGAGTAGCCGCGGGGGGCTCCATCCCTTCCCAGGGAGTGAGGAATGCCGAGTTCGTCCGGTTCTCCCCGCCACCAGCTTCCGCAGACTGTGACGTTGACGACATGGTGGTGTGGCTTCTTTCCCTTCCAGCCGTCCTTCTCGTCGAGGAACATGTGGGCGTGCCAGTGGGTGTGGCCCGAGATGGACATGGTGTAGGGGCGTTTTTCAATCAGGCGGAACAGGCGGTTGCGTTCCGGGCTGGGAGAGAGGGGTGACTCCGAGGTCTTGAGCGGAATGTGCATCATCAGCATGAGCAGTTCGTTTTCCGGAAGATGGGGGAGCAGGTTCTCGAGAAAGGTCAATTGCTCCTCGCCCAGTTCTCCCGTGTAGCCACCAGTTCCACCCGATTTCTTTGAACCACCCCACATCACGTTATCCAGGACAACGAAATTTACCGGCCCCCAAGTAAAGGCGTGGTAGGGAGGTCCATAGACTCGCTCAAAGGTTTCGTCCGAGGTCCTGTCATCAGGAGCATCAAAATTGAGGTCGTGGTTACCAATGACGTTCCACCATGGCACGCCTACGAGCGCTACAATGCTGTTGTGTGTTTCAAACAGAGAGAGATCATCAAAGAGAATATCTCCAAGAGTCACCCCGAACTCGGCATCCGTTCCGATCAGTTCCTGAATGGTATCGCGCGCCATGAAGTCGAGTTCCTTGGTATTGCGTGACTGGGTATCGCCGAAGAAGTGGGCCTTGAACTTGAAGGGTTCGTCCTGACGGGTCAGGGGAAAGTCAATCGAGGGGGGTAGGGGGCCGGTTGGCTTTACGCCGGGAAACTTGCTTTGTGGTGAGCCCTGGGGTTTGTGCAGGTAGTAAAAACGGGGAAGTTGTTGGTCGCTGACAGGCGGCATCCAGCCTCGTGGCTTGATGACGAAAAAGATGCAGTCGTCGCGGACGGGCAGTGTCCAGCGCCCCATCAGGTCAGTGGGAACTACCTCCCGCTGATTGGAAACAAGGACGTTGGGCAGGCCCGGTTCTCCCGCATCTCGTTTTCCATTACGATTGCGGTCGTCATAAACGAATCCACTCGCATTTGGGGTGTCCCGGGCCGAGGTCGGGAGGGAGAGAAGGATGAGGGCAAGAGAGAAGAGAAATAGCTGAGGATGTTTCATATTTGATCGTCAGGTGGGACGAGACAGCAGGAGCGAGGTCAGACCTGTTCGGAGGTCTGCCCCGAGAGTGAATCAGGTCTGGTCATGGGCCACAGGGAAAACTTCATTATCTGCCGAAGAATTTCTGCTGAGCATGGGGATCTCTGGAGATGATGCCGGGCGCTGTCCAAGGTGTCTTCGCGGGTCGAGGCTTGCCCCTCTTCATATCCTTGAGAGTATTATGCTATGCAGCAACGGCGACTGGGGACAAGTGGGATCGTGGTAAGCGAGATCTGCATGGGAACCATGACCTTCGGGACCCAGGCCGGCAAGGAGATGTCGTTCCGGATCATGGACCGGTCCCTTGAAGAGGGGATCGATTTCTACGATTGTGCGGAACTCTATCCTGTTCCCCCAACTCCTGAGCTGGTGGGTCTGAGCGAGTCCTGGGTTGGGGAGTGGTTGGCGACCAAGCCACGCGATGGGGTCATTATTGCAACAAAAGTGGCAGGGGCGGCCCATGGCTGGTTCAATCCTCCGGTCCGAAGTGACAAGGCGGCGCTGGATCGCAATCATATCCGCAAGGCGGTGGAAGGAAGCTTGCGGCGCCTTCGAACGGACTACATCGACCTCTACCAGGTACATTGGCCCGACCATGGCATGCGACCAGAGGATACCTTGGAAGCTCTCGATGAGCTGGTTCAGGAGGGGAAGTTGCGGGCGATCGGAGTTAGCAATGAAGACAGTTACGGGCTGATGAAGTCTCTCTGGACGAGTGACGTTCATGGGCTGGCACGCTATGACACAATCCAGAATAACTTTTCGCTGAACAATCGGCGTTTTGAGGACGAGCTTTCAGAGGTGAGTCGGAGGGAGAAAGTGAGTCTTCTTCCTTACAGCCCCCTCGCCGGCGGCGTTCTGAGTGGAAAATATAATGGCGAACAGCTACCCGAAGGGGCGCGTTTCACCCAATATATGACATCCACCGCGCCGAGGCAGCGTGCGATGGCAGAGCGTTTTGCCAACGAACGCTGCCTGGCTTCTACGGCTCGATTCATTGCGATTGCAGAGGAGGCAGGTCTCCATCCGGTCACGATGGCCATTGCTTGGAGCAAACAGCATGATTTTGTCGCGTCCACGATTGCTGGAGCTACAAATGAAAATCAGCTCGATGTAATTTTTGATGCTGCTGGACTGATTCTCGAGCGGGAGATACTCGACCGCATTGATGAGGTGAGCCGCGAGATACCCTATCCGATGGGCTGAGGGTGATGTGCTCGTAGCCGGTTTTGCTTCTTGCGCGTTTGGAGGCGTCCGTCTTTGCTTGGTGCTCCACCGACTGATGAGCGAAGAAGCGAAACCAGCGGAGTCGTCCAAGGAGCCCCTCCTTAGCCTTGACTCTCTTGATCTCGGGCCCGCATGGGCCAGAGGAGAGCCCGAGCGTAAAGCCGGTGGAGAGTCCGAGGGTAAACGCCCTAAGAGGAAGTCGGGGGATCGGCGAA
>CEQX01003527.1_pt1 | contig 10928 bp, 6 predicted proteins | sample 356261 | NCBI WGS metagenome assembly CEQX01 (sample SAMEA2621076, study PRJEB7988) | marine metagenome | isolation source: saline water (ENVO:00002010), including | reverse complement strand
TTGCCGACAATGATCGAGCATCGTTGCTCGATTGGTGAGCGTGGTGGCTTTTTTGAACGATTACGAACTGGCACCTGGATGGGGCATGTTCTTGAACACGTGACACTGGAGTTTCAATCGCTTGCAGGTACAGAAGTTGGGTACGGCAGGGCACACGAAACAAAAAAACATGGCGTCTACAATGTTATCATTGAATATAAGGAAGAAGAGTTTGCAGTTCATTGCTTGCATGCAGCGCACTCACTCCTCATTGCTGCGATCGAGGGAAGTCATTTTGACGTTGGGAAAACCATAGAAAGCTTGCGGGAGAAGTTGCTCCTCGAGCAACTTGGTCCGAGTACCAGGTCGATCGTGGAAGCTGCACGCCGTCGAGACATACCTATACGTAGGCTGAGTGAGGGGTCACTTGTTCGGCTTGGAATTGGGTCTAAGCAGCGACGAATTATTGCGGCTGAGACGGACCAGACATCAGCTGTCAGTGAGACAATTGCGCAAGATAAAGAGTTGACTCGAGGCTTGCTCGAAGAGGCTGGTATTCCAGTTGCAAAAGGAAAGCCTGTTTTCTCTGCTGAAGAAGCCTGGCAAGTGGCGACGGAAATTGGTTTACCAGTGGTCATCAAGCCCCGTTGTGGCAATCAGGGTCGAGGTGTTTCAGTTGGACTGACAACTCAGGATGAGGTTTCCCAGGCATATAGCGTGGCAATTTCAGAAGAGGAAGAAATCGTCGTTGAGCGTTGTCTAGCAGGGGATGATTATCGTCTATTAGTTATTGGTAATGAACTTATTGCGGCGGCACGTCGTTGCGCTCCTTGTATTACAGGCGATGGTAGTTCAACGATTGAAAAGCTTGTTCAAAAAGAAAATAGGAATCCTTGTCGTTGCGACGACCATGCAGGATCACTCTCTCTTTTATGTCTTGATGCCGCTGCTGAGGTTGCTCTGCGCGAGCAAGGATTTTCAAAGGAATCTATCCCAAATGATGGGCAACTTGTCCTTCTCCGTCGGAATGCAAATCTGAGTACTGGAGGCACTGCTGAGGATGTCACAGATCTGGTTCATCCAGACACAGTTCGGCTTGCTATTGATGCGGTACGAGTTGTTGGGCTTGATATTGCGGGCGTCGATATTATGGCGACACGTATTGATCAGCCTTTGAGTGCCCAGCATGGAGGTGTTGTTGAAATTAATGCGTGTCCCGGCCTTCGGATGCATCTGGAACCAACGGTTGGAGAATCTAGGGATGTCGGTTCCGCGATCATCAGTACGCTTTTCGAAACCGGCGAAGATGGTCGGATTCCTGTGGCAGCGGTGACCGGTACAAATGGAAAAACGACAGTTACCCGGTTGTTAGCTCATGTAGCTTCAACAGGGGGAGCAACGGTTGGCATTGCCTGTACTGAAGGCGTGTGGGTAGGCGACAGACAGCTTGATTCTGGTGATTGTAGTGGGCCAGCAAGTGCACGACGAATTTTAGCGCAACCGAATGTAACGACGGCTGTGCTCGAAACGGCAAGGGGAGGAATTCTCCGTGAAGGGTGTGGGTTTGATGCCTGTGATGTAGCCGTTGTCACTAATATTTCCTCAGGTGACCACCTTGGTTTGCATGAAATAGATACTCCAGAACAACTTGCCTGGGTGAAAGGCGCAATTGTTGCAGCCGTGCGGACAAGCGGCGCAGCTGTCCTCAATGCAGCAGATCCACTAGTTGTCGATATGAAGAAATGGTGTCAGGGTCGGGTAATTTATTTTTCACTCAATCCAGAATTTCCTGTCCTCACAGAACACTTGGCCTTAGGAGGTCTTGGCGCAACCATCCGTGACGGATGGATCGTATTGTGTGATGGACCGCGTGAAACTCGATTAGCCAATTTAGATAAAGTTCCCCTGGTTCATCAGGGTTTGGTTTCGTTTCAAGTTGAAAATGCACTTGCTGCTTCTGCCGCTGCATGGAGCATGGGTGTTCCGCTTGAATTGGTTCGACTCGGACTCGAGAGCTTTTCAAGTGGCGCACTCGGTAGTCCCGGGCGATTCAATATGCTTGAGTTGGACGGAGCTACTGTGGTTGTTGACTACGGACATAACGTGCCGTCTTTAGAGCAGGTCTGTTTAACGCTTGAAAAGTTGCCACATGCTCACAGAACTGCTGTGTATTCAGCAGCAGGGGATCGTCGAAATGAAGATCTCCTGCGACAAGGGGAACTCTTGGGCAAGACATTCGATCGCATTGTCATCTATGAAGATGCCTACCGCAGAGGCCGCAGCCCTGGAGAGATAACACGACTGATTGCTGAAGGCATCGTAAGAACAAAACAAACCAAGCGTCGCGCTATAGTCGAGTCTGGAGGTGATTGGGAAACCTCAGCTGCAACGGTACTCGATGCGCTGAAGCCAGGTGACCTTGTTTTGCTACAGCCTGATACGATCGAACAAACAATGCCGTGGTTAATGGAGCGATACGGGAATCGACTTCGTGGAATTGGTTTTGATCAAATAGCAGATGTTCAATCATTGAATCCAAATGAAGTGCCGCTCGACCCAGAGCACAAAAAAGACAGATCACCAGACCCGTGAGGCAATGTATTTTGCCCATCATCATTTAAGCCCAGTTTTCCGATCGAGTGCTCCACGTACACCAAGTTGTTCAGGATGGCGCGCGATTTTATCAGTGAATACTCGAACGTCATCAATAATTGGCCGAAGATCTTGAGTTAGACGATTGACGTTGTTTGCGGCTTGAGCAAGGTCATTGTAGACCTCTGGATCACGTACCAGTTTGCCAAGTGTTCCCTGCGACTCGTTGAGCGCCTGAGTGAACGTGGCTGCCTGAACGAGTACAGTGTCGAGGCGATTAATGGCACGGTCTATGCCTTGTACCATTGATGCGCCTCGTTCACCGAGAGGTTTTGAAAACCCTTCAAGGTTTCGGAGATTACGATCCGCAGTATCGATGGTAGCGCTGATACCCCCGACAGACTTACGCAGATCAACAAGAACATCAGGCAACGTATAGATCGAATCCTTCAGCTTTTCTCTCGCCTCGGCATCCCCGACAATGTCATTCACATTGTTCATGGCTGTTGTAAAGGTGTCCAGCGCAGTGTCGAGTTTTTTAACGGTCTGGTCAATCTGAATATCTTCCTTTACAAAAATTCGCTCTATGTTCTCTGAGAGTATTGCGACCGCATCACCTGCCCGAGTGAGTGACTCGAGGGAAGCTGTTACTTTTGGTTCGAGGGTTGAAAATAATGCAAGGGGATCTTTTGACACAGCACCGCGCAAAACCTCATCTGTTGTGATTCGTTGGCGAGGAGGTGCAATGCGTCCTGCAATAAGTTCAATCTCGGCATCACCAAGAATTGTGCTTGCAACACGAGGTGTCTCATCACGATAGACCGGTACATAGGAATCAATTTGAGCAACCACACTCACGCCACCACGTTCATCGAGCATGACTGAGTTGACTCGTCCGACCAGAATGCCATTCTTTCGTACTGGGGTGCCACTTGAAACGCCTCTCGCTTCGGAGAAGTTCATGCGCAGCGGATATGTTGACTGGACGAGACTTGGCAGGTCACCAAATAAAACAATAAGTATTCCAGCGATAATGGCGGTTGCTAAGACCATCACACCAACACGAAATTGAATTACGCGCTCACTCATGATCGTTCTCCTGATTGTTAGTCTCAGAGGATGGTGCGCAGTCTTTCTGGTTCTGCTCATTCCGGAGTTCGTTGAGACGTTGTCCGGCTTTTCCCTCAATGAATTGACGAACTCGAGGATCGGTTGAGCCGTCAAGTTCGTCTGGTGTACCAGTAAAAATTATTTGTGACTCGCCTTTTTTAAGCCGAGAAAGTGGATAGAGCATAATAATTCGATCCGCCACTTTATGAGCAGTTGTCATGTCGTGCGTGACTACTACGTTGGTTGTTTCAGGTCGTTGATGAACTCGTAGAATAAGTTCATTAATAACATCACTCATGATTGGGTCGAGGCCCGTGGTCGGCTCGTCATAGAGTACGAGCTGTGGGTCGAGTGCAAGCGCTCGTGCGAGGCCGGCACGCTTTCTCATGCCACCAGATAATTCAACTGGTTTTTTCGTGAGGACCGCACGTGGTAGGCCAACCTCTGCTACAAGTTCGGCAACAATTTTTGCTATTTCATCTTCATCAAGTTGAGTATGCTCACGCAAAGGAAATGCAATATTCTCTGCAACAGTAGCACTGTCGAAAAGAGCGGCACCTTGAAAGACAAATCCGTAGCGTGTCCGGAGATGGGCAAGTTGACGTTCTGTCATCGAAGCCAATGATGTGTTCTCAAATCGTACGTCTCCTGTAGTCGGCTGAATGAGCCCGATCATTGTTTTTAAGAGGACAGTTTTCCCGCATCCGCTCTCGCCAAGAATGACAAGACTTTCACCAGAAGTGAGTTCGAGGGAAATATTACGCAAGACCTGCTGGTCACCAAAAGTTATCGAAAGCGAATCAATAAAAAGCAGTGGTTCTGCAGTTGTTGCTTCTCGTGTTGGCGCTTCGATAGTGGGCGTGGTCATGGTACGTTTTCTAGAATCTGTTTGAAGGTTAAAGAAGGCTTCGCGGACCTTCGGGCCGTAAGTAGTCCTGTACATTGTTCAGGCCAATGCCCAGGAAAAGATCAAGTACAAGAATGAGAACAAATGAGTGGACAAATGCATTGGTCGCAGCTCGGCCAACTCCCTGTGCGCCATGGTCACAATGAAAGCCATGGTGACAACTGACTAAGGCAATAGCGGCGCCAAAAAAGAAGCTTTTAAAAATTCCCATAAAAAAATCAAAGGAATCGATATAGGCACGGGAATTCGCCCAATAATGGTGGTAATCAATACCAAGGATGCCATGTGAATAGACATAACCCCCCAGCACACCCATGAAATCAGCCATGATCGTAAGTGCCGGAATGAGTACAAGACAGCCAAGAAAGCGTGGTACAACAAGATAATAAATTGGATTCGCCCCCATGCTTTCAAGGGCATCGATTTGTTCAGTGACGCGCATCGTGCCCAGTTCTGCAGCCATGGCACTTCCAACCCGCCCGGCCAGCATCGTTGCTGCGAGTACTGGGCCGAGTTCACGAATCAGTGAAAGGTTAATTACAGAACCAAGTCGTGTTTGCAGACCAAGGGCTTTGAATTGAGCATAACTCTGTACCGCCAAAACCATTCCAATGAAAAGGCCGGTAAGTGCGATTACCGGGAGCGATAAAACACCTATCTGATAAAAGCTTGGCATCAACACATCTCGTCGTTGACGGCGGGAAAATAACCACCCAATGGTTCGTAAAGCAAAAAGAGTTACGTCACCAATACCGGCAACCATCGTGATCGCCATATCACCGACATCAGCGACTCTATTTGCAAACCAGCCAGTGACATTGTCAGCAGCTCTTTCAGATTGAGTGGTGGCAAGTGAATTCATAACGACAGACCTTCACCGCAGTGGCGGCGCTCCTTGTCGATTAGATCGGCTAGAAGGAACTGGTGCCTTGAGTCGTTTAGGGGGAGGTTGCGGGATTTGCGGGCTTTTGGAAAAATCCAAATGAAGCAGGGTGCGTAAAAGAAGCTTTCCAAAGGAAAACTATTGTTCCAAAGCACCACGTATGTAAGGAAAATACAGAGAGATGTCCATTTCAGAACGCCCCTACGGACCCACTATACTTTTTTCCTCAACTGGTAGATTCGTCTGAAGATCCTGCGGCTACCGGTTCGGCGGTTACGACCCCATGAAAGACGAGCTGTTTCTTTCCAGCCACTTCTTTGCAGTCCACTTGAATAGTGTCTTTTCCTTCGAATTCACCTTTTAGAAGTTCTTCTGACACAGGGTCTTCAATGTAGTTTTCAAGTGCACGCCGAAGCGGTCGAGCTCCGAAATCGGTATCGGAGCCCTTTTTAATAAGAAACTGCTTCGATTCGTCAGTGAGTTCGAGCTTAAGACCACGCTCGAGCAGTCGTTCCCGCACTTTTGCGAGTTCAATGTCAATAACCTCTTTGAGGTTTTCAACAGTAAGATGATGAAAGACGATGAGATCATCCAAGCGGTTAATAAACTCTGGACGGAACACCTTTTCAATACGTTCATTGACTCGGGCTTTCATGCTTTCATATCCGCTGTCATCTTCGGGCTTCTGGAATCCAAAGGCAGATTCATTCTTTATTGCCTCAGCCCCTGCATTGGTTGTCATGATGAGAATCGTATTTCGGAAGTCAACATTTCTTCCAAAGGAGTCTGTGAGTCGCCCTTCTTCCATCACTTGCAGTAGCATGTTAAAGACGTCAGGGTGAGCTTTTTCAATCTCGTCAAGAAGAACAACTGCATAGGGACGCCGCCGGATTTTTTCGGTGAGTTGACCGCCCTCTTCGAATCCAACGTATCCAGGAGGCGCACCAACGAGACGACTTACATTGTGCTTTTCCATATATTCACTCATGTCAATTGATATGAGTGCGTCGTCATCCCCAAACATGAATTCAGCGAGTGCTTTGGCTAAGAGAGTTTTCCCAACGCCTGTTGGGCCTGCCAACACAAAGCAACCAATTGGGCGTTTAGGGTCTTTAAGCCCTGAGCGACTTCGGCGAACGGCCTTGGAAATACTTTTGATTGCCGCATCTTGACCAATTACGCGCTTGTGGAGTGAATCCTCCATCTGCATTAATCGCTGGCTGTCTTCTGTCGACATTCGTGTTAATGGAATACCAGTCATCTTGGAAACAACCTCTGCAACAACCTCTTCGTCAACAACGCCATCAGCCTCACGAGATTTTTCTCGCCACTCCTTGGTCATTTGCTGTTTTTTCTTCTTCAATTTATCGGCCTTATCCCGCAGAGATGCCGCCTTTTCAAAGTCTTGGTTGGCAACAGCCTCTTCTTTTTCCTTGTTCAGGCGATCGACTTCTGCATCAATCTCCTTGAGGTCTGGAGGACGAGTCATTGCCTTCAGACGCACTCGTGCCCCTGCTTCATCAATCACATCAATCGCTTTATCAGGAAGCGCGCGGCCTGTGATATAGCGACTGGAAAGTTCTACTGATGCTTCAAGCGCGTCATCAGTAATTGACACTCTATGGTGACTTTCGTAGCGGTCTCGGAGACCCTTTAGGATTTCAACTGCTTCTTTTTTCGAAGCAGGCTCGACCATGACAAGCTGGAAACGCCTGTCGAGTGCCGAATCCTTTTCAATGTATTTGCGATATTCATCCAGCGTAGTCGCTCCAATGCACTGGATTTCACCACGAGCAAGTGCAGGCTTAAGAACATTTGACGCATCAATAGCACCCTCTGCTCCTCCAGCCCCAACAAGTGTGTGGAGTTCGTCAATAAAAAGAATAGTATTTTTAGCTCGTCTGACTTCATTCATGACGGCTTTAATTCGCTCTTCAAACTGACCGCGGTATTTCGTGCCAGCGACCATCATCGCCAAGTCGAGAACCACAATTCTTCGTTCGGCAAGAAGTTCGGGAATATTTCCTTCGATAACTCTCTGCGCAAACCCTTCGACGATTGCAGTTTTTCCAACACCAGCCTCACCGATAAGCACGGGATTATTTTTTGTTCTTCGGCAGAGGATCTGAATGGCCCGTTCGATCTCATGCTCTCGACCGATAACAGGATCAAGTTTCCCTTGTTTTGCTAATTCGGTCAGGTCACGTCCAAATGAATCCAGTGCAGGGGTTTTGCTCTTACCACTTTTTGTTGGAGCGTCACTGCCTCCACCACCAGCACCAGCCATCTGGCGGCCACCCATGCCCGACCGGTCGCTTCCCTCATCCATACCATGTCCCAGAAGATTGAGAACCTCTTCACGAACATCTTCAAGCTTGAGCCCAAGATTCATAAGAACCTGAGCAGCAACACCTTCTTGTTCACGGAGTAGTCCGAGCAAGATATGCTCAGTTCCAACATAGTTATGGTTCAGATTCCGTGCCTCTTCCATTGAATATTCAATGACTTTCTTGGCACGGGGTGTCTGTGGCAACTTACCCATCGTGACCATGTCAGGGCCACTCTGTACGAGTTTTTCAACCTCGAGACGAATTTTTCGAAGGTCGACGTCAAGATTTTTTAAAACGTTGGCGGCAACACCACTACCTTCTTTAATCAAGCCGAGCAGGACGTGTTCGGTCCCAATGTATTCGTGATTAAAGCGTTGGGCTTCCTGATTCGCCAGTTGCATCACCTTACGGGCACGGTCTGTAAAACGCTCGTACATAAAAATTCCTCTTGTGACTGCTCAATCCGGTTGTACACGGACCCAGCGCCCCTGCCATTCCGGCAGAGGCAAAACCCAATTTCAACCATTTACAAATCAATGCAAAACTCACGCCAACCGAATGTAAAATGAATTACCCAAATGCATCGTCTAACATTTCTTGCTTGAGTATTGTAGGGATAGCCCGCGTTACTGTCTCCTACACCTCCACGTTTCGCGGGGGTTTCGGACTGAAATAGCTCATGGGCTGTCAAAAGGTAGTCTCTGAGGAACATTTTGGTTGCTGGTTAGGGCAATGCTGATACCTCGAGATTACTACGTTCGCGACATCCAAACTGTTTGATTAAGGATCATGCTGCTTTACGGTGGTGCGGGCCCGCATTCGAGTCTATGCCGGCATTTGGCTCTATTTCTTCAGAATTCCCATGGGAATCTCGTTTGATCAGTGAGAGTTCGTGACGAATCGCGTGCTGCCACGGTTGTCCGCTATCACTCCGGGCAAGTTTTTCGAGTGATTTTTTTGCCTCTACAAACCGGCCGACCCGTCGCAGGAGTGTGCCAAAGAGTAACTGTGCCTCACCATCAGTTGGCGAAAGAGTAAGAATCGTCTGTAATTTTGTTTCTGCCCTGAGCCAATCTCCGGCGAGATAGGCATCTCGTGCATCAATAAACAAATTGTCTGTCACTTCGTCTCGATAGCTGACAAGAGGCTTTGGAAAACTGGACACTGCAGAAATCGTTGACACAATCCAAATAATTGCCGTTGCAGTCCAAATGCCAAAAGTCATCTCAAGATCAATAAAGCTTGTCCAAATCCATGCAGTGATGATGCAGAGATTCAGACAAATTCCGAAAGCAGTGGCTAAAATAAGTCCAGCCCAGCTTCCTCGAAGCCAAGCCCAGGGCAAGCCAGGCCAAATGAGCGTAAGTGAGCGGAGAAATGACACGAACGACCGGCCTTTCAAGTTTCTTGGTCTGACGGCATGAGACAAAGAGAGTTTAGGGATCATGTAGACTCAATCCAATGGCGAGTCGTAAGGGAGAAAGCTCAGAAATGGAAGAAATCGAGTCTGAGAAAGATGGCTCAGTAGTAGGAATTTGGAGGACACTCGATGCTTCGGCGAATCGCAGTGCTGAGGCAGTTCGTGTACTGGAGGACATTCTTCGGTTCTGTTTGAATGACGCTTTTCTCTCGCAGGAGGCAAAAGCAATTCGACATGAACTTGCTGTTATTTTTTCAAGAGAAGATTTTCAGCCACGCATTCGGCTTCGTGACGTCTTACGAGATGTTGGGGTCAGCACCACAGTAGCTAAAACTCCACCGCGAACAGAGATGAAACACGTCTTTGCTGCAAACGCTGCTCGTGCGAGTCAGTCGATCAGGAGTTTAGAGGAATGTAGCCGCTTGGTTGTACCAGCAGTTACTGCAGCGTTTGAACAATTACGCTATCGGATCTATACGCTCGAAAAGGCGGCGATGACAATCATCATAAGCGAGAATAGACTGGCCGATATCAGTTTATGCGTGCTTCTTGATGTTGACCGACCAAAGACAGAATTCAAAACGCTGGTGGGCCAACTCCTCACTGCCGGTGTCAACATGATTCAGCTCCGAGATAAAAAAGCCAACACGTCATTGCTGTGTGAGCGCACGAAAACAATAACACAACAAGCCAGGCAGTACGCGGAGTCGACTGCAGGAAAAAAATGCATTGTTCTTGTAAATGATCGAGCAGACGTTGCCGTGGCCGCAAACGCAGATGGTGTTCACCTTGGTGAAACTGATTTGCCGGTAAATCTGGCCCGTAAGGTCTGTGGGCATGAGTTCATCATCGGCCGTACTGCTCATTCTATTGATGAGGCAAAACAGGCAGTACTGGATGGTGCTGACTATCTTGGAGTCGGTCCATGTTATCCAAGCAATACAAAGCAGTTCAAAGAGTTTGCAACGGATACATTCCTTCGTGATGTTTCCGAAGAGATACGTTTGCCGGTCTTTGCAATCGGAGGCATCACAGCTGATAACCTTGATCGGCTTGTCCGCCTAGGAGTGAAACGGGTTGCAATTGCGAGCAGTATCACGGATGCAGCAAATCCCGGTGAGGAGTCTCGGCTGATTTGTTCGTTGCTTTCTGCTACTCAAGGGAATCAGACGCAGGAAGCTGTTTCAGTGAGCGAGCAACAGATTGTGCAATTTGCGTCTCCACAGACGGCGAATAGCCGGTCCAAATAGCAAGAATCTTCTGGTCAGACCCAATCAAGTAGGTTGTTGGATAGGCGCGAAAACCAAATGCTTTGGTGAAACGAAGACGGGTGTTGCCAGTTGGGTCTGCCCAGGGGGAGAGAGCAATTCTCGTGGATGCTAGAAAAGCTTCTGTTTCACTGCGTAATTGATCAAGATCATCCCTATTCCCTCCACCGCACGAAACAGCAATCAATTGAAAACGAGGTTCGTCTTTAAGCCGTGAGGCAAGCCTTGCAAGCCCTGGTAATTCTTGGCGGCAAGGAGGGCACCAAGTACCCCAGAAATTAAGAAGTGTGATCTTTCCAGAAAGCGTGAGTGATTCGTTACCGGTATCAAGTGAGACGAGTGAAATTTTTGGTACTGATTTACCAACGTGTTGCCGAGTTTCTTGATTTTGGCCGAGACTGCAACCAATAATTGCAAAGGAGGCAAAAACCAAAGGAAC
>CEQX01138853.1_pt1 | contig 10951 bp, 7 predicted proteins | sample 356261 | NCBI WGS metagenome assembly CEQX01 (sample SAMEA2621076, study PRJEB7988) | marine metagenome | isolation source: saline water (ENVO:00002010), including | reverse complement strand
AATAATCATACGGAAACCGAAGAGATTATCTGCGCTGAAAGCACCAATATAGTATTCTTGGACGGTTCTCATACTTCGTGTTCAATTGATACATTTAATTGGCTTTTTGCCTACATAAACAATATTTTTGTAGGATTCTGGCTGCTATTAATCGTTTAATTTACTCTTTATCAAACCTATAATTTGCATGGTTTGGTTATTGAAAACTATAGTTGCAAATAACGATGTAAAGATTAACATCAGCCACCACATAGAGCCTAATCCTGCAGTGTATTCACCATCAAATAGATCGCCGTGGTCGATTGAAGAGGTTATTATCAGATGAATAAACAAGCTGGAAAGAATTATGATTACTGAAAAACCCCAACCTACAGAACCGAACCTTTGATATTGTTCTTCTACAAAACCAGAATTAATGGATCCGCTTCCTCTTAAAATCTCAAGAACTAGCAAAGTAATAATTACAAGTAAAGAGAGGTACAAACAAATCTGCAATATTAGCCCTGATGTAGACATTTCATTAACTCCAACCAGTTTAGCAGTCTCTTCACTGGCCACTTCCTCGAACTCAGAATACTCATATTTCTCAGTTTGAGATTGCCCCATATAAAATGTGTAAGTAGTCGTTACTTCGAAATCGTTCAACCCATAGTTAATACTAATCGATTGCGTATAATCATCATCAACTTCTTCATTTTCTAGATTATACCATGAATAAGAACCTAATGAAGTGAAAATAAGGAAAACCATGATCGTTGCCATCCCAAACTTGGCAGCCTTCCAACCATCAATATCGACTGCACCTAAACCCCCTTTCAATAAGGCAGATAAGTAGGGAGTATCTTCGCTATTTGCTAGTCTGGCTTTTTTGAGATTTCCAGATTTGATTTTAATTTGTTTAGGCTTTTTATTTGCATAAAGCCGCAAAATTAGTTCTGACTTTTTACCGCTGGTTGGAAGACCTTTTGATTTGAGCAATTCCTTGAGTTGCGGAACTGTCATAGATTCATTAGCGTCTTTAACCATGATAATGAATAATAATTATTGTTAATAAGTTGTGGCCCGGAATTAACTTAATTATCATCTGCTCTTGAGATTACATGCATTGTGCTACCCTTCTCCAGATTAGCCTTGACATCTATTGCCCAAGCATCTAGTGACACGTTAAGAACCGCAATTTCATCCCCCTGTTTTAGAGTATTAAACAGGCTTGGCCAGGCATTATCCCACCCTTCTACTGCAATCCTTCCACTGTTGTCAAGTAGAACAATTCCTTTGCGAGCCCATGGCTTGCCATTCTTGCCAACGCCTGATTTGTAAGTAGTATATGCAACTCTACCAACTACATTCCACCTAGCTTGGAAGTCGAACAGACCTACATCTCCTTCTTCGGCTTCTGATGCTTTTTCGATTCTTGCATGCGGGTCTACTTTGAGTTGTAATTCACCTTTCCAATTTGTCGAAGGTACAACTCCAATTAAACGGATACTATCCCCCTTTGCCACATCAGCAGGGTAAGTAAGTACTCCTTGACTTTCTTCGACCATTATGCGTACAAAAGCGAATCCTCCATCTTTCTCGATTGTGATATTCGGTGCTTTTTCAGGGACATTCGTGACACTGAAAGCCTCGCAAAAAATATTGACACGGGGTTTTAGGTCGGCGAAGGGGGTTAGTTCGTACACCTTGATGTCGCCTGATGGTTGATGTTGTCCTCCATCCGGTAGGTCATCGTCTCCACTACCATTTGGACAGAGTCCTGCCCAGTCACATGTATCGCAACGTATCTCATCAGGGTCGTCAATCTTGACACCTCCTTCAGAAAAACCACGTAGTGGCCTTGGAATTGGCGGACAATCTTCTATTGTCACTTCAGTTCCTTTGATCTCTTGCCATAAGTCATTCAATTCAGATTCCAAATTTGTAATCTCTTCGGCTGTAGGTGGCTCAACGGATTTACGCACACCAACTCCTGCATACCAAATCTCTAGTTCATCGGGTATAACGCCGTCATGAGTAATTGACCACAGCATAGCATAGATGCGTAATTGCTCAACATAATTGCCACTACGGTCACCGCCACCCCGGCTAGCTTTCAAATCCATAATTCGGATTTTTCCACCATGCCTGTAGACTAGGTCATATTCACCTTGGAACCAATGTTCTGGGTGTATTACATTCAGAGAGAATGGAGGGGCATTGGGATCTACGAACCAAGGTCTAGCTATTTCCCAAGCCTCAACCAATGTACATTCACCAGTTCTTGCTAATGGATTTGGACCTTGTTTTTCTCTTCCATCAGGGGCTGGGATATCCGGCCTTACACCATTACGCCAATCTGTCAATTCTGATTCTGTGACCGAATCCTTGCAAGATTCTACTTCATCCATATGCATTCGTAGTGCAGATACGCACATATCTCGATAAGCATCCATTGAGTATTCATGCCAATTACCGCCTTTACGTGCGTTCTTACTCCACTCTTCATGCATTTCATCCCTTATGCTTGGCCAATGGGCATCTACCCTGTCTTCACACCATTTCATGAAATCTGATGGTAATTCATCATCGAATAGAGGCAGTAACATATCCGCTCCGTTGGCCAGAACATCTGATGGAGCAGAATTGAAAACAATGCCCGGTGATTCCATTAGAACTCGGCAAACACATTCTTCAACAGCCCTTCCCAAAAAAAGAGGAGGGGTCTGCGGGAATTTTAGTCGCATCTTATTTTGATACCACCAAAGCCTAGGACAATCTTCCCAAGTGTTAGCCTGCGAAGCAGAAAGGCGATTGAAAGGACCGATATCATCGGTCTGTGAATCGGCAACCTGCACAGGCATGTCTCTTATCGTGACATCAAGTGTATTCAAGGCTTCGATTTGATTTGCATTCTAGTATTTCTTGAATCGATTCTGAGTTGAACTAAACCTTCTCTCCATCCCAATTCAGCAGAAGTTAATTTTACGATCATTCCAGGACGTATCGAAAGCATTGTTCCATTTATGGCAGAACCAAATGCGACTACTTCGGCTACACGTTCACCATCCCATAAGTGATATGACATCATTGACCAAGGCCTTCCATCCGCTCTCTTACCATCCCTCTTTGAACAGCATAATACAACCCCTTCAACATTGGCCTTGGTACGAAGCATTCCCATACGAGTTAATTCGGCTTCAGATTTCTCCAAGATTGAACTATTCCCATCTAAATAAAGGCGAGGTTGCCTCCTCCATACTCCCGGTAATGCTCCTGTAATGTAGACATAATCTTGTGGGGAATTGTGCATTTCAGGATATGCGCCTGGTTGACTTTCTTCAATTGTCACCATTTTTTCACCCGCCTGAATCATAGCACCTAGTACCGGTTCACCGTAATGATTTGGAAGTGGACCCCATGAACCCTGCAATTTTCCTTTTACATTTACACGAGAAGGTATTGAGGATAAAGGCTCACAGGGAAGTGTAATCTCGGGAGCATCATAGGGAATCTCTGCTAAAGAGCACCAGTGACAGCCGCCTGCTTTGCCATCACATGGATTTTCTAATGGGAGCGAATTATCCGTATCCCATGCTTTCATTTCATCATGGATCGCCCTGTAATCTTCTGTGGAAAGAGGAGCGATATCGACTACTTTTCTCATACCATTTGTAAGATACCAGCCTTCAATGCCGTCACAACTAGAATCATGAGTTTCACCCCACAACCAAGCATAGAAGTTTAATTGAGAGTCCAAACTCTTTGCGAACTTTCCTCCACCATCACCCATCTTGATGTCGATAATGCGTACCCTGCCATCCCATCGTAATACTAGGTCGCATTCACCTGCAGCCCATCTGTCAGGATGGTACATTCTTTGAGGCTCAGGATTGCGAGGGTCTTTGACCCAAGGTCTGGCGATTTCCCAGGCATCTTGCCAAGTTATTTCTTCACTGAATTGGTGTATCTCGTCTTTCCATGAGACCATGCTGTTAGCCTTACTAGGCTGGGTGAAATGGGGAGGTGAGTCCCAACATGGAGCTGGAATATCAAACTCAAAGTCTCCGCCTCCCGCCTCATAACAGGATTTCACTTCTTCTAGTTGCAGAGAAATTCCGTTTCTGAGCATTTCAGACACCAATTCAATATCGAAGTAATCATCAAAGTTGCCATCAGACCAAAGGGCATCATCAAAAGTGCTCTTTCCTTTCTCGATTGCACTTCTGGCATTCTCTTCTACAAGACTGAATAACCAACTTTGTAATTCTTCAAACGAAGAGACAACCGGTGCTCTATGCATCAAGATTGAACAGAAGGCATCTTCCACTTCAATTCCCATCACCTGATGTGGAGAAAGAGGCCCTCTAAGGCCGATTCTATAATTCAAGAACCACTGTTTTTCACAGCGTAAAAATGTCGTTAATGACGAGGCTGATAAACGGCCACGAGCCCTGCCTATGGATTGAGCCTCTGGAGGTATCTGTGCTGGCATATTTTTACCTCAAGAATCAAATGAATAATAGTCGCCTTTCTCACGCTGTTCTCTATCTTTACGACTGGAAGATTTGTTTATCCTAGGACGTTTTGAATCGTGATCTCTTCTAAATGTCACATCAACGCCGCTAAGGAAGCGATTCATTCCTTCTCGTAACTTGAATGGTCCTTCAGCCATACCATGTTTACCACCTTCTCCCTCGAAGACTAGAAGTGAATCCGACACAATATCGATGAAGTATACATCGTGATCTATTACGAAAGCCGCTTTTTCATTAGACTCCATTGTCCTTCGTATCGCTTTTGCGGCTTCCATGCGTGCATTCGCATCAAGATGAGCACTTGGCTCATCTAGGAGGTATAGGTCTGCATCTTTTCCAAGGCAAATTGCTATTGCAACAGCTTGGGCTTCTCCACCAGACAGGTTATTGACATCTTTAGTAAGTAAATCATCAACTCCTAAAGCGCGAATAACATTGACGTTGTATTCACCACTTCTCCAACTAGGCCCAACTTCAGCATCTAACCAGGTTTGAACATTACAATCCATATCGAGGTCAATATGTTGCGGTTTGTAGGATATTGAAGCATCAGCAGTAACCCAACCTCCGTCATATTCATGCTCCCCTGCAAGGATTTTGATCATCGTTGTTTTACCACTCCCATTAGGACCAACTACACCCACAACTTCGGATTGGTGGACCTTTCCGTCACCAGTTTTGAGTTTGAAATCACCGAGTGACTTTTCCAGCCCTCCCCATTCAACAACTGGATTTCCTATCTCGTTTGAACGGTCTGTATGTTTTTTGAATTTGATAGGTTTGTCTCTTATTCTGACATTTTGTTCGACCAAAAAGCCATCTAAATACGCATTTATCGCCATTCTTGTTGTGCGAGCAGGTGTGAATATACCGAAAGCACCTTTTTTGCCGTATACTATGTGGATTAAATCCGCTAATACATCGAGAACTGCTAAATCGTGTTCAATGACAATTACACGAGCCGTTTCTGCTAATTCTTGAATAATCTTTACGATTCGCATTCTCTCATAGATATCAAGGTAAGACGATGGCTCATCGAAGAAGTACACATCTGCGTCTTTGAGTAATGTTGCACAAATTGCAACCCTCTGTAATTCACCACCAGATAATTGGTCCAAATCCCTCTCAAGAAGATGGCTTAAACCTAGTTTTTCTGCCATTTCAGCGAACATTCCTCTTTCATCAACTGAAGAAAGTAATTTGCCCACTTTTCCTTTTACTGCTTTAGGAATGTGGTCTACATATTGTGGCTTCAGTGCGACTTTCACATTAGATTCGCTCACCTGGCTGAGGAAATCTCGCAATTCTCCGCGAGGTAGGCTTTCAATCGCATCTTCCCACCAAACATCATCGGCTTCGAAATCTCCAAGGTTAGGAACAATTGAACCATTTAGAATGTTAAATGCGGTTGATTTACCCATTCCATTAGGTCCTAGGATACCAACTACTGATTCTTTGGACGGGGTTGGAAGACGGAACAATCGGAAACCATTGAGAGAATATCTGTGAATCATATCAGTTTTCAGTTCAGCTGGCAAGTTGATTACAATAACAGCGTCATCAGGACAGTGCTTAGCACGAATGAAGCATGGAGGGCATGCACTTTCGAGAATACGAAATTTCTCTCCATCGAACTGGATACATTCACCACCGCATGACCCTGCCCATTTTTTGAGATAATCAAACGCATCGCTTTTCGGCTTGCATCTATCTTCAATTAGAACTGCAATACGCATAATGAACTCCTCCTAATTGCGCGGCAGATATTATTGTTCATGAAACAGCCGGTGGATATGACAGCACGGTGCCGTTTAACAACCAAGTAGCACCATGTCACCTTGCCATTGGCAAGTTGTTTGGATCAAACTAATCCCTTGATGTGTTCGTGCCCACGAATTAGTTTGGTAGTACATGGAGTTGGGAACTTCATGCTAGCCTTGCGTAGAGCATCCTTTGCGACTAGATAGTCACCAGGAGTGAACTGAAGTGAGATGACACGCTGTCCGCGCTTTACACGTGCTGCAGTGCCTACATTCTTTCCGAAAGCACAACGCATACCTTGCGATACACGGTCTGCACCTGCACCTGTAGCCTGCTTGTTCTCACGTAGAACGTGGTGAGGGTAGGTGTGAATGCGAAGTGCGTAGTTTTGTGCACCAGCGACTTTCCTGATTGTAGAGTTAGAGATAACACGGGCTGCTTCCAGAGCAGTGTGCCTGATTTGACAGGACTCATCTGCGATGAGATTTAGTTCCATTAGGAACTCTCCAGTCTCCGCAGCACGGCGATTGCCAGCGTAGAAGTTTAGGATACGGTTGTTAGGAACTCCACCGATATACTTGCGTCGGGTATATGCAGGGCCTTTGAGTCTGCGATACATCTTTGCGGGCTTACGTGCCATGCTTGATACCTCCGTGCGACTTTGCGACCAACCATCCCTATTTGACCATACCGATACATTCCCAATTTGTCCCCGTAGGGGAAAGGTCATGGATTAGGCACGCTCAGGACTGTACAATGTCGGCGTGGCGAAGACTCCTAGAAGAGGAATCCGAACATCAGTGGTTGTCGTTTGTTGCATTCACTGTAATCATCATATCCGGGGCTGTGTTAATCGAATGGTCTAATGAATTATCTGGAGTTCATGAAGGTGGACAGTTGAATGTAGATGGCCAAATTGTTGATTCAGCAGGTAATGCAATTCTCTATGAAACCGAGAATGGAATTAACATATCACTGAATGGCAAGGAAGAAGTTGCACCATATGGCACTTGCTTAGTTCAGCATGGCCACATTACATTTGCTTGCTTAGGTCAAGAAGGGTTGATCTGGTTCACAGAAGAAGAACACCCCGAAGAATGGGGTTGGATTCCAATGAGTCTTGGGCGTAATATTACTGCATCTCTATTATCTCCAAATGACTTGAATCAATTACTTGTAATAACTCAAGATGGAACATCGAATTCAATTGCTGCTATGGAAATATCAGCGGGCGATGGAGCATCTCCATCGATAACTCACGAGGGGGATATGCACCTGGAGGTTGCTACTGCTACTGAAGACGGATGGCTTGTAGGAGGCTCCTGGCAGGCACCTGCTAATTGGTTAGGCTCAAATCCTGCATCCCCTCCCATGTTTGAATTAGTGCTATACGTAACATGGGATGGCATAAATGCTCCATCAACTGAGATCATCCACATGGGTGATGAAGGAATAATTCATGGAATATTTGCTGCAGGAGATAGCTACATTGCAACTGGTACATCTGATACACTGAGGATAGAAAACGGAGTTGCATCATCGATGGGGATGGCTAGTTATGCTGCAATTGGTGATATGAATGGGGATGTCTGGCTATTCGGCGGCAAAGATTCTACATCGGTAGCGATTATCTCAGAAGAAGAAATTAGTATTGAAAAATTACCTGAGCCTCTCAGCATAATGCCAACATACGTTGTCTGTGATGAGAAAGGGCTTATTTCAATCCACGGTATTGATGGCGAAGATAAATCTGACGCCATATCTATAGACAGTAATGCTAGGAAATCTTTTCTTAGTCTAAGAGGGATTATTGACCTTGGATTTATCCTAGGATCTATCCTGATTATTGGAATGATGGGTTGGAATATTACGGACGCTATTAGAAAAGGCGAAATATTCTGAAGATTAACTGTCTATCCGAAGTAAAAAGCCAATCTTTGAGGGCATCATTTACGAACCCCCGCCGAAGTGGAAACACCCTAGCGCAAGCGATGGATGGGTCACGATGTCGAAAAGAGGAATGATGGACCAATACATGGACATCAAAAAGGAACACCCAGATTCCGTTCTTTTCTTCCGCATGGGAGACTTCTATGAACAGTTTCATGATGACGCAGTTGTCTCTTCTGAAGTATTAGGAATCACACTCACTAGTCGTGACAAAAAGGCAGAAGATCCAATTCCAATGGCTGGTTTCCCATGGCACGCCTTCGAAGACAACTTGAGGCAAATGTTGCAGGCGGGACACAAAGTGTGTGTCGCTGAGCAAGAAGAACAATTACGAGAAGGTGCGAAGTTGCTCGAAAGAGTGGTTACTAGAGTTTACACGCCTGGTTCTCTGTATGAAGAGAGCCTGATTGGAACTGACGAAGTTGCAGGACTTGCTGCGATTTGCGTCAAAGCAGAAGGTGTTGGAATCGCAATCCTAGATGCTTCAACTGGACATGTGTGGACCATGGAACACACCGGTGATGAAAGATGGGACAGATTACTAGATGATTTGTTACGAAGTAGTCCACGCGAAGTTATATTCTCTCCAAGAGACGCAGAGAGAGAAGAAATTCGCAAAGTTATTTCCCAATTAGACGGAGTTACTCTTTCACAGCATAATTCATCCAAACGAAAGGGAGAAAGCGCACTAAAAAATGTACTCGAAGTGGCTGATTTAGGCCATATTGATCTTGGAGATTCCCCTCTTGCTATGGATGCTGCCGGTTTGGCTGCAGACTACTTAGCTACAATGCATGTCGTAGATTCAATCGATGTAAAAGAAGTAGAAATAATGCAACCAGATGGAAATATGGTTCTCGACCAGACTACTTTACGAAACCTAGAATTGACTCAGACACTAGCTGGAGAAAAGGAAGGTTCACTCTTAGGAGCAATCGACAGATGCAGAACTTCGATGGGTCGACGCATGCTGAAGCAATGGATACTTAGACCCCTAGCAAATAAGGAGAAAATCGAAGAAAGGCAGGATGCAGTTGCATCATTAGCGCGCTCTTCAAGGAGATTAGATGACATCAGAAATAGCCTTAGAGGTCTTAGAGACCTCGAGAGATTAGCAACTCAGTTATCCTACAACCGTTCAGGAGGAAGAGATATTGTTGCTATAGGATTGGCATTGGAAAGAATGCCCAAAATAAAATTATTGTGCCAGGAGATGGATAATGAACTTCTCAACACGATATCATCTGACTTAGATATCTTAGAAATGATGCGAATCGACATTCAAGCCAACCTCAATGATGAACAACCACTATCACTCAGAGATGGTGGATTGATTAGGGAAGGCGTAGACTCAAAACTGGATGAATTGAGAACTGCTGCTGCTGTTGGCCATAAATGGTTCAAGGATTTAGAAACAAAAGAGCGAGCACGCCTTGAAATTCCATCACTAAAAGTCAGACATAATCGCCAGATAGGTTGGTTTATCGAAGTAACCAAGACTCACCTTTCTAAAGTTCCAGAAGAATGGAAGAGAAAACAACAGATGACAAATGGTAACCGTTACACTACTGATGATTTAGTAGAATGGGAAGACCGATTACTAACCGCTGCATCCAAGGCTAACTCGATGGAATATAATATGTTCAGAGATCTCCGTGATAGGTGTAGAGATAATTCTCGTGCTCTAGGCTTAGTCAGTTCTAATGTAGCCCAGGTAGATGTCTTACAGTGCTTTGCAGAGGTTGCTCGAACGAGGTCTTGGACTAGACCTACTATTCACGAAGATGATCGTTTAGTCGCCAAAGGATTACGTCACCCGGTATTAGAAATTCAAACTGGTTTCGTGCCAAACGATATTCGCCTAGACAAGAAAAGGAAATTCTTACTGATAACAGGACCAAACATGGGTGGTAAATCGACTCACTTGAGGTGTGCTGCTTTACTGAGTGTTTTGGCTCAAGCGGGTTCATTCGTTCCCGCAAATAGCGCTCAAGTCGGAATGGTAGACCGTATTTTCACAAGGGTTGGGGCATCAGATGACATTAGAAGAGGTCGCTCCACGTTCATGATGGAAATGATGGAAGTCGCTCATATTCTGAAAAGAGCAACTCCAAAATCACTTATTCTTCTAGATGAAATCGGAAGAGGTACCTCTACTTTCGACGGACTTTCAATAGCATGGTCAGTAACCGAAGACATCTGTAGTCGAATAGGGGCTAGAACATTATTCGCAACTCACTACCACCAATTGATTGGCTTAGAAGGAGATGCAGCAGGATTGGTCAATGTGCATGTTCAAGTCGCTGAATCCGATGGGGAATTGAAGTTCTTACACACTGTTGCAGATGGTCCTTGTGACGACTCTTACGGAGTACAAGTCGCAGCATTGGCGGGATTACCAAGACATGTAGTAGAGAGGTCGGGTGACCTTCTCGGATTCTTAGAGAGTCAAGCACACGGGGCAAAAGCCGGTGAAAAGGGTGCGCCGACTGCAAGAAGCGCAGGGCAAGCATCACTGCTAGGATTTGTAGGACAACCTCAAGTTCGAATAGAAAAAGATGCATTGGGAGAGGCAGTTAAACAAGCACTATCCAATATCGACCCAGATTCTATGAGTCCAAGAGAAGCTCATGATGCACTTTATACTTTACAAAAAATATTGGAGGGAGAAAAATGAACTCACCAAATAGAATTGTTCAACTCGATGACAGGACTATCGGGCA
>CEQX01155770.1_pt1 | contig 10963 bp, 13 predicted proteins | sample 356261 | NCBI WGS metagenome assembly CEQX01 (sample SAMEA2621076, study PRJEB7988) | marine metagenome | isolation source: saline water (ENVO:00002010), including | reverse complement strand
TTTTAGGGTATATAATTCCTTATCTTATATGGTAACAAAAATAAAAAGCTTAAAAATCGGGTTTTTTTATTTTCTTTAAGTTCATTTTTAAAATATATAATATTTATAATTATTGTACAAATAATACAAAACATAAGAATTCAAGTATAATATATTTATTTATGTATCATTTTCAGTAACCTTAACTTTTTTATTTCTAGGTAATTTAACACCTAAAATTTTTTCAATAGTAGCAATATTAGCATTTGTTAAAATTTCTTTGTTAGATTCCCATCTGTTTAATATTTGTACAGATACACCAATTTTGTTAGCAAGATCTTTCTGTTTAATATTTTTAGCAACACGTGTAGCAGCTATTATTTTGCCTAAATTATTAGATTGTTCTAGTTTGAAATCTTCAGGATTAGATGTTTTTGTACTATGTTTTTTTTTAGATGTTTCTTTTTTAACATTATTAGAAACTGTATTGAATGTAATTGAATTCCAATCTTGGTGTTCCATATGAGTTATTTATTTTATAGTACAATAAAATAAATAAATTAGTTTCAATTATAAAATATATTATTATATATATGTTAACAAATTCTAATATTAAATTTAAATTTAAATCTGTTTTTAATCGTAGAAAACGAACAAACAAATCCAGACCATATAAACAAACAAATATGTCAAGTAAAAAAATAAAGTCAAATCATAAAAAAAAGCCAAGAACAAAAAGAAAACGAACTACAAAAAGAAATAAAAAAAATAGAATAGGTGGAACATGGGTCAGAGAACAGGAATTAATAAATAATATACTAGATATAAGGACAGATTTTCTTAGGTTAATTAATGCTTGCAATAAAGAAAAAGATAATAATGACATATTTACGCTAAATACTAGGATGATTATGAAAGCTGAGAAAGCTATAGAATTGAAAAAAGCTTATAAAGAATACGCCGAATATATTGAAGAAAATGAACAAGTTGATCTGAGTTTGGCGCATAAATTATCAAAAGATAGGGTGATTGCAGAGGCTAACCGAATAAAAAAAAATCAAACAGATAATCGATATACAGATAATCGATATACAGATAATCGATATACAGATAATCGATATAGAGATATTCGATATACAGATAATCAATATACAGATAATCGAGATACAGATAACCCATATGACTGGGGTCGTCCAGATTATTTAGATTTACCAGATAAAAATGTCGGTTACATCAGAAGACAATAAAAAATTTTTTATAAATATAATAATATTAAAATTTAATATGTATAATATGAATTATATATATTAATTTTACTCGTAAATGGATTTAACATATACTTGAATTTTATTATATAGTTCAACATCTGGCGTAAGAGTAATATTATTAAGCTGCAAACCAGTAAGTGGTGATGTATGTCTAGTTTTAAACCATTTTTGAATACAGCGCTTATCATATATTTGATTATCAGAAGTGCGAACAGGTTCAATCATAATAGTTTGTGAGATAGGACACAAAAATTCAATGGGAGTATTATCAGCATTATTAATTTTAGAATAAATATCATAATCAGTAGACAGAATACTCATATTATTCAACATATTTTTGAGTTTAGAAGAAGTCATAATAACGCGTTTAACTAAACGAACATTGTTATTAATAGGATCAACTTGAGTAGCATAATGATTGTTAGATTTGAAAACAATATTCCTGATAGTATCATCAAATGGTAATACGATAGTGGCAGATTTTTTATTATTAGAATAATCATTTTCAATAAGTTGATTTTGTTCTTTAATGTAAGGAGTCCACCACGAATCATCTAATTGAAACAAATTACCAGCTTCATTATAAGTGCCATTACACCACATCCAAACAACAACTTCTTTATCATTAAGTTCCAAATCATTACTAGACCAATAAGTAGGTTTTACAATTTGATAGTTGTTATCTAAAATAGCATAATCAGGAACTTGTTCAAAGGTAATTTTTTCATATTTGGTATGATCCTTAGAAATTCTCCATTCATTGTTATGTTTATAAGAATTAACAGTAATTCTGTTAGTAATATCGTTAGTATCAAAAACAACACGCCCAACAGATCTCTGTCCCTTAATTTTAAAATTGTTGTGAGAATAATATTGTGGAGGAGTAGTTTGATACATACTGTCATCAAAATGAATAGTAGCAGAGAAGAAATCAAGTCCAAGAAAAACATTTTTGTCCTTATTTTGAAAAGATTTTTCAATAATATATGAAATATTTTTAGGGTAGTAATTAATATTGGAAGACCTAGGGTCCAAGGAGAACCAAACGACAACATTGTTAGACATAGTTGATAAAAACAGTTGGTGAAAAAATAGTAATAGTAATATGAATAACGTAATGAAGAGTTTCAATTTTTTAAAGAACTAACAAAAATTCAAGATTTATTAAGCAATTTCAAAGCTTTTAAAATAATATCTTCTTGTTGTGTAATTTTTTTAAATATCAAATTTTCACTAAGATAAATAGATATATATGTGTTATTAAATAATTTGATAATAGCAATAGTATTTTCAGGTTCTTCAGTATTTTTAAAATTACAAAAATAACCACCATTTTTCAAAGATAAATCATTAGATTTAGAAATATTGATCCATTTAATGTAAGAACCTGGTGTAATATCATTATAATTTTCAATATAAATAAATTTTTTTAATTTTTTATTAATAAATTTCAAAGTATTAGAATCATAATTAAGTTTTTGTAAGATATCATTTTTAGATTTATGAATATTATCAAATGAATAATCAACAAAGTTCAAATTATTAGGATTTTCTAAAGCATTTTTCAATAATTCATAATTCATAATTCATAATATATAATACATAAAGAATAAGTTTAAATAATTTAAATATATAATTACCATGTGTAATATTCAAGCATATAATTTCTAATTTTTTGTAGAATTTTACCAAAAATAGTATAATTTTTATTAGTGGTTAAATTGATAATCAATGTAATTCTTTGTCCATTTTTAGATTGTTTAGATACTTTGTGATAAACTTTATCACCATTATAAACAATAGCATTTCCTAAAGATATATCAATAATTTGTTCTTCCTTTTTGTTATTTTTGATAGTCAAGTAAGATTCATTATATTGATTAATATATAATGGAATCAAAACAGTATATCTAGAACCAGTAGAAAAGTTAGTATCAAAATGGTAACTCATAAAATCATTGTAAGTATATAGTTGCATAGTAAAAGATAAAGGTTCAATAATAGGATCAATAAAATACAAATTTTTTTCATTAACCAAAGATTTGATATAGTTTAAAAAATCATCATTATAATATTTTTGAATAAAAATATTACAATTATTAGAAATATCATAAAAATTGAAGAGCTTGCAACTAGAATTATTAAAATTTTTATTAGGATCTTTAACGAGACCTTTATTATTTAACAATTCAATTAATTGAGAAGAATTATAACTAATATCAGTAGTAAAATAAGTAATTTTATCATTATATTTGAAATAACTAAAATAGGTATATATCAAAATAAAAAAACTAATAACACTAAAAAAAATTTTTTTATTTAAATTTAAATTCATATTGATTCTAATTATATAATTATATATTTATATAATTATAGAATTATAAACTAAATAATAAAAATAAGTTTATTTTTGATTATAAATATCAAGACTTCTAGCACTAGCATCATTTGCAATAATAAATTTAGGCATCCAATAATATGGTATTAATGTATCAGTTCCTGTATAATTTAAATTATACAAATATTTGTAATAAGCTTGTTCATACGTATTAGGAGTGTTAATAGTATTATTATCACCTAATAATGTATTTAAACAATCAAATAATAAAGGATCATTTTCATATAAAGTTTTAATTTTGTCATTAATAATATTATACCAAGATTTTTTTAAACTGCTAACACCATCACTAAAAGCTTCTTTTTTCCTCCATAATATTTCAGTAGGTATTAATTTAGGCATATGTATATCAAATGCTTTACGTATTAAATATTTTTCGCATATTTTTGAAGTAGTATCATGTTTCAAATTATTATTAATAGAAATATAATAATCAACAAATTTTTTATCTAAAAAGGGTGTTCTAGGTTCTAATCCATGTGATGAAATAGATTTATCACTTCTTAACACATCAAATCTATTAATATTTAGTAATAATCTTTTAGTTTCATTATTAAATTCAGAATAATTAGGACATTTTCTAAAATACAAATAACCACCCATTAATTCGTCAGCACCATCACCGTTAAAAACAACTTTATAATCAGTATTATTTTTTATATATTTACCAATTAAATAATTACCAACACTAGCTCTAATAGTAGTTGTATCATAAGATTCAATATCATAAATAACATCAGGAATGCTATTAAAAAATTCATCTTCAGATAATAATATTTCAGTATGTTCGCTATTAATATGTTGAGCAACTATTTTAGCATATTTTAAATCTTCAGAATCTTTTAATCCAATGCTGAATGTAGCTAGTTTTTTATTGTTTATTTTTAAATATTTAGTGACTAAAGCAGCAATTAAACTACTATCCAAACCACCAGATAACAAACAAGCGATAGGTCTTTCACATGTGTCAACAATTCTTTTATGAACAGATTCTTTTAAAATAGTAACAATGTTTTTATATATAATATTAATATCATTAAAATCAATATTATTATTACAAATAGTTAAATTGTAATCAGGTAATATATAATAATTTAATTTATCAAAAGAAATAGTCTTTTTATTAAGACAAATAGAAAAATAATGAGATGGTGTGAAATTATGAATGTTAGATTTATCATCACATAAATTATATAATACTTTTAAATCACTAGCTAAACCAAATGTATTATTTTCATTGAAATAATAAAGAGGTCTAACACCATGAGGATCTCGACCTATTAGACATTTGTTAATATTCGTATCATATATAAAAAAGGAAAATACTCCATCTAATAATTTAATAGTTTTTTCTATGCCAATTTTAATATATAATTGTATAATAATTTCACAATCAGAATTAGTAGTTAAAATAATATTATGATCATGAGCCAATGATTTGTAATTATAAATTTCACCATTACATATACAATAAATATTATTAATATGGAAAGGTTGATTAGATTTATCGTTTAAACCATTAATAGCTAAACGATGAAAGCCAATATATGTATTATTAATTTTAAAAAATTCAGTATTTTCGGGTCCTCTAATTATTCCCTTATAAAATTCTTTTTTTATTAAATCATAATCTTTATTAGAATTAATCAAAGCAAATATACCACACATTTATATAAATTAAAAAAATATCTTTAATTATTATTATTATATATTTATTTTAAAATATAATAATAATATAACAAATATGAATAAAAACGAGAGTTACTATATAAATCAAGATAATATAAATAATAAAATATTCAATAGAAATATACCAAGTAATAATATAGAACCAGTTTTTGATCCAAGACCATTATCAATGAAATATAATTTGAAAGAAAAAGAACCAAAAGTAAGTGAAAAACAATATAGTGATTTTAATACAAATAGTAATTTTTATCCAGGAACAAAAAAACCAACATTTTCACAATTTTCTAATAATGTAGATTTAGAAACAGAATTATTACATTATAACAATAAGTTTAATGTAAATGATAATAGTGATTTATATAGTAATAATAAAACATATAAAAATGGTTATTCAGAAATAACATCAGATTATTTATTAAAAAAACAAGAATCTAATTATATAAATGAAAATAATTTATTAACTTTAGGTAATGATATATTTAATAATAATACACGCATTCAATTGAAAAATATAAAATAAATATATATTTAAATATGCAAAAAATAAATTATGATTTTATAAAAAGTAATCACAATAATAAAATTAATATAAATAATAATAATGAAAAAGATAATAATAAGAAATTAAATAAAGATATAAAATTTTATAAAAAACGAATAAAAGAATATAATATTAATTTATTGAATGATATTATCAACAATAATGATGAGAAAAATAAAATAAATAATTTAAATAATAAACATATTGAATTATATAAAACTTATTTAGAAAATTTAATCAAATATTTTAAATTTATAGATTGTGAAAATCATTATCAAAAAGAATTAGAGAATTATAATAATTCAAATAATGTAAATATAGATGATATATCTAATAATAATATAACAATCGATAAAAATATATTGTTAGAATATAAAATAAACAAAAAGAATTCAATTAAAAAATATTGCGAAACAAATAAAATATATGAAGAACCTAAAATTTTACCAAAAAAAAAAATAATACATAAATATAATGGTAAAACAGACACAAAAAAAAAAGAAATTTAATAAATTAAATTGTGCACCTAGTAAAAAAAATAAATTAAAATTTACTTGTTATCAAATAAGAGATATATATAAGTTTAAAGAATTGTGGAATAAAAGTAATCCTAATAATAAAATAACAAGCAAAGACCCATATAGTATATGGAAAAAATTAAAAAGAAAACTATCTAATGTATGTAGTAATGAAAGATGTTGGTTAGCACAAAAATTTTTAGATAATAATAATAATCAAAAATTAATAAGTAAATTGTTTGCACCAAAAATGCCAAAATCATGGTTAGAAAATATAAATACTTGGTTATCAAGCACTGATATAATAAAATTGATGGAACAATATGAAAAATCATACAAAAATTTTAAATTTATAGGTCCATCACCTATAGATTTTGATACAAAAATTAACGGTGGTAATTGCGTTTGGAAAGAATTATGTAATTTAAATTTATATGATTATTATAAAAAAAATATATATAAAATAGGTATAATATTGAATTTAGATACTCACGATAAAGGAGGCTCACATTGGGTAGCCAATTTTATTGATTTGAAAAATAAATATATATTTTATTTTGATAGTAATGGTGTTAATATTCCCAAACGAGTAAAAATATTAAATGAAAGACTTATTGAAAATTTTGAAAAAGATACTAACATAAAACTTAAACATTATGTAAATAGATTACAACATCAATATAAGGATGGCACATGTGGAATATATGCATTATATGTATTGATAAAATTATTGACTGAACAATTAAAACCATTATACATTATGAAAAATAAAATACCAGATCTTTTAATGCAAAATATGAGATTCATATATTATAACAAATATTAAAATATATATATATATCATAAATAAATATATATATATATATATTTATGACTAGTTATAGTAATTATAGAAAAAGAGAAAGAGATAATGATATAAAACAATATATATCATATTTAAATAAAAAAAATAATGATATAAACAAAAAATTTAATTTATATTTTGAAAAGTTATTTAAATTTAATATAAATAGTTTTAAAAGTGGAAATAATTTTAATCAAAAATTACTTGAATTATTATATTATTCATACAATAAAATAAAAAAAGAAAAAAAAGAAAAAAATTATATGTTGGTAGATTTTTATAATGAATTCTATTTCAATCAAAAATTAATTTATGAAATATTTTTAGGACAAGGAAATAATAAAAAATTGACTTCAACTAATAACAAAAATTTTTTTAAAAATCATTATTATTTATTGATATATATTATATTAGATATAATAAAAATTATAAAAAATGAATATAAAATATCTAGAAGTGATTCTGAATCAAGAACTCGTTCAAGAACATATTCAAGAAGTCGTTCAAGATCATATTCTAGATCTAGTTTAAGTTCTGATTTAAGACGAACTTTAAAAAATAAATCAAACTGGAAAAATAATAAGAATTATATAAATTTTATAAAGGATTTGTTACCTATATTGGAAGAACAATCTATTACTGGTATTTATACTGTAGAATCAGATTATGTTAAACCATTATTAGAATTATTATATGGTTATATAAAAGAATTCAATGATGAAAATGAAATAAAGATATCAAATACCCATATAGTGATTTGTATAAATAAATTGAATAAAATGAGTAATAAAAAACATTTAGAATTAAAGAATATATTATAAAATATTTTTAGTCAAAAAGGAGAGTAGTATAAATAATAAAAATACAAAAAAAATAAATTAAGTAAAATAAAATTATTATGAGCATATGTTTTGAGTTTTGTTTAATTTATAAACTTTATCTAAATATTTCATATCATGGGTTATTATTTTACATTGTTTTTTGTTGTTATTTTTTCTATATATTCGTAGAACATTCAACCTAGCTTTTTTAGATTTAGCAACATATCTTTTAGATTTTCCAGTTTTTTTTGATTTACTATTTATATATTCATTAATAGCACGTTTTCTTTTTTTAAAAGTTTCAGATAATTTGTAATGATATTTTTTATCTTTATTATTAGTAGGTTTTAATTTAGGTAACATATTTTTTTTAGTTTTTTTGTATTTATAATTCATATATATATATAATATTATAATATAAAATTGATATAATTAATATAATAAATATAATATATAAATATAGATAATATATGTTATGATATTGTATGATTTTAAGAGTTATTTAATAGCAGTTAAAATCATATCTAGACCATCAAAAATATCAAAAACTCCATATGTAGCAGATATATTATTAAATGATAATACAATATCACAAGCGCATTGTCCATCATTAGGTTGTTGTGGTTTGTGTGAAAAAGATAAAATAGTGTATGTTTATAAACTAAACAATAAAAGTAAAAAAAATATATGTAAATACAAAGTCTATTGTGCTTATTATTCAGAGTTCAAAAGAATAAATAATATAATTGTTCAAAAAAATACATTAGTAGGAATAGAACCAAAAATAGCTGAATTTTTTGTAGAATTAGCATTAAATAAAAATTTAATAGAAAATTTGAAAAATATCAAATCATATAAAAGAGAAGTAAAATTTCTAAATTCAAGATTTGATTTTTATGGTATAGATGAAAATGAAAAGGAATTTATTATAGAAGTAAAAAATGTGCCATTAGCAGATTATGAAGATATACCAAAAAAAATTAGAAAAACAAGAAGATATATAGATTATGAATATAATAATAAAATTTCATATTTTCCAGATGGGTATAGAAAAAACAATGATAAACTAGTAAGTGAACGCGCATTAAAACATATAAACGAATTAAGTAATATTAAAAGAAATGAAAATATAAGAACAATAATATGTTATGTGATTCAAAGGAATGATGTATCATCATTTCAAATATCAAATTTAGATCCAATTTATAAAAATGCCGTGAAAGATGCATTGTATAATAATGTAGAATTATTAACATTAGTTGTAGAATGGAATTATAGTGGTAAAATAGAATTTATAAAAGACGATTTAAAATATAATGTATAAATTAGTAATTATTATATATAATTTGAATATATACAATATATAATGTCAAATATACCAAAAATAATTTTTTTAGTTCCATTTAAAAACCGTGACAATGAAAAATTTGCATATTTAAGTATAATGAAATCTATACTAGAAGATTATGATAATAATTATTACAAAATATATTTTATAAAACAATTAGATAATAGAATGTTTAATAGAGGTGCAATAAAAAATATAGGATTTAATGTTATTAAAAATGTATATCCAAATGATTACAAAAATATAACATTAGTATTTAATGATATAGATGTATGTCCATTAGATAAAAGTTATATAAAAGATTATTCAACAACAGTAGGTAAAATAAAACATTTTTTTGGTTTTACTTTTGCATTAGGTGGTATAGTATCAATAACAGGTGAAGATTTTGAAAAAATAGGAGGATTTATAAATAATTGGGGTTGGGGATTTGAAGATAATCATTTAAATAAGATTGCAAAAATATATAATATAAATATAGATAGGTCAGTATTTTATGAAAAAGGTTCAAATAAATTTTTAGATATATATCATGGTGATTATAAATATATAAATAACAGTGAAATAAAAAAAGAAATAAGAAAAATAAAAGGATATGATAATTTAAAAACTTTAACAAATGTAAATTATACAATAGAAAATGAAAATTATTTCAATTGGAATAATGAAAATATGATATATAATGTAAATGTGAAAAGTTTTAAGACACTTGTAAATTATTCAAGTATTCAAAATGACTATAGAAAACACGATATAAAAGATGGAAATAGAGTATCTGAAAAAAATGTTGGTATAAAAATGAAATTTATGTGAGTATATTATTTAAATACGTATATTCAAATATGCATATTTAAATAATACAAAAAATATATTATATGCATCGTCTGGGAATCGAACCCAGGGCGATTGCTTGGAAGGCAAACATGTTACCACTACACTAACGATGCAATGATGTAAATATAAAGAATATATAATAAATTCTTTAAATTAAAATAAAAAGTAATATTTAATATTTTTTATATTTATTATTTGATAAATTATCATTTTTATCAGTATCTATAAAACTCATTATAATAATATAATATATTTATTTTTGTAAATTTGAAATATATATTTATAATTGTTTTTATTTATAATAAATAAATTTTTTGATTAAATCAATCGCAGAACCTCTTTTATTATAGTCATCACATATCATGTAATTTAAAATAATTTTTTTAATATAAGTAGGAGTCCAAAACCATTTCATAGATTGTTTATCAATAAATTTTTTGTTTTCAAACATTTCATAAAACAAAATACCACACGAATATATATCAATACTGTTGGTATAATTAATAGAAGATGTTAATATTTCGGGTGGCATATATCTTTTTGTTCCAACATCAGAAGTCATATCATTATCAATATATATATTTTTATTGTTGAAAATATTATATTTATTAGAATTAGAATTAGAATTAGAATTAGAATTAGAGTTAGAATTAGAGTTAGAATTAGAATTAGAATTAAAGTTCGAATTAGAATTAGAATTAGAATTAGAATTAGAATTAGAAT
>CEQX01000920.1_pt1 | contig 10981 bp, 7 predicted proteins | sample 356261 | NCBI WGS metagenome assembly CEQX01 (sample SAMEA2621076, study PRJEB7988) | marine metagenome | isolation source: saline water (ENVO:00002010), including | reverse complement strand
CAAGCCTGACAGAAAGGCTTCACCGTTGCCTTCATTTGCTTCCATCCCGTGCTGTGCACTGGAGGCGATGAAAGTGTACGATGTTGTGGTCATTGGCGCCGGGCCCGGCGGGGGTTCAGCGGCGCTGCATGCCGCCCGCGCCGGCCTTCGGACGCTCATCCTCGAGGCCGATGCCGAAATCGGCACACCCGTTCACTGTGGAGAATGCCTGTCAGAACTCGCCGTGCAAAACCTTGACCTTGAAATTCCCGACCATGTGAAAGCCTTGGACGTAAAAGGCATACGCGTGATCTTCCCAGACGGCACCGAAAAATTGCTGACCGAAGAAGGCTATGTTCTCGAAAAGCATCTGTTCGAGCGGTGGTTGGCCGACGAATCGGTCACGAAAGGAGCGGAACTCCTCCTTGGTCATCGCGTCCGCGGCATGGAAAGAATTTACAACAGCGAAAATCAATTTAGCAATTGGAAACTTGAAGGAAGAGGCGATGCGTTTCCCATCGAATGCCGTGCCGTGATTGACGCCTCTGGCGTTTCAGGAGCAGCAGCAAAATTCCTCGACATGGGCGGCGACATTGAGGTCATCGCTGGTTTCCAGTACGAACTCAACGACGTTCCAAACGACGGCTATCTGGATTTTTACATCTGGCCGAAGTACTCGCCTCACGGCTACGTGTGGATGATTCCAAAGGAGGGTGGACGAGCCAACGTTGGCCTCGTCACAACCGAAAAGAAAGGGGCGCTAAAACACCTTGAAGACTTCATTGAAGACACCTACCTCAACGACAAACCCACCGTCAACCCCCCGTGGCGAACAAAAGGTGGCAAAGTGCGACCGTTTGGTGGCACCATTCCAATTTCTGGGCCGAGGACAACGACCGTGGGCGATGGCATTCTCCTCGTGGGAGATGCAGCAGGTTTCACCTCGCCTCTCTTCGAGGGGGGCACACACCTGGCTCTCTGGTCGGGAAGAGAGGCCGCCATCACGCTGGCTTCAGCCATCAAGGACAACGATGTGTCCGGCGCTCGACTGATGGCCTACCAAAAGGCTTGGAAAAAACGCTTTCCACCCTACCATAAAATCCTGAAAGGCAAAACAGCCCTCTACGAACTGAGCGACGAAGAAATGTCAGCCATGGCGCGTTGCCTCCCCAACGAACTCGGAAACATGAGCCCCTTGGACAAGGCGTTTATCGGGCTCAAAATCCTCGTCCGTAGGCCGTTATTGTTCACAAAACGCGTGATTTCGGTGCTCCTTTCCTTCGGTTATTCCAGAGCGAAATTCTTCGGCTGGTGACCTCCTGCCAACACCCACGGAGAATGAGCAAAGGCCATGAGGGACGCCCCTCACCCACTCACCATGTGGGGGCTCACGATGTGGCTAGCCCTCATCGCGACCGGTTGGCTGATGCTGAAACCACGGCTCCACGAAGAACAACCCGCTCTTTCCATCGTGCTCCACCTTGCGCTGGTTCTGCCCTTCGTTGCGCTCGCACGGTTGTTCCTCGTCAACGACACCTCCGTGCTCCATGTCGCAGCCTTTGGAGGAGAAGACCTGCCCTTGAAATACCGATTCGCAGCGACATGGGCCGCTCGAGAAGGCCCCCTTCTCATGTGGCTCGGGTGGATGTCGCTGGTGGCTTGGCTCTGGCGGCGGCCCCTACCGGGTGAATCTGGAGCAAACCGCGAGGCTCATGCCATGCGACTGCGCTTGACGCACCTGATGAGCCTGACCTTGCTGCTCATCGCCTTTTCACTCGACCCGTTCAAGGAAACACCGCCCTTCTTCATCGGCGCCGGCCTCAATCCGCTGCTTCAAACGGACCTCATGGTGATTCACCCGCCCCTCATTTTCTTGACGTATTCGCTCTGTTTGCACCTGACGGCCATCGCCATGGCCGCTGCCTTCACCAACCAAACAGAGAACCTTGGCCCCCGTATGCTCCATTTGGCGCGGCCTGGGTTGCTTGTAGCGACGCTTGGCATCGGACTCGGTGGCTTGTGGGCTTATTTGATCCTTGATTGGGGCGGTTATTGGGCCTGGGACCCTGTGGAAACAGGTTCGTTTCTACCGTGGCTGGCCCTCGTCATGATCGTTCACCTTCGAACGCGTCCGGGCAAGGTGCGCCCCGAAGTGTGGATTGGTGGAGGACTCATCACCGGTATGCTGGCGCTTTTTGCCACAACGGTGACGCGGGCTGGAGGTGTGTGGGCCTCATCCGTCCACACCTTCGTGACCAGCGATAGCAGCACGCCACCCAGCGACGTATTTGGTCGATTGATGGTCCTGAGGGACGACCCTGCCGGAACCGAGGTCATGGCGTACGTAGTTTGGATGTTCATGCTCATCGGATGTTGGCTGGCCGTTCAACGTTCGGTGGCTTCCAACCGCCCGCTTCGATTGAGCGATGCATGGGTCGTAGCGTGCCCTGCAGCCATAGCCCTCCTTGGATGCTTGCTCTTCACTGGAAGCAACGGTGAGGGGTTGTCTTGGGCCAGCGTCCCACAAGTGTTCTTCATCGTTCCCCTCTTTTTACCGATGCTTTTGGTACGACGCAGTGGTCAACCGCCAGCCTCGGATGATGCCAAGCCATGGGCCTACCATCGCCTCGTCCCGGTACCTTTGGACCTCGTGTTTGCACTGGCCATTTACGCTTTGAGCAGCGATGCATGGATTGCCACGGCCGCCACGGTCCTCTTCGTTCCAATGTACCGGGCTGAGGACGCACTCAAGGCCTGGCCGTGGGCGGCTGGAGGCGTGATGCTGGGCCTTTCTCTGGCATGGTCTCAAGCGCTCAGCCTCGGAGTGGCTGGGTTCATTCTCGTCGCTTTTGTCCTCCCTTGGTTGCTCGCTCCACAAGAAGAGGAGGCAGCGTCGCTTTCGCCTTGGGAAAGCAAGGGGCAGCTGCGAATGGCCCTTTGGGGCAGCGTCATCATTGTCAGCCTCTATCTGGTCCTTACCTGGGTGTTGCTGCTCACCAGCATCGATGCGGTCAATTTCGAAGCTCACGAACTCTACGGAGCCCCGTTCCTTGCTGCCGTCGGGGCGGGGTTGTTCGTCTACACGAGACGCAAGGACAACGCCATGGCCACGTTTCGCTTCCTTTGTGGGGCCTTGGCCCTGAGCGTCCTCGGATTTCTTCTCGCGCCCGATGCCTTCGGAAGGGACGCGACCGCCTCGGTCTCTGAACATTTGACCAGAGGCCACATCGTGTGGATGTCACTGCCCATGCTGTTGCTTGCTGTTGCTCCAGTGGGGAGAGAAGTGGTGAACCACCTGCGTGTTGCAAAAGCCAAGGGTGCATGGAAACGCCTTCCATTGGGCGCTCATGTTGTTCACTTCGGGCTGCTTTTGCTCTTGCTGGGTCACCTCTCCACCACCGTTTTGGTTGACCGAGGAGATGCGAGCCATCGAATTTCCCTTGTGAAGGATGAAATCATTGTCCACGAGGGGTTAGGTTTGGAGTTCACTGGTTTGGAATTGAACGATCAAAACTTGGAGGTCGGTGACGGTTTCATTGGTGTTCGCATCGCCGTTTACGAAATGGACGGAAACGATGTTGGGGCCCTCATCGGGGAAGTCATTCCGGGCACGCTGCGGTTTGACGACCAAGGCGTCCCACGCTCAGAGGTGGCCACCTTAACGCGATTAACCGGTGATGTGGTGTTTATCTTCGATGGAAGTCAAGCTGGAGCGTTGATGTCATCGGCTGGAGCAAACGGACTCGATGGCATTGAACTGGTGCGCGTGACCGTGTACAATCTGCCGCACTCCCATCTCGTTTGGGTCGGGTGGTGCGCCATGATGGCTGGGATGGCGTACGTGGCCTTGGCTGGGGCAGGAAGCTCCATCAAATCCAGCAAGGAAGCGCCTATCCGTGCCCTCGAGGAAGAATGACCACCTCCAATGCAATTATGAAGGGGGGGCTGGTCGCCGAATCATCCCCTTGGAGGCTATACCATGGAAGAAGGAACAATTGTTCACGTTGATTACGAACTCTACAACAACGAAAGCGGCGACTTGATTGAGACCACACGAGAAGACGTGGCCAAAGAGCACGAGATGCATCAAGAAGGTCGCTCCTACTCCCCCATGGTCTGCGTGGTCGGTGGCGGGAACCTCATTCCCGGATTTGAAGCTGCTTTGGCCGATGCCAAAGCCAACAAAGAAATCGAAGTCGTCATCCAAGCGGCCGATGCCTACGGTGAAAAGGACCCTGAGCAGATTGAAACGATCAGCATCGACAAACTCATTCGTGCCGTCAAGGACCCAAACTCCCTCTACATCGGCGCCCCAGTGAACATCGGTAACCGCCAAGGCTACCTTTCCTACCTGGCAGCAGGCCGTGCCCGTGTCGATTACAACCACCCCATGGCCGGTAAGACACTGAAATACAGCTTCAAAGTCGTCAAAGTGGTTGAAGGAAAAGAGGAGCAAGTTTTGGCTCTCCTCGAGTCAAACACTGGACACAGTGATTTCGGCGTGGCCTTCGATGGCGATGACCTGAACATCACCATTCCTCAGACCATGCTTTTCGATACCAACGCTGCCATGATGAAGTTCCGATTGGTCACCATCATCCGAGACGCTGTGGATTGCGGAAAAGTCTCCTTTATCGAGGTTCACGAACCACGAGGCTTTGGCCTTGACGCCGAAGACGAAGAAGAGGCTGCTGACGAAGGCGAAGACCTCTCCAAACTCTCCGTGGCCGAACTCAAAGAGCGCCTCAAGGCAGCAGGCCTCCCTGTTGGCGGCAAGAAGGCCGACCTCATCGCTCGACTCTCTCAAGAAGAAGAGTAAGCCCGTAGGAAAACCGATAGCCAAGGGGGCGTTAGCCCCTCGTGCTGAGGTGGATTGAACATGGCCGAAACCGTTGATTCAACGTTGAGCCCACCCCTCCCTGACGACCGTTACTCCACAGCGGAAAAGGCCGTGATTTGGACAGCCATCGGACTTGCCTTTGCCATCCTTGCCGGTTTGGTTCTGGCCTACGACACGGTATGGACCGAAACCCTCCGTCCCATCATTTGGGAGCCGGTGGTCGAAGACGCAGGTGTGGCCGGCGATGCAGGCTATACGCCCCAGAACACAGCGATTTACACCTTGAGCATGTTGGGTTGCGTCGTGCTCCTTCAAGCGCTGTTTCGTAAGTGGAGGCTGCCCACCGATGAACGGATGACGATGGCGCTCATCGCTTGGGTTTGCCTTGCTCCCGTCCTGCGGGTGCTCGAAGACGCAGATTTCTTCTCCTCAACACGAGATGTCCTGTTCATTTCTCCCATCATCCATCTCCACCTCGCGGCATGGTTGGTGGGCATTGCCGTGGTCTCCCATCTGGTGGGTGGCCGATTTGATGGATTGAGCAGCGACCGTGCTCAAGAATCCCAAGCCACCCTGCTGGGTGGTGTCTTGTTTGTTGCCTTAATGGGGCACTGGTACCTGCTTTACCAGCCGGCCTACGACGGCCACCCAGGGGTTGATTTTTCCTTGGCGACTGGCGGATTGATCGTTTCCATGGCCGTGATGTGGGGGGCATTGGTATGGACTCGAATGTGGCCAGCCATCACCCGCGGCATGATGGCCTTCGCCACAAGCGCCGTGGTCATGGGTGTGGCCCATTGGGTGCAATTTATGATCACACCATGGGCTCAAGAGAGTGGAAAAACCTCGGGTGACCTAACGTTTTGGCCCGTATGGGTTGTTTTGGGACTCCCCGGATTGATCTGTTTCTTCCTTTACCGCATGGGGAAGGAGGATGCCCGGCAATTGAAGCTGACGGGCTATACCGCCGGCGTATTGCCCGGGCATGTCGGCATCAAGCAGTGGGAAGATGAAGCGGATAAGTGGGCAGACCATCCAGTGGAATTCCTGTCCAACAAAGCGCTGCTTGCCCACCCCATGGTGCTGGGCATGGTCTTTGGGCAATTGTGCGATGGGTTCGCCACCATGGTTGGCATCGACATGTTTGGCTACGGAGAAAAACATCCGGTGAGCAACGCTGTGATTCAATACGGTGGCGCCATCAACGATGCCTTGGGCATCACTTGGGGAGAAGGGGCCTGGCTGTTTGCCTTGGTCAAAGCCGCCCTCGTGGGTTTGATCGTCTGGCTCTTTGTTCAGATGCGGGTTGAACAACGGCAACAGCATTTCCGACTCCTCATCGTTCTCGCCGTCCTCATCGTCGGATTAGCGCCAGGTCTGAGGGACATCGGACGCCTGATGCTCGGGGTTTAGGCCCCAGCCCTTCGCTTCCATGGGATTAAGTGCAGGTTTCCTCTCGGCGAGTTGAGGGCTCAGCATGGACCGACTGCCTACACGAGTCAATCGAGCAGACCCTGACTTTGCTCAACGGAAGGCGCACAATCTTGCCCTTGTTTCACAACTGCGGGAGCGACTTGAAACCGCCTCGTTTGGTGGTGGAGGGAAGTACGTCGAACGCCACCGCTCCCGTGGCAAGCACCTTGCACGGGAACGCATTGAGCGAATCATCGACCCGGGTACGGCCTTCCTCGAACTCTCTCCGCTCGCCGCTTACGAACTCTACGACGGTCGCGCCCATTCTGCTGGCATCGTGACCGGAATTGGCATGGTTCACGGAAGGGAATGCCTCTTCGTGGCCAACGACGCCACGGTCAAGGGAGGCTCGTACTACCCGATGACGGTCAAGAAACACATACGTGCTCAAACCGTGGCCCATGAAAACCACCTCCCGTGCGTCTACCTCGTCGATTCTGGAGGGGCCTTCCTGCCCATGCAAGACGAAGTCTTTCCCGACATCGGCCACTTTGGTCGTATTTTCCGCAATCAAGCTCGAATGTCGGGCGATGGCATCCCCCAAGTCGCCGCTGTGCTCGGCTCGTGCACGGCCGGGGGCGCTTACGTTCCGGCCATGTCGGATGAATCCATCATCGTAAAGGGCAACGGGACCATTTTCCTCGCTGGCCCTCCGTTGGTGAAAGCCGCTACCGGAGAAGAAGTCACCGCTGAAGAACTCGGCGGGGCCGACGTCCACACGGCCCAATCCGGCGTGGCTGACCACTTTGCAGAGGACGAAAACGAAGCACTGCGAATGGTCCGCAACGTGATAGAAAACCTTGGACCTTCACAAAAAGCGCCAGCGGCCATGGCTGAACCTGAGGCACCCGCCCACGACGTTGAGGATTTGATGGGACTCATTCCTGCAGACAACCGGACCCCGATCGACGTGCGAGAGCTCATTGCCCGCATTGTGGACGGTTCCCGTTTCCACGAATTCAAATCACGCTATGGAACCACGTTGGTGTGCGGTTTCGCTCACATCCACGGCCACAAGGTCGGCATCGTGGCCAACAACGGAATCTTGTTTTCCGAGTCGAGCCAAAAAGGCGCCCACTTTGTGGAGTTGTGCGGTCAGCGAGGCATCCCCCTCGTGTTCCTGCAGAACATCACCGGTTTCATGGTCGGAAAGGCCTACGAAGCGGGCGGCATCGCCAAAGACGGTGCCAAATTGGTCACCGCAGTCTCATGCGTCAACGTACCAAAGTTCACGGTTATTGTGGGCGGATCACACGGTGCTGGCAATTACGGCATGTGCGGACGAGCCTACGACCCGCGCTTCTTGTTCATGTGGCCCAACAGCCGCATCTCCGTGATGGGTGGCCCCCAGGCCGCCGACGTGTTGACCACCGTCAAGCAGGACCAACGAGGACGTGAAGGAAAAGATCCCATGGCAGGCGAGGAACTCGAAGCCTTTCGCCAGCCCATTCTGGAAAAATACGAAACCGAGGGGAGCCCATACTATTCAACGGCCAGGTTGTGGGATGACGGCATCATCGATCCTCGTGACACACGGGATGTTCTCGGGTTGTGCTTAACCGCGGCTCGCAACGCCCCTCTCCCTGACAACCGATACGGCATCTTCCGGATGTGATTTTTAAATTAGAAATTTGATTTTTCAATTGGAGAATTTGACATGACATCCATGGACACACCACCCGCCACCAACATGGTATCGCTGACCATTGAAGGCGCTCAAGCCAATCTAACATTGACTCGCCCCGGCAAGTTCAACGCGATGAACGTAGACATGATTCAGGAACTCATCATGTTGCTCGAATGGACCGCAGAACGGAGCGCTGGAAGGCGTGATGCGCTGGTGGACGACCACGGGGAACCCTACCTGAGGACCCTCGTCCTCCGAGGGGAAGGGAAGCACTTCTGCGCAGGCGCCGACATCAACATGATGCGGGACGCTGGCGCCAATACGCCTGAAGAGAATCGAGCTGATTCTGAACGCTTGGACCGCTTGTTCAACGGCCTTTGGGCTCATCCTTGCTTCACCGTCGGAGCCATCCAAGGGGTGGCTCTTGGAGGCGGAGCCGGCCTCGTATCTTGCTGCGATTACGTCGTGGCAACCAGTGACGTTCGCATCGCCCTCTCCGAGGGGAAACTCGGCATTCTACCGGCAGTGATTGGGCCCTATGTCTATCGCCGATTGGGTTCAGCTGCCTTCCGCCGTCTGGCCATGCAAGCAAGCCGTGTCCAAGGTGAAGAAGCACTTCGCGTTGGATTCATTGAAGCCCTGGTGGATTCCAAAGACGACCTGCAAGAAGCCGTCGCCGCCATCCTAGCCGAAGTGATGACAACGGGGCCTTCGGCCGTCACCCTCGCAAAAGAGCTCACGCTCGGATTTGACCGCTGGACAGGCACCGATGAAGCCTTGCGAAACTGGACACTGGATTTCACCAGCCGAATGCGAGGCTCAAACGAGGGACAGGAAGGATTGTCTTCGTTCCTCGAGAAGCGATCTCCGAACTGGAAGCCCGATAGCAACGAATGAGGAGGGATTGAAATCAAGGTCTTGGTGGCGAATCGCGGTGAAATCGCTTGCCGCATTTTGCGCGCCTGCCGTGAAGCCGGCCACCCCTCAGTGGCGGTTTGTGCCTCGAACGATGCTGGGAGTTTGTTCACCGAGATGGCCGACCAAGTGGTCATCCTCAACGGCGAAACCATTGCGGAGACCTACCTTGACCAGAAACAAATCATCCAAGCGGCGAAAGATACCGGCGCCACGGCCATTCACCCTGGCTTCGGATTTCTCTCCGAACGAGCTGAGTTTGCTACTGCTGTTCAATCGGCTGGATTGACATGGATTGGTCCGTCCGCCCTTGCCATTGAGAAGATGGGTGATAAAATGACGGCTAGACAGACCATGAGGGCCGCTGGTGTACCGGTGATCCCCGGTGAAGAAGTCGAGGAAATTGATGAAGCAAAGGCCCTCGAAGCCCTCCGGGAGGCTTCAGGACGAGTGGGTTACCCGCTCCTGCTCAAAGCGTCCAGCGGAGGGGGCGGAAAAGGCATGAGAGCCGTGCATGATCCGGCCGATTTTGACCAGGCCGCTGCAGGAGCTCGGCGAGAAGCCGTGGCTGCCTTTGGCGACGGTCGAATCTACATCGAACGACTTCTCTCCGGCTCCAAGCACATCGAAATTCAGGTCCTGGCAGACCAACACGGTCGAACGATTCACCTCGGGGAGAGAGAATGCAGCGTACAGAGAAGGCATCAGAAAGTCTTCGAAGAAGCCCCCGGGCCAACGATGAACCCAGAACTGCGCGATGCCATGGGCCAGGCCGCCGTGGCGGCAGCTGAAGCGGTGAATTACGTCGGTGCCGGAACCGTAGAATTTCTGTTGGCCCCAACGGGAGAGTTCTTTTTCCTTGAAATGAACACCCGTATTCAGGTGGAACACCCGGTCACCGAACTGGTCACCGGCGTTGACATCGTCCGAGAACAGCTTCGAATTGCGAATGGAGAACCCATGTCATGTGGCCCCCTCATGCTTCGTGGACACGCCATTGAAGTTCGGCTTTACGCAGAAGATGCCGCCAATGGATTTCTCCCCTCGATTGGCCCTCTGGCGGTATTCCGGCCCCCCGAAGGGCCCGGTATCCGCCTTGATACAGGTGTCCGAGAAGGCGATGATGTCACACCGAACTACGACCCAATGTTGGCCAAACTCATCGTTTGGGGGCCTTCTCGGCATGAAGCCCTTCAGAAAATGCGACGAGCGCTTGATGAATTCGTGGTCTTGGGCACCACGACCAACATCGAATTTCTCAGAGACCTTTGCGATGCTGAACCGGTGATGAACGGCTCGACCACCACCACTACGATCGACGAACTCTGGCCGGATGGTTGGAACCCTCCCGCCGCCCCCATGCTCGAAGAAGCCGCTTTGTTGACGGCGGCCAGTGCTGAAACACTTGGACTCCATCGCCATCGAACACGCGGCACTGGCCCATCGGATAACGATGGACCTGTCAGCCCGTTCACCACCTTGCAACGGAGGTTTCCGTGATGCAACACACCTTTGCGTCAAAGGAAGGCCCGGTTGAGGTTACGCTCACGAAAATCGAGGAGGCCTTCATACTCGAAGGGCATGAACTCCGTCAACACAACCGAGGGCGATTGCACCTCACCCTGCGCGATGGCCGAACCTACCTCGCCCATGCGGCCAAGGTCGGCGATGTTTGGTGGGTCCACTTGAACGGGCGGACATACAAGTGGGAACGCATCGAGCCGGGGTCGGCCGGCAATGAGGACGAAGGAGGCTTGGTCGCCCCCATGCCCGGAAAAGTTCTGGAAGTGCTCGTCAGCGAGGGCGACACCGTTGAAGCCGGTGCCCCCCTGATGGTTCTGGAAGCCATGAAAATGGAACATCGAATCGTGGCCTCGCACGACGGGACCGTGACCAGCATCCACTTCAGCGCAGGCGATCAAGTCGCACAAGGGGCCACACTCTTGGACCTTGAGTGAGGCTCAAGAAACCCAGCGACCCTCTTGCATCCAGGTGGAAGCGTCGGGAACTTCGTTGAACACGTAGGTCCAAGCCCAAACTGCTCCATTGAGGGTTTGAACGGAAACAGGGACCCGTACGTACAATCCCTCACCCAAGTTTTGTTCATTGTGGCCCTCAATGGTGTCAAGCCTCTCAAGCGTCTTTTC
>CEQX01147079.1_pt1 | contig 10990 bp, 11 predicted proteins | sample 356261 | NCBI WGS metagenome assembly CEQX01 (sample SAMEA2621076, study PRJEB7988) | marine metagenome | isolation source: saline water (ENVO:00002010), including | reverse complement strand
ATAATCACAGAAGGTCACTCAGGTAGATCTAAAGGATTTGGATTTGTAGAGATGGAATCAAAAGAAGCTGGTCAAGCTGCAATAGAAGCTCTTGATGGACAAGATTTTGGTGGTAGAGATCTAAGAGTTAACGAAGCTAAGCCTAGAGACTAATATCAGCTGAGGGAAGTTCATTTCCTCAAATCATATACAGAAAACTTAGCCAAGCCACGTGCTTGGCTTACTCTTCTAAAACAACCGCAGTTCCATAAGCCATGAGCTCTGCTGAGCCTTGGGCCATTACTGAGGTAGTAAAAGAGACACCCACTATCGCATTAGCACCAAGCAACCGTGCATCTTCTATCATCCTGTCTATAGCTTGTTCCCTGCTTTCGGCAAGGAGTTTGGTATATTCATGTAGTTCTCCGCCAACTAAACCTCTTAAACCAGCCATAATGTCCTTACCTACATGCCTTGCTCTTATGGTATTGCCCTTAACAAGGCCAATTGTTTTGCTTATATCTCTTCCAGGAACATTAAAAGTTGTTGTCAATAACATTATTTCTCCACGTCTTTATATTTATCATGCTTGTATTCCCTAATTCTCTGCACAAGGACTACAACAAACAATATTAAAGTAATTATTCCGATCACTACTCCAATTGTAAATTCCATAAAATTCTCAATTTTAAGAGAAAAATAATCTCTGTAACTCGATACCGGGGTTATCAGCTCTCATAAATGACTCACCTACCAAAAAATTCATAACCTCATAAGAAATGATTTGAGCAATGTCATCTTTTGTTTTTATTCCACTCTCCGATACTATCAATTTATCCTTTAAGTCAGCTGAAAGTCTTTTTGTGGTTTCAAGATTTACCTCAAATGTACTAAGATTCCTATTGTTGATGCCTATCAAGGAAAAATTTAAAGGGATTATTCTTTTCAATTCTTCTTCATTGTGAATCTCAACTAGCACATCTAATCCTAAGCTCTCAGCTATATCTTTGAATTTTTTTAATTGGCTATCAGAAAGTGCTGAAACAATTAGCAGAATACAATCAGCTCCATAAACCTTACTTTGATATATTTGATATTCATCAATAATAAAATCTTTTCTCAGTAGTGGTATGTCAACTGATTCTCTTATTTCTTTTAAATAATCCAGAGATCCTTGAAAATATTCTTCATCTGTTAAAACACTCAGGCACGTCGCACCACCTTCCTCGTATTGTTTCGCTATTTCTATAGGATTAAATTGATCGCGGATAACACCTTTGCTTGGTGAGGCTTTTTTTATTTCTGCAATCACAGATACTTCATTACTTTTGTTTTTGCTTTCGATAGCTGATATGAAGCCTCTAGAAGGAAATATTTCTTCAAGTTGATTTTTGATATCTTCGATATTGAATGAACTCTTTTGCAACTCAACCACTTTTGTCTTGGTCTCAATAATCTTATCTAAATAACTTTCCATTATAATTTTTTTGAAAACTCAACTAGTTGATTTAGTTTTTTAATACCTCCTGCGTCATTCAAAGAGGATCTAGCTTGATCAATGCCTGACCGCAAAGAGTCAGAAATTCCAGAAACATATAAGGCTGCTCCAGCTGCCATAGAAACCATCGAGCTTGCCTCTTCGTGCTCTCCCTTTAAGGCTAGTTTGGCCATCTCTAAACTTTCTGCAGGAGAGTCTACTTTTAAGCCATCTAGAGATGAAGTTTTAAAATTAAAATCCTCAGGACATACTTCGTACTCAAAAATTTCCTTTTCTTTCATTTCAACTACAAGTGTCGGCGACCCAATACTTATTTCATCGAGTCCGTCTTTTGCATGCACAATTAATAGATGCTGACTGCCAAGCTCTCTTAATACTCTTGCTACTGGAAACATCCACTTCTTATCATAAACTCCTAAAACCTGTCTTTTTGCTGAGGCAGGGTTTGTTAGAGGGCCTAATATGTTAAAGATGCTTTTTTGGCCTATTTCTTTCCTGGGCCCGACTACATGCCTCATGGCGCTGTGGTGAGCTGGTGCAAACATGAAACCTAGTCCTACTTCTTTTATACAAGAAGCAACCGCCTCCGGACTTAAAGTCAAAGATACTCCTGCTTCTTCCAGAAGGTCTGCACTTCCACTTTTTCTAGTTACTGATCTGTTTCCGTGCTTTGCCACTTTTGCTCCGCAAGAACTAGCTAAAAAAGCTGAAGCGGTTGAAACATTAAATATTCCTATACCTGATCCTCCTGTACCACAAGTATCGATCACATCTGGAACATCAGTATCAACTTTGGCGGAAAGTTTTCTCATCACATTCACTGCACCTATTACTTCATCAATAGTTTCTCCTTTAATAGACAAAGCAATTAGGAAAGCTCCAATTTGAGCATCGGTTGTCCTTCCCTCAAGTATTTCAGTCATTATTGAAGACATTTCCTCTGTAGATAAATCAATCGATGAAGAAATTAAACTTATAGCCTCTTGTATGTTCATGTTCAGCTGTTATGCAAAAAATTTTTTAGTAGTTCTTTCCCGTGTTCTGTCGCAATTGACTCAGGATGGAATTGTATGCCCGTAATAGAATTTGATTTATGTTGTATCGCCATAATACTTCCATCTTCGGATCTTGCTGTCACTTCAAAATCATTAGAAAGAGAGGATTCTTCGATAATGAGTGAATGATATCTAGTTGCATTGAAATCCTGCTTTATTGATGAAAATATTCCCTTACCATTATGATTAATCTTAGATATCTTTCCATGCATTATCTCATCAGCCTTAACAATTTCAGCTCCGAAAGCAAAACCAATAGATTGATGTCCTAGACATACTCCTAAAATAGGCACAGAACCTGAAAACTTTCTAATAGCTTCTACAGATATGCCTGCCTCTTTCGGTGTACAAGGCCCAGGCGAAATGACTAGAAAATCAGGAGATTTCGATTCTATCTCAGTTAGACTTATTTGATCATTTCTATGCACTTCAACCTCTTGGCCCATTTCATAGAAATATTGAACAAGATTGAAAGTAAAAGAATCGTAATTATCTATCATCAACAACATTGATCAACCATCCAATTTTTCTTGAACCATTTCAGCTGCCTTAAAAATTGCCCTGCCTTTGTTTAGCGATTCCTTCCATTCTAAATCAGGAACAGAGTCAGCAACCCAACCTCCACCAGCTTGGATATACAAAACTTCATCTTTAATGACTGCCGTTCTGATGGCTATTGCCATGTCCATATTGCCTTGCCAAGAAAGATACCCTACAGCACCGCCGTAAATTCCTCTTTTTACAGGCTCAAATTCATCAATGATCTCCATAGCTCTTATTTTTGGCGCCCCAGAAACTGTTCCAGCTGGAAAAGTTGCCTTGAATAAATCTATTGCCGACTTATCTTTTCTGATTTCAGCTTCAACATTCGAAACCATATGCATAACGTGACTATATCTTTCAACACCAAATTTTTCTGTTACCTTTACTGATCCTGGTTCAGCTATTCTGCCAACATCATTTCTTCCTAAATCAATTAACATCAAGTGTTCAGCGATTTCCTTAGGATCATTAATCATATCTTCTTCCATGAGCAAGTCATCTTCATTGTCTTTACCTCTTCTCCTAGTTCCTGCAATAGGCCTTACAGTTACTTTATTATCTTCTAACCTTGCTAAGATTTCTGGAGAAGAACCAACTATATGAAAATCGTCCAAGTTTAAATAAAACATATAAGGAGAAGGGTTTAACTGTCTTACAGAACGATAAAGGGCAATTGGATCAGCAGTAAAAGGGATTGACATTCTTTGTGAGCAAACGACCTGCATGATATCACCCTCTTTGATATATTCTTTAGCTTGTTCAACTGACGACTTGAATTCTTTTTCTCCAAAGCCTGATTTGAAATCAGATTCACTAATACTCTTTTCTGGTTTTCTAAATTCTTGAAATTTAAGTGGTTCTCTAAGTTGCGCCTCTAATTCATCAAGTCTTTTGAGTGCCAGTTCAGTTTGATCTTCTGAGTCAACTAGAATAATCAAATGAAGTTTATTTTTTAAATTATCAAAAACTGCAACTTCCTCCGAAACCATAAATACGGCATCGGGGGTTCCAAGTAAATCTGGAGGAGACGATTTCTCTAATCTTTTCTCAATATATCGCACACAGTCATAAGAAAAGTAACCGACTAAACCACCATTGAATTTAGGTAAATCTGGATCTTCTTTTAAAGAATAACTTTTCTGTAGATCATCAATATATGCAAGGGGATCGTCAACTTGAGAAACACTTTCTTGCTTACCTTCAACTAATACTTCTACTTCATTATTTGAAACTTTTATTATCCTCTTTGCCTGCAAGCCAATCAGAGAATATCTTGCCCATTTCTCCCCTCCTTCAACTGATTCAAAAAGATAACTATAGGAGCAATTTGCTAATTTTCTATAGACACTGAGGGGCGTCTCCATATCAGCAAGAATCTCTCTAGAAATAGGAATTTTTAATTTTCTTTTCACTTCTTCAGATGGTTTCCAAGGTTGCTTTCATTTGCGAGATAATCTTTGAGTAATCTTCTTGATTGAAGATCGCTGAACCTGCAACAAAAGTATCTGCGCCAGCGGAGGCTGCCCTAGAAATATTTTCTATATTTATTCCACCGTCTATTTCCAGCCTCATATCGAGGTTATCTTTATCTATTAAGGATTTGACCTCAGAAACCTTTTCTAACACTGATTCAATGAATTTCTGACCTCCAAATCCAGGATTTACAGACATAAGCAAAACCATATCTAATTTGTCTATAAAGTTTCTGATTAGACTGACAGGCGTTTCAGGATTCAGAACCAAGCCTGCCTTACAATTATTTTCTTTAATCAGCTTTATAGATCTATCAATGTCATCGGAAGCCTCGGGATGAAATGTTATGTAACTAGACCCTGCTTCTGCAAAGCTCACAATTAAATCATCAACAGGATTAACCATTAAATGGGTATCGATGGGCGCATCTATTCCATAATCTCTTAAAGCCTTACAAACCATTGGCCCAATAGTGAGATTAGGAACATAATGATTATCCATAACATCAAAATGAATCCAATCTGCACCGGCATCCAAAACTTTTTGAGAATCTTCCCCTAGACGAGCAAAGTCTGCTGACAATATAGAAGGTGCAATTATGTAGTCATTGTTACTCATTTGGAGCAAGTTTACTCTTCGCTCAGTAATGCGTCTAATCTTTCAACATCTTCTAAAGTATTTAAATTTTCAAAAGTTCCTTCAAAAATTTCACCCGAAACAAGACCATTCATCGAAGCTGGTTTCAAGAAATCTGTCCAAAGGTCCCTTTTTTTTGTGTTGGAATCGCTAAAAAGTTTTGGGGATAGAACAGATAAACCTGAGAAGGTATATTTTTTTCCACCGCCTTCAGGGGTTACCTTGCCTTTAATGATCGAAGCATCTCCTTCACTGTGATTGTCTAGATTAGGTAAAAATATCATGTGAGCCAAAAAGTCTTTACTAAGTGCAAGAGTCTTGAAATTAAAATCTGTGAATGTATCGGAACTTAAAAGTATAAAGGGATCATCAAAATGATCTATCGCATTGAATACTCCACCACCCGTGCCTAATAACTCTTGCTCAACGGAATAAGAGATTTTTACATTAAATTTGGAACCATTACCAAGTTGGTCAATGATTTTCTCCCCATGATGATGTAAGTTAATTACTAACTCCTCAATTCCACATTCTTTTAGTTTTAAAATGTTCCTTTCTATTAACGAAACACCGCCAAGCTTAACCAAAGGTTTTGGATTATTTTCTGTGAAAGGAAGCAATCTTTTGCCTAGTCCAGCTGCTAACAAAAAGGCTTTCATTTTCCTAATTTGAGAAATTTTTTTAACTCAGGTTCTATATAATCTACCAAGAAGATTCCTAATTCCTCAAGCTCTTGATAGCGCAAAGCGCCTTCTTGGAGATATTTTAAAGTTTGCAATAAATCAGGGAGTCTAAAAGATTTATTATCTCTGATATGGAGTCTAGAGAGAGTGCCCAAAATTCGAAACTGCCTCTGAAAGCCTGAATAATCTAAATCTTTTCTAAGGTCTCCTAAAGACACACTATCTTTGCCCTCTTCTTCAAGTAGTTGATTATAGAATTTTAGATAGCTTCCTAGCTCTTTACTATTTAGGGGATTTTCTATATCCATTAATATTGAGGATAAATCTAGAGAATAAGGCGCTAAACACATATCTTGAAAGTCTATAATTCCAATATTATTGTTTGGCAATAACATTAAATTGCGAAATTCAAAATCAAAATGACACACGGCGTAGAGTTGTTGTGAACATTGAAAAGCTATTTTATCCCAACAATAGGACAGCATCTGTTGGTCACTATCTGAAAGGTCAAACTTTAGGAGTTTAGATATGAACCATGTTTTAAATAGACTCATCTGATCTTTAAAATCACTCTCGGTGAGCCTTGTTAAACCAATAGAGTTTTCACAAGCTTGAAGCCTGTGTATTTCTTTAATTGCTCCTTTGTAAAAACTTTCTTTGTTTGCACTATCAATTTCTAACTGCAGAACCTTGTCACCGAAATCCTCTAGTATCATGAAGCCTTTCTTGAGATCTGCGGCTTCTACTTTCGGAGCCTTAATTCCATTTCTAATTAAAAATCGTGAATTATTTTGAAAAAGCTCATTTTCTGTTGATAAAGGTTCCGAAATTACTCCAATCTTTGTTCCAGTATTAGTTTTGATTCTAAAATAACTTCTCAAACTAGCTTGCTCCCTTAAAGGAACTAAGTCCTCAATGGAATCAAAATTTAACTCTTGAGCTTGAGATTGAACCCAATTGAACAAGTCATCTTTATTATTTGTCATAATTTAATAGTAATCTTTAGAGTTCTTCCTTTATGATCTCAATAAGTTTATGGAACAATTAAAGCCAAATATACTCTAATTTTTAATATGTTTAGAGAATACTCCTTTATTCCTATGATGGTGATTTATTTCATCATGTCATACCCATCCTTCTTGGAAGGTCAAGAGAACAAGAATCTTAAGATTAATTCCATTGACGCTCAATTTATTGAATCAATGGATCAAGACACTCTTAAGCTGAATGGAAATGTAATTATCAATACTGATGAAGTTGAATTATGGTCTGATGAGGCTGTATATGATCGTAAAAATCAATTGATTTTACTTAAAGGAAATATCAGGGCCTTATCAAAGAATCTATCTATTGAAGCGGAAAATATGGAAGCGGATTTTCAAAAAAAACAATTTCTACTTACTAATTCCAGCTTTAAGTTTAAAAATAGAGGTTTTGGTGAGGCGCAATTTGTGAATATTTTACTTAATGAAGATATAGAACTCTTAAATGTATCTATAACAAGTTGCAAGAATGAAAAATTATCTTGGGACCTTGAGGCAGCTAATATAATTATTCTTGAGGATAGAAAGAATGTAGTGGTCAAAGATGTTAAAGTTAAATTTAATAATGTCCCTTTTTTATATATACCTTACTTGAGATCCGGCATAGGGAACGAAAGCTTTTCTGGTTTTCTATCTCCATCTATAAAACAAGGAAAGGATGGACTAGATATCTCCTTGCCCTATTTTTTTAGCTTCGCTCCAAATTATGATTTGACCCTTACACCAAGATATATCAAGGAGAGAGGATCTGGTTTGGAAGCTGAGGGGAGATTTTTATCAGAAAAATCGGAAGGGAATTTAGCTTTTTCACATTTCTCAAATGATAGAAAATTTGCTAGCCAATCCTCTAGGAATAACAAGAGATGGGCAGCAAGGTTCCATGGAATTCATAGAGGTATTAAGTCCCTTCATCTAGAGATTGTCTCCGAGCATGTAAGTGACAACCTATATTTTGAAGATTTGAGTGATGATATTTTAGGAACTCAACAGAAAGATTTCTTAACAAGGAATCTATCCTTAGGTTTTGATATTAAAGATGTTAGATTCAAAGGTGAAGTTAATCAGTTTGAAAATCTCAATCCGTTTTCATCAAATGATTATGAAACTAGACCAAATTTCAATATTGGTTACAAAAAACAGCTAGAAGATACGCAAATAAATCTTGTCGCAGACTACACTAATTTTTCATTTGCAGAAAATTTCAATCCACTTAAAAAGCATAAAGATATAAAAAGGATTTTCGTAGAGCCGTCTTTAAATATAACCTTCGAAGGGACTTCGTCTAAGTCTTGGTTAACGGTTGGAGTTAGAAAGACAGACTATAAAACAAATTTAAATAACTTTGATAACTCTTATTATTGGTCAGAATTTTCTCACCAGTTATTTTATGACAAGGTATCCGAGAATAGATTCAGTACATTGAGTCCCATAATAAAGTTAATTTGGATAGATGGAGATAGGAGATTTAATAAAAGTGTAGATTCTAAAATTATCGATTTAAACTTTGAGAGTCTTTTCAGGAAGAATTGGTATACAGGATCAGATCTATTTCTTGAAAAGAACAGATTAATATTAGGCTTAGAATACAAATCATACGGGCTTTCAAGTAAGAAAGAGAGGTCTTTTTCATTAGGAAGAGCATTTTTTGACAGCAAAGAAAGGCTTGATGTGAATGGTCAAAAAAATTCTTCCTATGTTTCAAGTTTTGAATTTAATTTAGTGGGAGATTTGAAGCTTAGTGGATCATTTGAGTTGTCTTCTAATCTAAAAAAATTAGCTAGAGGACATTTTGGAATAATTTATGAAAAAGATGAAAGAAAAAATCTACAATTTAGGTCAGTATTTAAAAGAAAGGCAAAATACATAAATGATCCGATTATATGGAAAGATTTTGATAAACCTATTAATCAAATTGAAATGATCTCTCAATGGACAGTAGCGGATAGCTTTCTCCTCTTTGGCAAAATTTCAAGAGATCAAGAAATCAATTACACCAGAGATCTATCTTATGGATTTGAATACTTTAATTGCTGCTTAAAGGCTGGTTTGATGAAAAGAAAATGGTTAGATCAAGATTACTATTCCTTTTTCGATACAGATATGTTTGCCTCTGATATGTTTGCAGGAGGATTGTTACCAGAAAAGGAAAAAGATAATATTTATATATTCTTCGAATTGAGTGAACTAGGAAGATTAGGTAAAAGAATATCGGATGTCTTGAGATCGAAATCATTTCAATAATTGCAAGAATAAAAAAAAAGAAGACAATAACCTTTATGAACTCAATAAAATCAATCTTTCCGAATATCCGTTTTTGCAAAGGCTTTATTTTTTTACCCTTAGGTCTTTTATTGTCCTTGAATATATTTTCAAAAATTGAACTTATAGATAGGGTGGTTGCTGTTGTAGATTCAGGTGTAATTATGGAATCACAACTCAACGCTAGAGTTGAGGATATCCTTTTGAGATTGAAAGATAATAAAGCCGAATTACCGTCTTTGAACTTACTTGAAGAACAAGTGCTCGAAAGACTAATTATTGAAGAAATTCAAATGCAAATTGCCGATAGAGCAGGAATCAAAATAAGCGACTCAGAGTTAAATCAAACTCTATCAAGTGTCTCTTCTCAAAATAACTTAAGCCTAGAGGAATTTCGAATTAAACTTGAGGCAGAAGGTACCTCATATAAAGCTTTTAGAGATTCCGTTAGAAAAGAATTAATAATACAAAGAGTCCAAAGAGGAAAGGTCGGTGCGAAAGTGGATATTTCTGAACAGGAGCTGGAAAATTTCATAAATTCTGAAGAAGGCAGAACACAGCTTGCAGAGCAATATAATGTCCAAAATATACTTTTATCTATCAAGAGTGGATCTACCGAGCAAGAGATCAAAGATGTAGAGAATGATGCATACTCTCTATTGGAAAGAATAAAAAACGGAGAAAGTTTTGAAAAGCTTGCTGCCTCATATTCATCTGGACAAAATGCTCTGAATGGCGGATCTCTTGGATGGAGGACATCAGCTGAACTTCCAAGTTTATTTGCAGAAGTTGTAAGTGAAATGGAAGTTGGTGAAATTTCTAATCCAGTAAGAAGTGGAGCGGGATTTCATGTTCTGAAATTAGCTGAAAAAAGAGGGAATACCGTCAAATTTCTAGACCAGACCCTTGCAAGACATATTCTTGTTCAACCGTCAGAAATAAGAACTGAAAAGCAAGCGGAAGATCTCATCAATGATATTTACGATAGATTGAATCAAGGGGAAGATTTTAAACAACTCGCAAGACAATTCTCTGAGGATCCAGGATCAAAAATGGATGGAGGTGAACTTGGCTGGAGTAATCCAGGCGACTATGATCCAATTTTTGAATCAACTTTGAACGCAACAAAAATTGGCTCACTATCTAAGCCAGTTAAATCATCATTTGGATGGCATGTTATTGAAGTAATGGACAGAAGAAATGAAGATGTTAGTGAAGAAGAGCAAAAAAATAGAGCCTATCAAATAATTTTCAAAAGAAAATTTGAGCAAGAACTTCAAAGCACTCTCATTGAGCTCAGGGCTGAGGCTTATGTAGATATCAAACTTAACTCATGACAAAAATAATTGTCTCCTCTGGAGACCCAGCTGGAATAGGTCCAGACATTTGTATAAAAGCCTTTGGCAAAAATAGAGAAGTAAGCTACAAACCAGTAGTTTTCGGCAATATAGAACTATTTAAGCAAAGAGCTGATCTTCTGGGGTACGAAGTAAATATTAGAGAATATTCGGGACAAAATTCTGAGGAGCTGTCAGGTGAATTTCTTTGGATGATAGATAGACAAATTGATGCATCAATAGAACCAGGGAAACCTTCTCCAGATTCAGCAAAATATATAATGGGCATTTTCGAAGAATCCGTCAAAAGAGTGATTTCAGAAGAATTCAATGCAATTGTTACTTGTCCAATCAATAAGGAACTTATAAATGAGGGAGGGATATCATTTTCAGGTCACACAGAAGAACTCGCTAAAATATCAAACACCAAAAGGGTTGTAATGATGTTAGCCAACGAGAAAATTAAAATTGCTCTCGCAACTAC
>CEQX01153084.1_pt1 | contig 11008 bp, 9 predicted proteins | sample 356261 | NCBI WGS metagenome assembly CEQX01 (sample SAMEA2621076, study PRJEB7988) | marine metagenome | isolation source: saline water (ENVO:00002010), including | reverse complement strand
ATGATGACCATGATGACCACGGCGATGATGATGACCATGATGACCACGGTGATGATGATGACCATGATGACCACGGTGATGAGATTGATGCTGGCGATGGTGAAGATGCATTCACATATGATCCACACAGTTGGTTGAGCCCTATGGCTTTCCGAGCACAAGTCAATCTTGTTCTCGATGCAATGTCTTCAACATTCCCGAATGGATCTTCAAGTTTCAGTACTAATGCAAATAATTACAGTAACCAACTAATGGACTTGCATATTGCATATGTATCTGCATTTGGAGATGAAGGAACTTGTGCAATATCTGGTCAAGAGAAAACAATAGTTGCTAATCACAATGCATACTCGTACATGTCCGTAGCATATGATATTGAAATTATCACACTGCATGGGCTAGATCCTGAAGGAGAACCTTCACCAGCAGATATTGCTGAAGTCGTTGAGCACATTGAAGAAGAAGGAATTACTGTATTATTCGTTGAAGAATATACTGACCAAACAGCAGTTAACTCTCTCGTCACAGAAACAGGAGTGTCTATAGAAATACTTTACACAATGGAAATGGCTCCAAGTGATAGTAGCGATAATTACCTATCTATGATGAATAAAAATCTACAGAATATTATTTCTGGATGTGGATGTTAATTAGTTAAATATTAACAGGTGTTAAAAATACTAGATTTTAACAATGATTATTAGGTACAGACATATGATCTGGTTGGGAATAAAGTGCAAATAAATCCAAATGACGAGGAATGTTGTGAACCTTCAATCTTAGAGGTTAGTGATTTAACAGTAATTCGTTCAGGTAAAGTAGTTTTACAAGATATTGATTTAACAGTGCATAAGGGAGAGTTTATTGGCCTTGTAGGGCCTAATGGAAGTGGTAAATCTACACTTCTTCTTTCACTTCTTGGAGTATTGAAACCACATAAAGGTTCGATAAGTATCTATGGGAATAAACCTAATTCAAGAAATTTCTTTGGAAGAATTGGTTGGGTATCTCAAGCTGCCTCTAATTTACCTAGTCAAGTTAGATTAACTGTCCGTGAATTAGTTAGATTAGGGACCCTAAATAACTCAAACCTCTTTTCTTGGGCAGATAATGGACGTAGTGAAAAGGTTACTAGAGCAATCAGAATGGTTGGCCTAGAAGATGTAGAAAATGTTGATGTATCCCGTCTTTCTGGTGGTCAGAGGCAGCGGGCAGTTATTGCAAGAGCATTAGCAACTGAAGCAGAATTTCTTTTACTTGATGAACCATTGGTTGGTATGGATAATAATGCTAGAAATTCCTTGTTAAAGTTATTAGATCAACTTTGTCACGAGGCGGATAAAACAATTCTGATGGTGTCTCATGATTTAACTGCAATACGTCAAACAGCTCATAGAATGATTTTCTTGGAAGAGAAAATTAGATTTGACGGCCCAACTCATCTCTTCCCTGATTTGGAAACTCTGGCAGGTTTACGTGGAATTACTCCTACTCATGAAGGTCCAATTCATATTCATTCAATTCCACAGTCAGAGGAGGTGAGATGATGTGGGATGTTGAATTTCCAATAGGTGATTTTTTAATGGAACCGCTAACGACCTTATTAGAATCAATAGCTCCTATTGTTCCAGGAGAAACATTCCCTTACTTTTTCACTATGGAAATGTTTCAACGCGCTATGATTTCAGCATTACTTGTAACGATTGTCGCGGGATTTCTAGGTACATTCTTATTAGTTAGAAATCTTGCATTAATAGGAGATGGTTTGGCTCATGTATCTTTTGGCGGTGTTGCTATAGGAGTTGTCTTAGGGGCGACATCTCCTTTGTGGTATGCATTATTTTTCAGTATCATTGCATCAATCATTATTTATGAATTACAGTCTAGAGAAATACTTACAGGGGATGCTTCTATTGCAATCTTCCTTACTGGAATGTTGGCCTTGGGTCTTGTTGCCTTACGAGTTGGTGGTGGAGGTATTACAACGGATATCGAAGGCTATTTATTCGGTAATCTACTTTTAATCGATGAAGCTGATTTCAATATGATTTCTGCCATTTGTATTATATCATTTGTTATTCTATACAGAATTAGTTCTGGTTTACTTGCAACTACAGTAGATCCTCTATCGGCAGCAGTCCAAGGCATTCCAGTCCGAGGAATTGGACTTCTATTCAGTGTCATAACAGCCGCAGTAGTTGTGAGTATGGTACAAGTCGTTGGAGCATTGTTAGTTACATCATTGCTTGTAACTCCTGCAGCAACTGCTCAATTAATTGGGCGTAGTTTCCGTTCATGTTTATTATGGACTCAGATATTTGGAATTAGCTCTGTCCTATTGGGGCTTTATTTTTCTGCCGAGTACGATACTGGGAGCGGTTCAATGATTGCATTAGTAGCTGCAATAATATTCTGTTTAATGGCTATTTTAACTAGTTTCACTAATATTTTAAATTATTTCAATCCAAAAAATATTTCATAAAAATGAAGAATGCTCAAATTTAAATTTTTCAAAGAGTTTAGCCATGGCTAAACTTTATATTAGCCTTGTCTAAACATGTGCTATGTATTCGGTGGCAATTGAGGACTATCTGAAATCTATTTGGAAACTTGGCTCCAAAGATGTAGGCACTCAGGAGTTAGCATCTCACCTTAATATCAAACCTGCTTCTGTAACCAAGATGATTCTCCGATTAACTGAGATGGGATTAGTCGATCATACTCCATACAAAGGTGCATCATTAACTCGTCGAGGAGAATTAGAAGCTTTGTCTGTAGTACGTAGACACCGTCTGTTAGAGACTTTTCTTTCGCAAACTTTAGGTCTTGCTAGAGATGAATTACACGTAGAGGCTGAAAGACTAGAACATGCACTTTCGAAGGAACTTGAAGCCGCTATAGCCGAATATCTGGGTAATCCTACTCGTGACCCTCATGGTCATCCAATACCCGGGCCTAATGGTGAATTATATGAAGAAACAGATCTTCCTTTATCCGATTCGCCGATTAATATGACTCTAACCGTTATGCAAGTACCAGATAATGATTCGAATATTTTATCCTGGTTAGAAAATAATAACATTTACCCTGGTACTAAATTAAAGATAATCTCTAGAGATGATTTTGATGGCGGTATTAATGTTAGAATTGGTCTTAGTAAAATACGCATTTCTTCATCAATAGCAAGTTTAGTGAAGATTTCTTTTGAGGAGTAAGTTTATGGTAACTTCGAATGAAATTTTCGAGGTCATAGTTGTCAGCATGCGGGACGCTTTTCTTGCAGTAACCGTTTTTGTTGCTGCAATGGTTCTATTATTCAGTTGGTTGCAGTACATTACTGCAGGAAAATTTGTTGATAAAATCAGAGCTAATACTGGTTGGCAACCAGTGATTGGTGCTCTCATGGGCATCACTCCAGGATGTGGTGGAGCTATTGTAATGATGCCAATGTACACGCGTGGTTATGTCACCTATGGGACAGTTATAGCGACACTTATCGCGACTTTAGGTGATTCCGCATTTGTTTTAATCGGTGCTGCAGTCACTGATTCATCATTCATTGCTCCAGTTATTGCTGTACATATTATTTCGTTTATTATTGGAATTTGTTGGGGTTATCTTGTGGATGTTATGAAAATCACTCCTCGTAACCCATTAGGGAGATTTAGTTCAAATTTTCCAGGTAATCTTTCATCTGTTACTGTCGTTGAAATCAAAAATGGAGATAAGAAAGAAATTTTTGAAGATCTCGGAAGAGAAGAAAAAAGCGGTTGGGGTTACTTCCTTCTACACCAGGGTTATACTGTTTGGTGGATTGTAACTGCCTTCGGACTTATATTTGCAATCTTATTATTGGTATGGAGTTCCCAGAATGCAGATTTCACTCTTGAGGTTGATTACAATCCATTGACCCTACACGGTTTCATTACTTGGATTGGTCTAATCGGAACTTCCCTGTCTATCATTCTCTATATTTCACAGAGAAATTGGATTGGTGATGATACAGAAGCATCTATTGGTGATAAATTATATTCTATGCGTGAAACTATGATACATTCTGCAAGTGAAACTGCATTTGTTACTTTTTGGGTGATGTCTGCATATCTTATTTTTGAGTTTTCTATGTTATTTTCAGGGATGAATGAGGATGATTTAGCATTATACGGCGATGGTCTTATTGCTGTAATTCTTGCATCATTGATTGGATTAATTCCCGGATGTGGTCCTCAAATAATTGCGATCACTGCATATACAAAGGATATAATCTCTTTTCCAGCACTTGCAGCAAATGCTATCAGTCAAGATGGAGATGCACTTTTCCCATTGCTCGTGAGACATCGAGCAGCAAGTCTTTGGGCAACGGTACATACTACCATCCCCGCTCTCATTATAGGAATTATTTTGATGTTTTTTGGGGTAAATTTCTAAATTCAATCTCTCAATCGTATTTTTATTACTAATGCATAATGGTTAGATTGTTAATGGAATTTCCACAACCCAAATATCAAAATCACCTGCACGATCGGAATGGAAGGCAATATATTTTCCGTCTGCAGACCATGTTGGATGGGCATCAATCCCCATTGGATGCATAGTCAGTCTTTTTGTTTGACCATCTAATAAAGAAAGTATATGTAAATTAGAACTGGTTGATGTCTGCTTATTGTAAACAATGTAATCGCCATTAGGATGCCATGCAGGATAACCATTTTGATTTTCATCAAATGTTAGTTGAGTTTCATTAAGACCGTCCGAAGTTATCATCCAAAGATGATTAATGCCAGTCTTATCACTTTCATAGACGATATATTTCCCATCAAAAGACCAGCGACCACAATGCTCTCTTGCATCACTTTCTAAGACTTTAACAACGTCTCCTAATGGATAACCTGATTCATTTACAGATATTTTCCACAGATCCATAGTGCCATCTCTGTTGGAGTAAAAAATAATCTCTGAACCATCTGGACTCCATCGCCCAGAATCATCAAATGAAGGATCATCTGTTAATCTGACAGTCTCTCCAGTTGATATATTCACGGTGAATATTTCCATCTGAGTATTCCCTACATCACTAATGACTCGTGAGTTGAAAACTACGTACTTCCCATCAGGTGAAGGGCCAGGATATCCATGGTATTCTTGTGTGGTAGATATTTTAATCGGCATAGTAATACCTGGATTAAAATGATAAATTTCATACATCCCCGATTCCAATCCTCTGTTTGATTTGAATAATAATTCACCATTCAAATTGAATTCTGGTTGAATATCTTCCGATGACCAGAATGTCATTTTTTGAGGAAATAACGCCGTCACATTTACTTCTGCAACACTTTGACTTTGATGTCTTAATTCAATATTTAGACTGATAGGAGATGAAGAATCATAAGAAAAAAAAGATGTGTCTATATTGAAGTTTTTGTTTTCTCCTAAGTCTTCCGTCGAATAATAATTATCTTTAATCCAAACTTCAATTTTTTCAGAAACGGTCATTTTTGTAGCTATCGAAACTTGAATTTGACCTTCCACCCAATCTCCTTCCAATGGAGAAATTATTTCCATCTGAACTATATTTTCTTCCTCATTATTAGTACATCCAGCAAGAGTAGAAGTAAATATAATTATTACAATAATCATTGCTTCTACTTTCCTCATGCCCTTTGGTTAGTATAGAAGTGCTTAGTATTTCTTCCAATCATATTTAATATCAAAGAAAATAAATTAATACGGTAAGACTTTAGAAAAACATAAAAATAACTGTGCTTTGACTATGTATATGGGAGAAAATAAATTATCCCCCGAACCTTGGTTTTTACACTTATTAGGGCTAATAAGTCCTATTTTAGTAATCTCAGGTAATCTGATGGGCGGATTTTTCACTGCAATGGGTGTAATCTTTATTTGGGTAATTGGTCCACTTCTAGATGTCCTATTGGGTAAAAGTAAAGTTTACCGTCCACCGAGAGATTCAGGTACTCCATTTGAGATTTTATTGTGGGTCCATGGAATTTTACATTTCTTTGTAATAGGTACTTTTTTCATGTTTGCATTCCAACAGAATGAAATTAATTTATGGCTTATTGCTGCAGCAATGTCCACAGGCCTCTGCTCCGGTGCTTCTGCAATAGTCACTGCTCATGAATTGGGCCATCATAAACCAAAAAGCCCCGGTTGGATCCTTGCAAGGCTTCTTTTATTCTCTGTCAATTATTCACATTTTACTACAGAGCATAACCATGTACATCATAGATGGGTAGCAACTGAAAAAGACTCTGCCAGTGCTAGATTAGATGAGGGACTTTGGTTTTTCTGGTTACGAACAATCCCAGGGCAATTCATCTCAGCCTGTCGTGTACATAATAAAAAAGGCAGAAGAGGACTTAAAAATCCTACAATTCAACAATTTTTAATGCAAATATTAGTAGGGATTATTTTACTATCATTTCCAAATGGTTTAGTACTTCTATCTGGTTGGTTAATTCTTTCGTTATTAGCAATTCTAACCTTAGAATATGTAAACTACATACGCCACTGGGGGCTAAGAAGAGACTTAGACGAGCGTCAAACTGCTATGCATTCTTGGAATACAGAATCCCGTTGGTCCCGTTGGTCATTATTGGAGCTTACTCGACATTCACATCACCATTTGCAAGCGAGTGCTCCTTTCTGGAAACTAGAACCACATCCTGAGGCTCCTGAATTGCCATCAGGATATTATGCATGTTGGTGGCCCTGCCTAATACCTCCTCTCTGGAAACGTTGGGTTTCACATCGTATACCTAATTATGAGTAATTTGCTCTTTCATTTTAGCCCCCTTCCTCATTGTTATTATATGACTACCACCGCTCCCAAAGTTAGGATTCAGATGCTGTCGAAGGATGTTACGCTTCATCATCTTAAGAAAACCGCTGCCAGGGATACTGATGATTATGTTTTTTCACAACTCATTCCATATATTGGTAACAAAAGGAAATTGTTGGATATAATTCATCAAGCAATTGATATGACTGAGGTAGATGGAGGTTCTTTTGTCGATTTATTTTCAGGAAGTACAGTAGTGGCAAGATTTGCAAAAAAATTAGGTTTCAGAGTACTAGCAAATGATTGGGAACCTTATTCCGAACAAATAGCAATAGGAACAATTGTGAATAATAAAGAACCCACTTTTCTTCAACTTGGTGGCTGTGAAAATGTATTCAGAATGCTAAACGATGTAAAACCAATTGAAGGTTACATTACCAATCACTTGTGCCCTGAGGACGACCAAAATATCAACCATGAAGAGGATCGACTGTTCTTCATGCGGAAGAATGGAATGAAAATAGATGCAATGCGTGAATTAATTTCTTCATGGACTAATGATGGAAAAATTTCTTCAGAAGAGTTTGCCTACCTCATGGCATCATTAGCATACTCAGTATCTTATGTTAGCAATACCAGTGGTGTTTTCAAAGGGTTCCATAGAGGATGGGGAGGTAGTAATGGTACGGCACAGTATCGTATCTGTTCTGATATTGAGTTAAGGCCTGCAATTTTATTTGATAATGGGGAGAAAAATATTTCAACTCGTGAAGATGCAGGCAAATTAGTTCTCGAACTAACAAATATTTTGGGAGAAATTCCGGACATTATCTATCTTGACCCCCCATATAATCAGCATCCTTATGGTTCAAATTATCATGTATTGAACACAGTCACTTTATGGGATAAACCTGATTTTCCTAAAAAAATAACTCGCGGTACCAAATCTGCAATAAGACTTGATTGGAGAACCGATCGAAGGAGTGCATACAATTCACAACGTAGGGCAGCCCAAGAGTTTCAGGAATTGATTGATAATATTACAGCTAAGTTTATTTTAACCAGCTATAGTACTGAAGGAAATATACCCTTAGAAGAAATGATGAATATTTTAGGATCTAAGGGGTCTCTGAGTGTTGTGAAAAGAGAGTATGTCAGATACAGAGTTAGCCCAACGAGACTTTCTCCTAAGCCGAGAAATGTAGAATTTGTTGTAATAACTAATACTGCTGAAAAGGCAGCATCTAAAGAAATAATAAATAAAATAGTTACAGAAATTTCATCAATTGATTCAGAAATTCAGAGTTAATGGTTATCGATATGAGTTGAATCTATGAATGATGAAAATGCTAAATTCATATGGGCGTATATTCAAGATGCAGGTGATAAATTAGTTGATAAGTTACCTCCATCAAGAAAGCATCCTAAAGGAAGGAATCCCTATGCGCACATTGCAATCTGTGTCAAAGGAAAATTTTCTATATCATACAAAGAGATTCCTGATGATAAATTTCAAGAGGTAATTGATTACATAGATTATCTAGTCGAGAACCCATCATAGCTGTGATAAATATTAATTCATAGATTTCAGCGTTTTCAAGAAGTAGTCATTAGAGATTAAGCTAACAACAACCATCGCAACTGCAATCTGCACCACAGGGGGAACAATCACAACATTCACAATTCATGTAATTGCTTCAATTGTTAAGTACTTAGTATTAATTGAAAAAACAATCAAAATATTAATATTACCAGCCCTTTTTATTAATTTCAACTTCTTAACGGCTCAATATTTATCGTCATTATTTTACTAGGTTTATTGTGAATAGCCATCCTGATATGCCTGAGGTCTTATCCCCCTCAATTAGATGGTTTTTTATCAATCCAGTTTTTCTCTCAATAGAGTTAATACTAATCTTTTCTATTATTAATATAGAATTTTTATATCCTAATGAGTTATTCATAGGTAGTTCTTTTTTACTTTTATTCGCTTTTATTTACTATTTTCTAGATTTTTCTCCGATTACTTCAATTCAAACATTTTTAATTATTTTAGCAGTTTTCATCCAAATAATTTTTTCGTTTTTCTCAATTACTATTCCACAATTTCTTATACCATTGATGCTGATTTTTTCTGTAATAGTTTCTGGTTTGATATATTTTTTCTTTTCTAAGGTAATTATAGATAATGGAATTGTAATTTTTAAATCCAACTCTGTAAAATCTAAAAATGTCTCTATAGAATCTCGAATAAGAACTATAGGAGGTATTTTTGGTTTTGGTGATATAATTCTACACTATAAAAAAAAGAAATATGTCATATCAGGAATTAATAATAATATTGAAATTCGTCGAAAAATGATTGATAATCACCAATTACAGCCGCATAAACAAACAGCAACATGGAGTGGCACTCTCGTGTTATTTCTAATCTGTACAATGATACTTTTTTCTCCAATAATTTTATGCTTAGTATATTTTTATATTTATTTTTCTTCATTTGCTATACCATTGAGGATCTTATTTTCTGTGTCATTAACTTTATTTTTATCGGTCTTGATTCTAAATATTCGTTTACCAAGGAAAAATATTAATCCTGCATCAGATCTATTGAATTTGAAGTTAATTGATACGGGAATGTGGACACAGATATTCCAGTGGAATGAATTACTTGTTGTTAAACAGTTATTCAGGTGCGGTTGGGGTCATAATAATTACAACGACCACAAGGCACCTATAATTGGTAAAAAGATGTGTGGTAAATGGAATCCAATTGCTTTAGTTATAATGCATAATTTAATGCTTATTTATCAAATGATTGGGATTCATCGAAGAAAAATCTACGAGCATCATATTGATGCTATTCCAAGAACCTATACGATTCCTGGTAGGAAGTTTAGATATCTTCAAGAATATGTGTCTAAACCTCTTAACTTAGAAAATATGCCCGAAGACATCAATGATCAATTCATATTATTAAATGAACAATTAGAAAGATCAGGTTTATTCATCGATGATATTCATGCAGGCAATGTTAGAATAAATTCAGATGGAAAAATAAAATTAGTAGATGGAGAATTATACACCGATGGAGAAGTCCTAATCAAGAATTTCCTTGTGAATGGAATTGACAATAGGTTAAACGGTATGGAGAAAGTATTAGGTTGTGAAAGAATAATTCGCTGGGTGGACCACAGAGTATCTGTTGATGATTTATTAAAACAAAGGTGAATGCATGAATATTTTATCACTTCTTTCTGAGAGGGCTAAATCTCACCCCAATAAGATCGCATTTGCCTTCCGACTTAAAAATTCAAATATGTATAATGAAATCTCATTCAAAGAATTAGATCAGAGAAGTAGTAGAGCTGCAATTCATCTCGAAAATAATGGATTTAAGAGAGGTATGAAAACTTTAGTGATGGTTAGGCCTAGCATTGATTTTATTATTCTGATTTATGGGATGTTTAAACTCGGAGTTATACCTTTATTCCCTCCTAATTTAGACATTAAGAGTCGGAACGGGAGGAAACTATTGAGATTAATCATAAGCCGTGCTAAAATTAATGCTTTAATTGGTAGCCGTAAAATTTTATTCATTAGTTGGCTTCTGAGGCTAAGAGTTTATTCTCAAAAGATTTTATCATTGAATCAAATCAAATCTTACTATTCTAACTCTAATAATAAATCTGAATATTTTATTGACTCCAATATTAATTGGTTAGAAGAACCAGTATTTGTAAAGTATACTACTGGATCTACCGGACCAGCTAAGGGTGTAATTTACAATCATGCCATGCTACATTCACACATTAAAATCTTAGAATCCGAAGGAATCAATAGTAATGACATATTTTTCGGCCGTGCAGGGACTTTAATCGTCCATCCTTTAATTGGAATGACATCTATCCTTCATACAAATAAACCAAAACAAACTACAGGAGAAGAGATAGTTCGAGCAATAAATAGGTGGTCTATTAGTGCATGTTTCTTATCTCCTCCTTCGGCAATTAATCTTTCTAATTATCTTGAAGATATTAATGAACCCAAGATTACTACTCTCGAAAGATTGTACGTTGGCGGAGAATCAGTATCTTCAAAAGTTGTTAGAAATATTGAGCCTCATTTATCTTCTAATCGTCCAAAAGATGGCGGATTTCATCTTGTTTATGGTGCTACTGAAGGATTTCCTCTTTGCCAAAA